>Ga0326727_10016881_pt1 | contig 15292 bp, 11 predicted proteins | sample MB2enrmetagenome_FD_207643 | JGI IMG/M metagenome (GOLD analysis project Ga0326727, IMG submission 207643) | Lab enriched peat soil microbial communities from McLean, Ithaca, NY, United States - MB29MY | ecosystem: Environmental > Terrestrial > Soil > Wetlands > Peat | place: USA: New York... | reverse complement strand
CCAGCGAGTCTTCAACGGCGTTGATGAAGCAGGCCGAGCACTGCGGGTTCCTGTAGCCGGTCGCCGAGTACTTGACGCCGCCGGTGATGGGGTCCCAGTGCCAGTTCTGGCCGTCGGCCTCCGGCTCCAGCCTGTCGCAGCCAACGTTGAACCAGACGGGCGAGTTGAAGGCGGCCTTCTGTGTGAGCAGCATATGGGCTAGCTCGTCGTGGAAGACGGCAGCATCTTCAGCCGTGGCGAAATAGCCGCCGGCGATACCCCAGTCGCGTACCGTCTCAACCACGCGGCCTACAAGCTGGCGGACACCGCTCTCGCGCTCGGGCGTGCCCAGTTGGCCGTGGAGGTACTTTGAGGCGACGATATTGGTTGCCGTCATCGACCAGTCGACCGGCACCTCGACGTCCTTCTGCTCAAAGATGGTGTTGCCCTTGGTGTCGGTGATGGAGGCGGTACGGCGCTCCCACTGCACCTCGTCGTAGGGGGAATTGCCGTCCCGGGTGAAGCGTCGGGCAAAGGTAAGGCCGCGGTGCAGGTACGTGGCCTGGGAAGGAACCGTTGCACTTTGAAGGTGAATCTCGCTCATGGCGTCCTCTCTCAACTAAAGTCAGTGAAAAAACCCTCCATCGTCCGGCACGAGTGCTGCCAGGAGGGGAGAAATCTGAAAACGACGAAACTGGAATAACTGGCAATCCCAGAAGGGCCTGGCGAGGAATCCTACCGCTTTGTGCCGCTTACGGGCGGCATCGGTTTGCGGTCTTGCGTTACGGGCTCGGGCGCCTCTGGAATTACGAAGGAAAATGCCGGTAGTTTTTACGCGATTTCAGGGCTGGCGGGGGGTTCTGACGCCGACGTTTCGTTACAATCCCTTTACAGCCGCAGATGAAAAAATACCGCTGTCTGTGGTGCATGTCAACACCAAACCACAATATCTAGTATTTTCTTCGCGTTTACCGCATCCGGTTTCTAAATACGGCCAGTTTGCCTGTGGAAAGCTCACAGAAGCCGCGCCGTGAGCGGGGATTCGCATGCCCGATGCCCCGAAAGCAGTGCAAGCAATGGCCTTCCGGCCCGGCTGCTCGCCTGGCTGGCCGAATCAGAGAACCTCTGAATCGGTCAATGCCTTGAAAGGGCACGACTAAAGAGTTGTTGAAAAAGGCCTTGGGAAGGGGGTCTTGTATCAGGGCACGAGTTTACTCGTGCCGCAGGACCCTTCCCTTCGACTCGGGGCTTTAGCCCCTGTTTTTTCCGCAGCCCGACCCGTCTGGCCCCGTACCTTTCAAGCCTAGCCCCGGCGGGAACGGCAAACAAGGCGCAGGGATGGTGCATTTCAAGGTGAGAGCTGTGCGAGTTGTGGAGAACGGGAAAGACAAGCGCCGTATGTGCCGCAGGTCCGCGTCTTGCGTGCCCACACTCACTTACAAAGCGACTGCCAACGCATAGACTCAGCGTTGGGATTTGCGTGCTCGCGAAATTGCGTTGTTTGCTTAGATTTTTCCTCTGCCTGCTGTTCGCTGCGCGCCTCTGCGCGGCAGAGCCCCCGCAATCCAATCCGGTCGTCAACATCTACATTCTGCGCACAGGCGAACAGTTGCAGTCTCCCCATGTGGTGACCTATCACATGTTCGAGTGGGCGCAGATGCGCGGGCGGTGGATCCTTCCCGATGTCGGCTACTACGATGCCGGCTACGGGCAGGACCAGATCTGGTTTGCGGGCGGTGGAGGCGACATTGTCCGTCGCAAGCGCTTTACCTGGGAGCAGGAAATCTACCTCTCGCAGGAAGCGGGCCCGGATGCTCACAACCAGCGCTCCATCTGGATCTGGCCGGTGCTGGATTTCAGTCCTGGCCGCCGCTTCTTTGGCGAAGTCGTAGCCTACCCCACGCTGCCCCTCAATCGCGCGCAGGGTTGGGGCTTCGATCTGGACCGCGCCAAGATCGAACGGGCGGCAGGATCCCACTGGCTGACCGGAATCGGTTACAACGCCAGCACCGGCTCAGGGGAACACTGGCAGAGCCGGCCATTTGCCACCGTCACCCGCAGGACCCGCGCCGGCAACTTCGAATTCTGGTTGGAGCGCATTCGTGGCGGCGGCCAGGTGCAGTTTCGGTACCTCCTGGTAAAAAGCACCGGTGACTGAGGAGAAACGCGCCCGGTGATCCATCTCCGGGGTCCCCACAGACAGGCCTTCGTCTGTGGGGTGGATCCAGGCTTTGCCTGGGTGGGCGGGAACTCCCCCGGATCAACTCCGGATATTGGCTGTGCCCAAACTGCTACGCTTTCTGAATGCAGGATCTGATTGGTTGGCAAGGGGCAAAGCCGCCCGCGCCGGTGACGCTGCGCGGCCGCTACGTGACACTGGAGCCGCTGGATGCGGCGCGGCACACCTCGGCGCTTTGGCAGACCATCGCGGGCCATGACGAGCTGTGGACATGGCTGGCGGAGGGGCCTTTCGCGGATGAGACCGAGCTGAGGTCTGCGATCGAGAAGAAGCAGAACGCGCCGGGCTTTGTGTTTCTGGCCATTGTGCCGCAATCGACGGGACAGGCGGCGGGGTGGGCCAGCCTGATGCGGCCCGACCCGGCCAACGGCGTCGTCGAGGTGGGGAACATTCTCTATTCGCCGTTGCTCCAGCGCACGCGCGAGGCCACCGAGACGATGTTCCTGATGGCGCGGCACGTGTTTGAGGAGCTGGGCTACCGGCGCTACGAGTGGAAGTGCAACGCCCTGAACGAGCCCAGCCGCAGGGCCGCCGCGCGGCTGGGATTCACGTTCGAGGGCATCTTCCGCCAGCACATGGTGGTCAAGGGCCGCAACCGCGACACGGCGTGGTTCTCCATGCTCGACAGCGAATGGCCCGCGCGCAAGCAGGCCTTCGAGGCCTGGCTCGCGCCGGGGAACTTTGATGAGCAAGGACAGCAGATAAGAAGCCTGAGAGTGGCGCTATGAGTGTTTACTGACCAGTGCTCTTTAAGACCTTCGCAAGGACACTGGTCAAGTCAATCCCGAGGCCAATTCGGTAGAAATCGCGATTCGGCTGCGTTAGAGGTAATACCCACGTAGTGGTTGACGGGACAATAATCGTAGACGGCGGGGTTGGCGAAGAGGCCACGATTGTAGCTGGCTGTAGAATCAGTGGGGACTGATATTTGTTCCTCGAAAATCGTGTCCCTGCCGACCCGAAGAAGTGCACGCTCGTATTTGGGATCGGGAAGTCGACATCGGTTTTGGCAACAAAGTGCCTTAACAACCCTCCCGTTATGGCCTCATCCTGTCCTACCGTCAGGTCTACGATCCCGCGTGAAAACGTGGCGTTCGGGGCGCTCTCGCGTGTAATTAGCCGAAGGCCAGCCATGTATTTCAGCAGAAAGCTGTTTCGGTCCTCGGGCGCAAAGGCAATATCCGTTTGCGCTGTGCCCGAAACTACTGTTGTTCCCGTGGAGGAGGTAGTAGTAATTGGCATGTTGTTGATGATGCAATATGGCCCTGCACTGGTAGTCGTCGGTGAGCCGCTGGCAGGTGTTACGGTCGTTGTGATGTACGGGCTGCTTGGTTGAGCGGGTAAACCGGACGGCCCGGCGCTTGAGGAGAATCGGCTGATCAGTTCGCTGCACTCGTTTGTGCCCCACGCCGGGACAACATAGGCAGTTGTAGCGTGCTGTGCGCTCAGCGGCGTCGTCGCGCCGAACGCCACAATCGCCCCGATCGTGAACTGGCCGCCGTCCGGGTTGCCTGTCCCCGGATGAAACCAGTCATGTTCGTACCCGATGGCGTAATCCAGCGCAGTGCCGACCTGCGGCAGCCCCGAAGAGGAACTGGAGCCTGTGGCGGTGGTATACGCCGATACGACGTTGTTGGTATTATTCGCGTTCGCTGCGCCCAGAAACCGCACCAGAGACCACGCGCTACCGCTGCGGAGATTCCAAGGCCCGCGGACAAATAGACTCACGAACGCATTCGTCTGTGAGTCCTGAGAGCTCAGAGCCGACTCCTCTCCTCCGCCCGTCACGGTATATTTCCAGTCGCAATCGTTGAAGCGATAATTGCAGAGATCGTAATTCTTGTTCTTCCCCGCAGCTGCTGGCGCTGCGGCGACCGCGGCACTCACCTGAATCGGTGCAGAAGCCGCAATGACACCATTTATCAGAACATAGATTGTCTGACCACCGACGGTGCTAAACGTGATGGCGGCGGTCCCAGATCCACTGCTAAGCGTCGACCCCGCAGGCTTGACTACTTGGGCGGAATCGGTAGTGGAGACGGTAAAAGGAGCTGAGAGATTTTTGTCCGGCGTTGGCGGCGTTCCGGGGACCATTGCCTGAACCGTAACAGTAATCGGAACTCCAACGACTGCGCTCGCGGCCTTGCCCGGCGGCGTCGGCACCGTGATGGTATAGGTGTCTGGGGCAGCAGGGGCCGGTGCAGCAGGCGCCCCATGCGGGGCAGGCGCTGCATCTTGCGCGTTCAATGTCGCGGAAACCGACGCGAATACGAGAATAAGGCAAAACTCTATAACTGGATTCGCTTTTTTCACGACACACCTCCTCAATGTCCCCGCGGGGCGGGAACGCGCGACGGCTCATGGGCGCAAGAATGCGCTCAGAGCGCTTGTTGATTTTTGCGGGAGCCTCGGAGGGGAACGTTAGGAGCGCTCGTGGCCCGTACTTTCTATTCTTTGCTGCAGGGGGAGCCGGGGAATGGCTGAAGCATAGCGCGGATCTTGTTGCGTGCAAAGAGAATAATGCGCCTATTTATTAATCGATCACCTTACGGAAGGACATTGTCCCTAAGTAATCGGGCGTAGTTACTTACTCAAATGCAATTACCTATAACTACGGCCTCGTGCGCGCGAGCACGCGAGGCCGGAAATGCCGGCGATACCCGGCCCAAAAGGTCTCCCGGTCCCCAGGCGGGGCGCCCGCGCTCTCAGAAAGCAAAAGGCCCGCGCCTTGCGCGAGCCTTTCGCCGACAACTGACAACTGATTACTGACCACCTGACTCAGTTGCCTGCCTTGGTTTCAATCCTCATGGCATAGAACGATCTCCATACGAAGGTGACCGAGACCAGGAAGAATGCGACTGCCAGCACGCGTTCGAGCACCGGATTGCTCGCAGTGAGCGTCACTGCCAGTTCGACGGCAAGCAATCCGAACAAGGTGGTGAACTTGATCACCGGATTCATTGCCACCGACGAAGTGTCTTTGAACGGATCGCCGACGGTGTCTCCGATTACGGTTGCATCGTGCAGAGGCGTCCCCTTCTGTTTCAGGTCGACCTCTACAACTTTCTTCGCGTTGTCCCATGCGCCGCCGGCATTGGCCATGAAGATGGCCTGGTACAGGCCGAAGATCGCAATCGAGATCAGGTAGCCGATAAAGAAGAACGGCTCAACGAACGCGAAGGCCAGCGTGGCGAAGAAGACGGCAAGAAAGATGTTGAACATTCCCTTCTGCGCGTACTTGGTGCAGATTTCAACCACCTTCTTGCTGTCGCTGACCGATGCCTTCTCCGCGCCTTCCAGGTGGATGTTCCTCTTGATGAACTCCACCGCGCGGTATGCGCCGGTGGTGACCGCCTGGGTTGAGGCGCCTGTGAACCAGTAGATCATTGCCCCACCGGTGATGAGCCCGAGCAGAAATGGCGCGTGCAGCAGCGAGAGGCTCGCGACGTTATGAGTCAGTCCGCCGGTCAGGGCCATGATGATCGAGAAGATCATGGTGGTTGCGCCCACTACAGCCGTGCCGATCAGCACCGGCTTGGCCGAAGCCTTGAATGTGTTGCCGGCTCCATCGTTGGCTTCCAGCAGGTCCTTGGCGCGCTCGAACTTCACATCGATGCCGTAGTCCTTCTTCAACTCAGCTTCGATGCCGGGAACATTTTCAATCAGCGACAGCTCGTAGACCGATTGAGCGTTGTCGGTAACCGGGCCGTAGGAATCCACGGCAATCGTAACCGGACCCATGCCCAAGAATCCGAAAGCGACCAGGCCGAACGCGAAGACGGCCGGAGCCAGCATCAGGTCAGCCATGGATTGGCCCGTACTGAAGAAATAGCCCAGGCTCATGAGGGCGACCATGCTGAGTCCCAGCCAGTAGGCCGAAAAATTGCCGGCCACGAATCCCGACAGGATTCCCAGCGAAGCTCCGCCTTCTTTTGCCGATGTGACCACTTCCTGCACGTGGGCCGACTTGGTTGAAGTGAAGACTTTCACCAGTTCGGGTATGATCGCGCCCGCCAGGGTTCCGCACGAGATGATTGAAGCCAGCTTCCACCACAGCGTTCCGTCGCCCAGCGTGGGGATCATGTAGTAGGAGACGATGAAAGTGAGGACGATGGAAATGATGGATGTGATCCATACCAGCGAGGTCAATGGCGTCTCAAAATCCATTTCGTCGGCGTGCGCGTATTTGGCGCGAGCGATTGCGCCATTGAGGAAGTACGCACCCGAACTGGAGACCAGCATGGCCACGCGCATCACGAAGATCCATACCAGCAGTTGCACCTGCGTGGTGGGACTTGGAACCGCTAGCAGAATGAAAGTGATCAAGGCCACGCCGGTGACGCCATAGGTTTCAAAGCCGTCGGCGCTGGGGCCAACCGAGTCGCCCGCGTTGTCACCCGTGCAGTCTGCGATAACGCCCGGGTTGCGCGCATCGTCTTCCTTGATCTTGAAGACGATTTTCATCAGGTCGGAGCCGATGTCGGCGATCTTGGTGAAGATGCCGCCGGCAATGCGCAGGGCCGCGGCGCCCAGCGACTCGCCGATCGCGAAGCCGATAAAACAGGGGCCCGCATAAGAGGCTGGAACGAACAGAAGGATACACAGCATGATCAACAGCTCGACCGAGATCAGCGCCATGCCGATGCTCATGCCGGCCTTCAGCGGAATCGCAAAGCATGGATACGGTTTGCCGCGCAATCCCGCAAATGCCGTCCGCGAGTTGGCAAAGGTGTTCACGCGAATTCCGAACCACGCCACTCCGTAGCTGCCCGCGATGCCGACCAGGCTGAATCCGAGAATCACCGGCAGCGTAACCGCAACCGATTTTCCGGGCACCGGCGCCAGAACACCGAAGTACAGCGCGATAATGACCGCGATGAATGCCCAGAGCAGAAGAATGAACTTGCCCTGCGTTATCAGATACGTTTTGCAGGTCTCATAGATCAGTTCCGAGATCTCGCGCATGCTGCGATGAACCGGCAGGTTCTTCAACTGCACATAGATCGTCAGGCCGAACAGCAGGCCGGCGACGCAGAACAGTAACCCCCACAGCAGAAGCGCATGACCGTCTATGCCGAGAAAATTCACGCTCGACAGATCCGGCAGCACCAGGTTGGCTTCGCCTCCACCCGCGTGTTCGCCCTGCGCAAACGCGAATGTGGGAAGCAGCAGGCCCACCAGGGCCGCCGCGGTCCTGCATTGCCGCCTGAGCAACGTCTTGACGCCTTGCTTGATGGCGCCCGAGATCTTCTGCATGCCCGGTGCGACGATGCCGGTACCGATAGGCGCGAAGAACGCGGCCATAATGAGTGAGACAACGCTCATACCGAGAAAAACAAACACCCAACCAACTGGAGTCACAACTCCTCCTGACTTAAAGTTTCAAACCGAATAACGGACAATTCAGACAAACGCGACCTGCGAACGAACGGGCAATTTTCCACCGTGAAGGCTATCATCCGCACCCGGCACTGTCGAGTGACTGCTGTCACGAGAAATGGCGGGCGATGTCCCATGCGCGGAAGTGTTTGCCCTACTAGGACGGCGGTCTTGGCTCTCGACAGCGGTGAACTGGCCTGGAGCGCGCCGGGTTTGCGGTGGAACAAGAAGAACTCCTTGCCCGCCGCACCAGAACCTGATGCGGGGGGGGCGCAGTTTAATAACATGTAAAGTACTTTCCGGGAGGAAAATGAAAACAATGCCTGCCTTGACACTGCTCACCCCTCGCCAGGCCGCGGAGAAGCTGGGAATGAGCTACCCCGCCCTCAAGCACTGGATTCTGGCTGGCCGCATTAAGACTGTCAAGACCCCGGGCGGGCACCATCGCATCCCCGTGGAGGCGCTTGAGGAGTTTCTGCCGGCCGCGCAGGCCCACCCCGGGCCGGGGCGGATCAGCGGCCGCAACCAGTTGCTGGGCACGGTGGCCGAGGTGTTGATCGAGGGATTGCTGGCCAAGGTGGTGCTGACGGTCGGGGGGCAGCGGGTAACTGCGATCATTACCGCCGATGCGGCCCGCGAACTGGCGCTCAAACGCGGCGACCAGGCCGTGGCGCTGGTCAAGGCCACGGAAGTAATGATCGGCAGGCCGTGAGGGCCCGTGACTCGTCGGTCGTGGATCGAGGGTCGTGAATCGCGATCATTGACAAATGGACTGAGGGAGCTTCTGGATTCCAGCTTTCAGCAATTATCTCGTAGCTGCCGGCTGCCGGCTGCTGGCTGCTGGCCATTGGCAGTTGGCTACCGGCTACCGACTGCCGGCTGCTGGCTGCCGGCTATTGGAGACAGTCCCTGGAAATTCGGCAACAAGCTGAATCGAAACACACTTCAACTCGAATATAATTCGTATTAATTCGGATCGATTCGAGGAGAAAGAGTGAAGTTCCCCGCATTTGCTCTCCCCTTAGCCCTCATTGTCATTGCCTCAACCGCTTCAACCGCACAGGACCCAAGCTGGATCGCGCATTGGCAGGCTCGCGCTACAGCAACGCAGAACGCGCAGCCCCATTGGGTCACTCCGCTGGTCACCGTCACGCCACGTCTCGAGCAGGAATTCCGCACCGACTTTGTCCACTACTACAGCAACAGCGATCACCACACCTGGAACTACGACAACAGCAAGGGCCTGGAGCTGATTCCCGAAAAACATACCGAGTTGATCTTCAATCTGCCTCCGTTTCTCGACCGGTCAAACGGTGAGCAGGACGGGTTCGGCGACGTGTCATTCCTGCTCAAGGAGCGCTTCTTTGCGCGCAATGAGGAGCACGGTAACGCGATTGCGACGGCGTTCCTGGGGGCCTCGGTTCCTACCGGCAAAAACGCCAATGGAAGCTGCTGCGCAGTCGTGACGCCAACGCTGGCAGTGGGAAAGGGCTGGAGTAATTTCGACGTGACTACGACAGCCGGCGGATCGCTGCCGGTGACCAATGTACAGGGCCTGGGCCGAAGCGTGATCTGGAACAATGTTGCACAATACCGGCTGGCGAAGACCGGCGCGGCGCGCTTTTTCTGGCCGGAGCTCGAAGCTAACACGACGTTCTACAAAGGCGGTCCCAACGAGGGCAAAACGCAGAGTTTAGCCACGCCCGGCCTCATCATCGGCCGCATCCCGCTTTCGCACGATGCCGGCGGCAAGCCGGGCCGCCTGGGCCTCACTTTCGGGGCCGGCGAGGAGATCGCCATTTCCCACTTCCATACCGCCAATCACTACACGGTGCTGACGTTCCGGATTCCGTTCTGAGAGGCAGCTACGGGCTTCCGGTATCCGGCTACTGGCTACCGGCCGATCGCCGCCTTAGTCCCTGGTCCCTGGTCCCTGCTTTCAGTTTCCCTCTTTGGCCGCACGACCCGCTCGATGGTGCGGACGATGAAGCTGACGGGCAGGAATCGCGCCGCCATGGCCCCGGCCCGGCCGCTGAAATTAGGAATGACGGTGAGCTTGCCGCGCTCCAGTCCCCGGATGCCGAGATGCGCGACTTCTTCAGCCGATTGACGGCCGCGATTGAAGGCACGGCTGCGCGAGACCTTGAAAAACTCGCTCTCGGTGGGGCCGGGGCAGAGAGTGGTGACCGTGACGCCGTGGCCCGCAACCTCTGCGGCAAGGCCCTGGGCGAAGAAGCGGTCGAAGACCTTGGAGGCCGCGTAGGTGGCGAGGTAAGGGATGGGCTGATAGCTGGCAGTCGATGCCACCACCAGCATCCAACCGCGGCGGCGCTCGACCATGCGGGGAACAAAGAGGCGCGAGAGGCGCACCACGGCTTCGCAGTTCACGCGCACCTGGCTCAGCTCCTGATCCACAAGTCCGGCGCAAAATGGGCCGTACTGGCCCAGACCGGCATTGTTAATCAGGATGTCGACAGTGAGGCCCGCGCCCTCGGTCGCGTCGTAAATCTGCTGCGGCGCGGCGGAGTCGTTCAGGTCGGCAACCACGATGCGCGTTTCGGTTCCGGCCGCGGCGAACTCGGCGGCGAGCTTCTCCAGCCGGTCCTGCCGGCGGGCTGTGAGGATGAGCTTTGATCCCCTGGCTGCCAGTTTGCGGGCCAGCGCCACGCCAATGCCCGCGCTGGCGCCCGTTACCAGCGCCCATTTGTCTATAAACACACTTGTCTGGCCCATTTTGCCCCGATCATTTGCTGGCGCGCAAAGCGCAGCTCAATTGATAATGCAGACCTTTGCCGCGCCGACTCGCTGACTTGCTGACTCGCTGCCGTTTTACTTCATCAACAGCTTAAATGCATGGGTCCAGTGGTTGCGCGTGAAGCCCGGGATGCACCAGAGCTTGCAGAGAGGCTCGATGGCGCGGGCAGCCTCGGCGGCGCCCATGTCTGCCGTCTCCCAGCCAAACTCATCCAGCAGCGCGGTGACGGTCTGTTTTGCAGCCGCATCGTTTCCGCAGATGAACATGGTGGGCCGGCCATCTTCGAATTTGGGGTCGACCATGCGCGCGGCGCCGACGGAGTTGAAGGCTTTCACAAAATGGGCTGCGGCAAACTCGGTCTGCAACGCTTCCATCAGCGACTCGTTCTGGCCGGTGAAGAACTGAAGAACGCCATTCGCCGGCGGCGCGTCGGCGATGGGGTTGCAGGCGTCGATAACGGTTTTGCGGGCGAGATTTGGGGCGCCGGCCAGACCGAGCGCCCGAGAGGCAACATCGCCCTTGACGGCCAGAATGATGAGTTCGCCAAACGCGGCGGCTTCGGCAAATGTTCCGGCTGTAACGCCTGTAGTTTTCGTTGCAAACTCAGCCAGTTTCTGGGGCGAACGTGAGCCGATGATGACCTGATGACAGTACTTTGCGAGCCCAGCTGCGAGGGTCTGGGCAACGCTGCCTGAACCGAGCACACCAACCTTCATGCGATTTCTCCTACGCAGAGAGATTCGCCAGCCTCGGAAAAGAGTTCATTTAAGTTTGTTGGATTTTTTCGGCGCCGGATTGCGGAATTTCGAGGCAGAGGCCGGTTTTCTTCCGGACCGTGCGTTCTTTTCCACACGCAGCTTCCAGGCCGTGTGCAGGGCGCCGCGCAGCGAATCCTCATCGGCCTCGGCCAGGCGGATATGCGTGATTCCCATGCGGCCCCAGCCGCCATGGCAGGGCAAAAAAAGCTCGGGGCGCTCGGCGATGAACTCGGCCTGCAGCTCGGGAGTGATCATCAGGTTTCCGTAGCCCTCCTTCACCGAGGCGAGCGTGGCAAAGATGCGCCCGCCCACGCGGAAATCGGTCGCGCCCATGTGCGAGCCTTCCTCGGCGCCTTCGAAGCTGAGTGCGATGCGGCGAAAATCGGATGGTTTCATGGCAGCAAGTCAGCTGGTCAGTCAGTAGCCAATAGCCAGCAGGTCTCAGCTAGAAGCTAGGAGCTAGCAGCTAGAAGCTGTTCTTCAAACTCCTCATTGAGCCAATTCGTGAACGCCGCGAAGTCCTCGTCGCGGCCAAGAAAATCGCGGACCAATTGCCTTCCCGGTTTCGACCCTCCCTGCTCGAGCACTTTCTCCCGGTAACGCGCGCCCGCGTCGCAGCCGAGCAGGTCGGCGGGGTCGAACTGGGCGAAGAAGTCGAGCGCGATGACCTTGTCGAACATGTAGGTGTAGTAGTTCGACGAGTAGCCGGTGAGATGGCCGAAGCTGGCGTACACGCGGTTGCCTTCGAGCCAGGTCCAGGGCTGCATTTGCTGATAGAGGCGCTTGGCGGTCTCGTAGAGGTCGATGCCGGCCGGGTTCCGGTCCTCCACCCCGCGAACGGGGACCTGTCCGCGGGGACCCTGGTCGTGCAGGTCCAGCGAGAGTGTTGTGTAGTAGAGTTGGGCCCGGATCCAGTCGGCGCGGCCAAACGCCCCGGCCAGTTTCATTTTTTTGATGGTTTCGGAGGGCAGCGTCTCTCCGGTCTGGTAGTGCTTCGCGAAGGCCTGCAGCAGCTTCTCGTCGCGGAAGAACTCTTCGAGCATCTGCGACGGCACCTCGATGAAGTCTCCCTCGGTAGCAAAGCCCGAGAGGCCAATCCACTCGGTACGGCCGCCGAGGATGGCGTGCATCAGATGGCCGAACTCGTGGAAAAAAGTGACGACGTCGGAGTACTGGAGCAGCCCGGGATCGTTTTCATCGCCTGCGGGAAAGTTGCAAATGAGAGCGGCCTCGGGCAATGCGCCGCCGCGCACGCCGGTGACGATAGGCGCAGCGGAGAACCACTTGCTTTTGCCCTCGCGCGGGTGCATGTCGAGGTAGAAGCGGCCCACAAGCGCGCCGCTCTCGTAGACTTCGAAGACTGACACCGAGGGGTCCCAGGCCGTGGCTGTCGACGGGCGAAACTCGACCTTGAAGAGCTGGGCGGCGGTGTTTAGAACCCCCGCCTCGACCTGCGCATAAGGGAAGTAGGGACGCACGGATTGGGAGTCGAAGTCGAACGCCGAGCGGCGGAACTGCTCGTACCAGTAGCCGCGGCTGGTAACGTCGATTTCGGCCAGGCCGGGCTCAAGCCGGCGGACGAATTCGAGCACCTGATTGTGCTCGCGGCGCGCTCCTTCGCGGCTGGCCTCGTCGAGTTTGGCCAGAAAGGTGCGGACGTTGGCGGCCGAGCCCATCATCTGGTCGGCGGTGGCAAGATCAGCCCAACTGCGGAAGCCGAGGACAGAGGCAATCTCCTGCCGGGTGGCGAGCAGGTCGAGCAGGATCTGGTGGTTGGCCGGGTAGGCGCGGGTGTTGTAGGCCAGGAACATGCGTTCGCGGAGCGCGGCATTCCGGGCAAAGGTCAGCACCGGCTGCATGTCGGGCGGATCGGTGGTGAGGGTCACTTTGCCGTCAGCGTCGGCGGGATGACGGGCAATAAAGTCGGCGGGAAGGCCGTCGAGCTCATCGGGGAGGGCCTGGATGGTCTTGCCGCCCTCCTGAATGTTGCGGCTGAACTCGAGCGAGTGCATGGTGGCCTTCTCGTGCAGCGCCTGCAGGCGGTCGCGGGTCTCCTTGTCCTTGTCGACGCCGGAAAGGCGGTAGCCGAGGAGAGTGTGCTCGACATAGTGCTTTGTCGCCGGGGAGGCGCCTTCGAGGCTGATGGCGGTCAGGGCATCGTAGACCTCGCGGTTGAGGCTGAGCGCAGCGCCTGACATGGAAACGCGCTGTGCCTCCATCTGGGCCTGGTCGCGAACCGCCTTGTCGGCGGCGACGGAGTTGAGGACGCCGGCCTGGGCCCCGGCGAGGTTCAGCTGCTCAATGGCTTTGTCATAGAGGGCAAGGGAGTTAGCCGGAGTTCGGGGGCCTTCGACGGCCAGCAGCGCGGCCAGTGCCGCCTCGTGGGCCGCCAGCCGTTCAGCCACCCAGGCTTGAAGCGCCTCGGCCGAAGCGGCTCCGCCCGCATCCCAGGCGTGAATCTCTTTGTTTCGAGTCAAACTCGCTGTCTCAACAGACATTTCCGGTTGAACCCTCCAGGTTCTAGGTTGCCACAGCGGGCTGGGCTGCAGCTGTCAGCTTTCAGCTTCCTGCTCTTTGCTCGCGGGCCGTGGATCGTGAATTGCGGCCGGTAGCTTGTAGCTTACAGCTACTCGTTTCTGGCTCCCGGCTAGTGGCTAATGGCTACCGCCCTCCCAGTCCCCTACTCCCTATTCCCTGGCCCCTGTTCCCTGCCAACGTCCCCGCCACTGCGCATGCGGCCAGAATAACCCCCATCACAACCAGCGAAGCCAGGATCGGGATCTCGATCCAGCGGGAGAGGAGCATTTTGAGGGCGACAAAGCCGAGCAGCGCGCCGAGGCCGTAGTGCAGGTAGCGGAAGCGGTCGAGGATGTCGGCGAGGGCGAAGTAGAGAACGCGCAGGCCGAGCACCGCGGCAATGTTCGAGGTGTAGGCAATGAATGGGTTGTGAGTGACGGCGAGAACGGCGGGGATGGAGTCGGTGGCGAAGAGAAGGTCAGTGAATTCGACCGCGACAATGACCGGCAGTAGCGATCCGCGGGCAGGCTGCAGGCGGCGAATCCACTCGGGAATGACGGCGCGGGCTGAGCCGCCGCGCAGCAGCTTTACGGACGCGTAGAGCAGGAATGCTCCGAAGATCCAGGTGATCCAGACGTAACGGCGCAGCAGGGTGAAGCCGGCGCCGATAAAGATGGCGCGGAGCACGACGGCGCCCCACACCCCCCAGGCGAGGGCCGTGTGCTGGCGCTGGCGGCTGATCTGGAAGCCCTGGAAGAGCAGCAGGAAGACAAAGAGGTTGTCGATGGAGAGCGAGGCCTCAATGGTGTAGCAGGCGACGAACTCAAGGGCGGGCTGGCGGCCCTGGGAGAAAGCGATCCAGACGGCGAAGGCTGCTGCAACGAGGACGAATGCGCCTGCGCCGATCCACGCAGAGGCCGATGCGTGGCGTGCCTGGCTGCGATGGCCGGGCATGAACGAGTCGGCCACCAGCAGCACGGCTACGACCGCGTGGAACCCGATCCACCACTCCCAGGAGACGCCTGCAAGCATAGGTGGATGCTAACAAAGCAGGGACTAAGGGACTAGGGACTAAGGGACTAGGGACTAGGGACTGAGGGACGAAGGACAGCTTCTAGCTGTTGGCTACTGGCTACTGGCTACCGGCAGCATTCGTGCCACTTCAGGTCGCGCTTTTGCATCTTCATAACGAGGGGTCGAATTGGGCGAACTTACGGCGCAGGTGAAGGCGGAGATTGCCGGGCGGCATGCCGGGACGGCGGGCCGGCCAAGGGTGGTGATTGTCGGCGGAGGGTTTGCCGGCATCCATGCGGCGCGCGCGCTCAGGGAAATGAATGTGAGCGTGACGCTGATCGACCGGCGCAACCATCACCTGTTCCAGCCGTTGCTGTACCAGGTGGCGCTGGCGGTACTGTCGCCGGCCGATATCGCGCAGCCCATCCGGTCGATTCTGAGCCAACAGCAAAACGCCGAAGTCCTGATGGACGAAGTGGTGGGGATCGACGTCGCGGCCCGGCAATTGGCTCTGGGCTCGGGCGCACAGGTGACCTACGACTACCTGGCGCTGGCCACGGGTGCGAGCCACTCGTATTTTGGGCACGAGGAGTGGGCGCAGCTCGCGCCGGGACTGAAGACGGTTGAGGACGCGCTCGAGATCAGGCGGCG
>Ga0326727_10016877_pt1 | contig 15293 bp, 7 predicted proteins | sample MB2enrmetagenome_FD_207643 | JGI IMG/M metagenome (GOLD analysis project Ga0326727, IMG submission 207643) | Lab enriched peat soil microbial communities from McLean, Ithaca, NY, United States - MB29MY | ecosystem: Environmental > Terrestrial > Soil > Wetlands > Peat | place: USA: New York... | reverse complement strand
AATCAGGCAAAATCAGGCAAAATCTCGCCCGATCTGGCATAATCTGCCCAGCCCACGTCTCAACCTTTCGGCCTGCCATGTCTCGCAAGAGCATCGGTCTCAGGGGTGGGTCTGTAAGAGCGGTGTATTAGTGGAACATAAAGCGCAGACGCACTTTGAAGATTTTCTCCAAGCATCTCTTTTGCAATCAATGAAAAGATGTGACGCACCGATGTACTTTAGATTGGCTGTGTGCGTCACCTTGCTACTGCAATGTACAGTGCGTTATAATGTTGCCATGTCGAGGCCGAAGCCACCCCATACCGTTCGCTACACCGTTCGCCTCAATCGCGCTCAGGGAGAGCGCGTTGCTGCCTTAAAGGCCCAACTCCAAACCAGGAGCGACAACGAGGTTTTCGATTACCTTGTCACGGCGGGCACCAACCAGCGCGACGACCTTGAGCAGCTCGTCTACTCGCTCTTTGGGGATCTGGCGGACAGCCTTGCCCATAGGTTTCGGAGTCTGGAGACCCTCAGCCAGCTTCATCTCGCCTTAACGGACTCTTTCATCAAGTACGCGCTCACAGCTCTTCCCGAAGTTCCCCAGTCGCTCATGGCCCGAGCCAAGGTGCGGGCAACCGAAATCTATGAGCAGGTCAACATTACCGCCGCCCGAGAATTCCAGCGCCGGAGAGAATCGGACGCCTATTCCGCCGCAGGGCTGGGACTTGAGGAAGAGTAAGGTCGATTGTTGTGCTGTTTGTGAAGATAAGCTGTTACCTGCGTTATCTTTCATGGAAATGCCTTTTTTGGGGGGGATTGATGTTCGGTTGTGCTGTCGTAATGCCGGTTTTTAGATTTAGTCTTGCTGGTAGTAAACCCCTCAGCGCTCAAAGATGCTGAATGGCAGCTCACCGAGGCCGAAGCCGTACTCTTTCAGGCGGAGATGGAGCGAAACACGGCCCACGCCGAACTGGAGCGGACTGCGGTACGGAAGTAGCTCCCAAAATGATCGAGTCCTCAAGTACCGTTGCGGCCTCCAGGCGTTCAGTTCGCCCCTTTTCCTTCCATGGTGTATAGGGTCAAAATCTCACTCTCGCGGGTGTATGATGCACATCATGACCCCCAGTGAGCATGGTTCAGAACAGCCAGTGGATGCTCCGGACCTTCGGTTAATAGTCGATTCGGCACCAGCGTTGATCAACACCAGCCGGCCTGAGGGTTACCGCAGCCTGAATGTCCGAATGGTCGTGCGGCCCTTACCGTAGGCAACCTCACTACCCAACTCAGCAGTCGCGAGGAAGTCTGTCGGCTTCGCCAGTCCATGAGCGATCAGGGCGTCCATCAGCGGTCCCAGTTCAAGGCTGCCCTTGCTGCGAGGCTCGGTGTCTATCAGGCAGAGCGTCTTCCACGGCTTGTCCGGCTGCTCCGCGGGCGTCACGAAGATGGCCTCATAGGTGCGCCCGCCAATCGTCAACATCTCGTGGCGGCCTTTGTAGACGTCGGAGGGCTTCAGCCCATGGTTCATGGTCCAGATGCACAGGTTACTCACAATGTCTTTCTTGGCCGGATGGTCAGAGCTGGTGATCCAGAAGTCGAAGCTCCCGAGCCAGAGCCCGTCGGCGACGGTGGTGAAGTCGAAGTCGATCGTCAGACGCAATTCGCCAAGCCGACGGGGCAACTGGTGTCCTGCACCTAATCCGGCAGCACCAGCGAACCCGCCGGCATCACTCCATGGTGATCGGCCCACCAGCACCTCGGGGTAGCTCTTCAGCGCTGGTCCGCCGCTCTCTGGCCAATCCCAGTCCCAGCCGGTGTCTTTACCACGAAAAACGGATTGCTTGTAGTTCGAGATGTCGCCCTTGCCATAGACATTGTTGTAGAGTACGGCTCCGGGGATTGGGAGTAGGGCGGAGTCCTCTGCGCGCACCTCCACGGGCGCAGCCGGAGGCGTGGCCTGTGCGCATACGAACAGGAGCGACGTGGACACGAGCAGAATCGACGTGAACCCGAAAAGGGTCGACTTGAACATGATGTACTCCATTGCTGGCGCGGATACTATCCCGCGTCACGAGATATATGGTAATCGACTCGCCTTTCCGTGGTCTCGACTCTGTTCGGGGCGGTTGATCGACCTCCTCGTAATTCAACTGCCAAGCGATAACCACGGAATTTCTGGGCGCTCTTAGGAGCGCGCGCGTTTCGTCTAACCCGGCCACCGGTCCGCGCGCGTATGCCTCTCAACTGGTGGTCGAGGCTCTCCGCGGGACCGAGCAGGCATACATCAATCCTAAATAGTAGCAAATGCTTCGGCGCTCGGCACCGCTCGTAGCAGCGTGGCTGTTAGTAGTAATCGATGCCATGAAGTCGGTCAGCCTTCGGAATTCATGGTCCGAACGGACGCCGCCCATTCTCCTCCCATGTTCACAGAAGAGACAGCGGGTGAATCGTCAAATCAATTCACAGTCGCCGCGAATTGACTGCAACTTCAAAGAGGTGAAGATTAACATTTTCGTAAGCGAAGCAAGACTGGGATCGTCAATTCCTCGCTGCACTAACAACCTCACAAATGCAGAACATCGAGCACGCCAGTTTTAAGGCAATGTAATCAAGCCGGTTTGTATAGCCACAAAGATCGCCTCAGTCCGATCCGATACGTCCAGCTTTTCCATAATGTGCATCAGGTGATTTCTAACCGTGAATTGACTTAGTCCAAGCGTTCCTGCAACCTCCCTGTTTGTCAGACCTTTTGCAACAAGCTCGAGTATTTCCTTCTCTCGAACACTCAGTCCAGCCGACATGCGCTGATTTGAGAGGCGATTTGCAATGCGACGTGGAAAGACCTGCTTTCCTTCATGCACGCGGCGGATGGCATCTGCTATGTCATCTGCCGGAACATCTTTATGCAGATAACCTTTTGCGCCGGCCTTCACTGCCGCATAAATCTCCTCGTCGTATTCAAAACTGGACAAAACAATGGGGCGGGCATTCGGAGCAATGGTTATGATCCTTTCCAAGGTCTCAATCCCCGAGAGGTCAGGCATTCTCAGATCGATAAGTATGATATCGACAGGAGTGTTCTTGAGTATGAATAATGCTTCATGTCCACTCGCGGCAGCACCAACAACTTCAATATCCTCTTGCAAGCCCAGGAACGCGGCAAGGCCAACCCTGACGATTGGGTGATCGTCGACCATAAGGACGCGAATCTTCATATGTGCAAAATTATTGCTTGAAAACATCCGTCGGGTTTCGAGACATCATCGTCGCGCGAAGCTCAACGTTTCATGTAAAACCTGAGGATACCATGAATTCCTCTGAGCAGATCGCTTGCTGTGAAGCGAGCAGCTCGAACTGAAACAGTTGTTCCTTCTCCGGGAGCGCTCGTAACTTCAAGTTCAGCGTTGACTTTCATCGCGTGATTTCTCATGCCTTCGATCCCCAGGCCATTTTGCATCCGGTTCGTCACAAAGCCTCGGCCATCGTCTCGAATCGTCAGGCTTGCTTCACGCCTCGAAACGTTTAGGAGGATGGTCAGTGTTCGACACTGACTGTGTTGAATTGCGTTGCTGATAGCTTCCTGGCCGATCCTAAAGAGCGCATCGGTGACCGGCAAAGTAAGCGTTGATTTTCTGCCTTTCATTGACGCGTCGATTTGTATACCTCCGCCGTCGCTCAACCTCTCGGCAGTCGCTTTCAAGGAACTCACGATGGCAGCCGCATCTCGGTACTGGGGACGCAGGGATGAGATCGTGCGACTCGCTTCTCTGTGGCTGAGATGGACCATCTTCAGCGCATTCTGAATATGTGCCTGCACTTGGTCTTCACCACGCTTTTCCTGACTCGCTGCCTGCAACTGGAACGCAATACCCGTGAAACTCTGTGCCAGTGTGTCATGCATCTCGAACGCCAGCTGCTCTCTCTCCTGAAGCACCGAACGCAAATGCCACTGTTGCAGCCGATGCAGAAGAAACTGTGCCAGGACAAATAGAATGGTCAGCACGCCCATCAGCACAAATGTCCGTTGTACAGTCCAGAATGGCGGGGATTTAATGACCTGTAAATCTTGCGGTGAGCGCAGGAGCAACTGAAAGTCGGAAGAGTTCTCTTGCAACAGCCTATAGACCTCATCTGGATTGATCTGGGTTGAACAGACGCCGGTCAATCGAAGTACGCTGCCATCTCTCAGTTGCCCGAGAGCGGAACCCGCGTCGGTTGTATCGAGTTGTGCAGTGAAGGTACGGACCCCCGATTGCATCACCAGGCTCTTGCGCCCAGGTCCCTCCAGGGACATCAGCAGCTTTCCTTCGATCGTCACAAGAATCGAATCCTCATGACTATTGACGATCGATTCCACCGTCGTCGATTTGGCCGCTATCGGTGACGCGGGCTCTTTCAACCGAAAGACGGCGTCCATCATGACCGGCGAATCGTGGCCCACGAACGTCGGGTATCCAAGGGCATCCACATGGTCGCCAATCTTGATCGATTGAGTGTCACCGCGAAGTTCGACTCCACCGCTCGCATCCTGAAGGTACAGGAAGCTGGGTCCCACGAGCGTGACGGCGCCTTCCACCCTCACGCGATGACCTAACTTGCTGTCCGTCGAATAGGTAAGCAAAGATTGGATTGGTATCCGCTTCATCTCGAAGGGATTTGGCGCAGCCGGCTCGATCACTTTGATATCGGATGGGGCGGCGACAACCATTTGATATCCCACCAGTTGCCGCCGGGAGTTGAAGACTGTGCCGAATACTCCGCGCATGCGAACCTTGGCGTCTTCAAGGAACAGCGCCTGCTTCAGGTCGGAGAACATTGGAGTCGTCACTACGTGGACCTGGCCGATTTCGCTGTACAGCTCAAATATCAGAACCGGATGGCCCGGGTTATCCCCAATCCGGATCAGATGTACTACGCCTTCGATTTCCACATAGTGTCCCTCACTCTGGCCGGATGCGGCTAGTTCCGCCGTTACTGAAACCGGCTTGGGAAGCGCCCCTTCGCCCTCCGCCCTCAACTTTGAAGCGGTGATCACCGGCGTATAGTTCCCCGCATTGGTGATGCCCGAGACAGTTACACGGCGAGCCACATGCAACTCGGGTTGGTCGCCCGGGTACTTGATGAAAATTCCGCCGCTCTCGTCCTGCAACCAGAGTTGGTGCCATAGCGGATCGATATAGGTGATGATGCCGGTTATGCGTGTTGGAAGCGCCTCCGCGGCCAGTGAAGGTTTCAGTCCGCGGACCTGGGCAACGCGTTTAAGAGCGGGTAGCTTCAGTTCCGCTTCTGTGGTGCCTTCGATTTCTTCTGCCGGAATCGCTCTCACTCTTGAGTGGAAGAGGTCCAGCGCTATAGCGTCTTCTTCCGGAAAACCCTCTACTTCGACCGGCGTGCCTGCCTTGATGGCTAAGGGTCCATCAAGATGGCATTCGATTGCAGCCCATTGATCTTCAAGCAGGATGGAGTTGCTTGAAACCTTCGAGGCAATCCCATGGACACGAATCTTGTGGCCATTCCAACTGCCGTTCTCCCGGTATAGCGATCTGATCGTGTACAGCCGGCTGGTATCGGGTGCAGTCTGCTCGACGTGAATATCGCGGCCTGAATTTACCCAAAGTTGCGTCGACATCAACCACCCCTGATGGTTGCGACTCTGCTCGGAAAGGCCAATTATTCGAACCTGTGCGTTCACCAGCCTCGAGAAATCCCCTCCCCGTTCCCCCACAACAACCGAAATTTGACTTGGAGAATCAGAGATCACAAGGACCGTGCGTTGAAAACTGTCCTGGTATACCGATCGCACGACTGCACTTGTCTGAATTAGGATCCCGTTCTTCTCCGGGGGGAGGAGACTTGGGAGTGTAACGGGAATGGACTGAGGCAACTTTACTTCGGTCGCACTGGTACTGACGCGTACGTCTCGCAAAAGATCGCTAATGGGGCCCCGGTTTCGATCATAGGGAGTCGCCTTGACCGCCCTGACCTCCACAGTCTCGGAGAGATGGACCCTGGCAGCACTTGGGTCCACAGAGATCGGTAACGCTCCACTCTCGTCTTCCATCCAGAATCTGCCGCCGGGTTCATCGATATAGGTAACGACTCCAACAAGACGGACCTCCGAGCCAACCGGGAGTTCCTGCAGTTTCTGGATCGTATCCGGCCTTGAAAAGAGCGAATAATGCCACATTGCAGCCACGATGAGTGTTGCCACCAGCGAGGCTGCAAGTGCGTTTCTCAAGATCCGGGTAACGCCACGCTGCTTCATTTAGTCCCTTATCGATGGTCTTCGTCTTTCTCTTTCAGCCGAAGTCTCCATTTTGAGCTCTGTTTCCTTCAAGTTGTGCAGCTCTTGAGGGGAATTGCAAGACCAATGCCGCATTTGCGGTGGAAAAATCGAGCGATTCCGTGCAGTCTAGGATGCGCCCTAGCCAGCCCCCAGCCGAGTCAGAGTATGTCAGCCCGGTTAGTATAAAGATTTAGCGCACTTTCCGGTAGTCGATCTCGGTAGCAGAGATGATCGAGAACTTCTTGGTACATTTGTACCAAGCTGATTCGGGATAACCATCAAATAATATGATTTGCACACAGCGTGGCGAAGCATTCTATGTGCGCGACACCAGTCTCAAGACACGCCCGAATGTTCGCCATGGGTAACCATCGCCAAAATCCTTGAGCTGGTTGCATAGATGCGGTTTTTAAAGGGCATTGCCTCAGCCATGCCGCAAAAGGGGCATGAATCCTTGGGCTCTAGCAACAGTGGTATGTTCTGCATTGGTCAGGCAGCATTTATGCAACCAGACCTAGATCCATAACCGCAATCAGGAGTCGGGGCGATGCGGCACTTGGATCTTGCTGTCTTGAGTATTATCACTTTTTGGGGGCCAAATTGAACTTTCGCACTATTGGGATGTCTCTAACCGCTATTTCGTTCTTTGCCACAATACTCGCGTCCGCTGCCAGTATTCCGACGATCAAGAAGACGGAAGGCGGTGGATATCTTTTTGTGGACGGCAAGCCCTACTTGATTCTCGGAGGCGAGCTGGGGAACTCGTCGGCTGGGACATCTGCGCAGGCCGACACGATCTTACCGAGGCTTGCGAAGCTTCATCTGAACACAGTACTGATGCCTGTAGCCTGGGAACAGATCGAGCCAATAGAAGGAGAGTTTGATTTTAGCATTCTTGATCATTGGATTGATGTCGCTAGGGAGCAGAATCTCCACCTTGTCCTGCTTTGGTTCGGCAGCTGGAAGAACTCCGTTTCGAGCTACGCTCCGGTTTGGGTGAAAAAGGACACGCGGCGATTTCCAAGGGCAATGTCGGCGGACGGCACAGAACTCGAAATTCTCTCCACACTGAGCAGCGAAACGCTTGAAGCGGACAAGAAAGCGTTCTCAAAGTTGATGACTCACATTCGGGAAAAGGATGCAGATCGGCAAACGGTCCTGATGGTCCAAGTCGAAAACGAGGTCGGTTACCTTGGACGGGGGCGTGATAGATCCCCAGTTGCAAATAGGCTTTTCCGCGAAGACATCCCAGCCGCGTTACTCAATTCCCTCAAAAACAATCAGTGTTTCTTGTCGCCAGAATTGGCGTCTCATTTTCGTCCAGGCGGGAAGACTTGGTCGGAAGTCTTCGGCGAGGCGGCAGATGAGGTCTTCATGGCATGGAACTACGCAAACTATATACAGGCTATTGCGGCAGAGGGGAAACGAGCCTATGCATTGCCAATGTATGTCAATGCTCAACTTCCTGCTCCTTTTGAGCGCGCCGGAGAGTATCCGAGTGGTGGGCCCCATCCTTACTATCTGGCTGTATATCGCGCCGCAGCTCCCGCCCTCGACTTTTTCTCGCCTGACATTTATTGGCCGAATTTCGAATATTGGGCTCAGCGATACAGGTTTCAATGGAATCCGCTGTTTGTGCCGGAAGCTCGTTTGGAGAGTGCGCCGTTCAACGCTCTTTATGCATATGGAGAAGTAAAGGCATTCGGTTTCTCACCGTTTGGAATCGATAACGTCGGGGCGAAATCGGACCAAAGCGATAATGAGCTGGCAATATCGGAAACCTACCAGGCGTTGGAAGGCCTTTCTGACATTCTGGTGCCGGCACAGCTTGCCGACAAAACACGGGGACTCGTGCTGCACTCGGATAGTCCTCGCCCTTCACAGACCGTGGCTTTGGGAGGGTATCTCTTCGAAGCCGCACTGTTGCGTTCATGGCCAGCCAAGACTCGCCTGGTTGATGACGGTGCAATGCTAATCGTTCAAGTCTCGGCTAACGAGTTCTTCATAACTGGTCGCGGGCTCACTGTATCCTTCTTTCGGGATCCGGACTTGGACGATCGTATAGCAGGGATAGGCAGCATCGAAGAAATCTCGCGAGTAGACGGCCAATGGGTCACTCAACGCCGTTTGAACGGCGATCAAAGCGGGCAGGGGCGCGCGTTGAGCATGGCGGCGAATCAAATGCACACGTACCGCGTGACTCTTTACTCAACCGAGCGGGTCCAGCAAATACGGTAGAGCCGCACGCATGGAGTCCCATCGGAGTGGCGCCGTCTTTGAGGCGCCAGCCTGTTCTACAGGATTCCGCGGCGTGCTCCCGGAGTATCGGAGTCGGTCGGCCTCGACCCGTATTGTCGGGAAAGTGGTCAGGCTCTAAAGGCCTACGGTTTCAGTCATTCATAGTCTCCCACCTGACGATCCAGAAGCGAGTATTCCCGTTATCAGTTTGACGGGTATGTGCCATTCACGAGCCATAGTACATCTGTACCATGCCAAAGTTCTTTTTACCTCTCTAGAATTCGTTCGGGTCCAAAACTAATTCATTTGGATTCAAGACAGCATTTTGTCCGCACATAAGATGTCTCTCGACGCAAGCGGTACTTGGCGGATGCAAACTGAACTCGGCCAAGGGTTTAAGAGGAGATTCACGATGCAAACGGATTATTGAAGGACCCGCCACTTATGCGAGCAGAGGCTGGACGTAACACACGGGTCAATCGGGGAAATATGGCAGACTTCGGTTCAAAACTCGTGCGATCGTTCTGAAATACGGCAATGCCACAAATACCCAACAAGCTTCAGGAGGAAATCATGTCAGGTAGGCCAGATATGAAAAGTCGGTTCAATGCAAGTGCTATCGCAGCACTGCTAGTGGTTGCGCTTCTCGCAGTCTGTTTCGGAAGCATGACCGTAAATGCACAGGTTCTCTACGGATCGTTGACAGGTACAGTCACCGACCCCAGCAACGCAGCGGTTGTCGGAGCCAAGGTCGATGTGCTTGAAGTGCACAAGGGCATCCATCAGGCAGCAACCACAGATAGCACCGGATTCTACCGTTTTAACGATTTGCTGCCCGGTGTCTGGAAGATCACGGTTTCCTCTCCGGGCTTCAATACGGCGGTGACCAACGACATTCAAATCAGCGCAAATTCGCCTGTTCGCGTGGATGAGAAGCTGACGATCGCCAAAGCTGAGGCATCCATTACAGTGAACGCCGCGCCCCCGGAGTTGCAGACCGATCGCGCTGACGTACATATGGACATCTCCCAGACTGAGCTGCAGGAAATGCCTATGATCGGATCGGAAGGAAAGAACTTCCAGGATCTCCTCCGAATCATTCCCGGAGCAACCATACCCGCGGAAAACAACTCCGCGGCCGGCAACCCTGCGCGAGCCATGACCGCCAACGTCAACGGCATGTCCTCTCAAGGCAACAACACGCGCATCGACGGCATTTTGGATGCATATCCGTGGCTGCCAAATAACGTGGCTTATGTACCTCCATCGGATTCCATCGAAACGGTCAATGTCGCCACGAACTCGTTTGATGCCGAACAGGGCAATGTCCTCGGCGCGGCGGTCAACGTTCAGACCAGAACCGGAACGAACAAATTCCACGGCGATGGTCACGAGTTCCACACTGACGATCAACTGAAGAACCCCACCTACTTCCAGAATCCCGCCACATTCCACCGGCCAGTCATGATCTTTAATCAGTATGGCGGCGCGGTTGGGGGGCCGATTTTCAAGAACAAGCTGTTCTTCTTCGGCGATTATGAAAGGACGTGGCAAATCCAGGCGCCTTCAGGTGGCAACCCGCAGACTGTGCCCAACCTGGGCCTGGATTACGCAACGGCAAAAGCTGCCGGATACTTCGATTTCACAGGATTCCAGAACACGACTTATGGCCTCTATGATAAGGCCAGCACTACTGGAGGTCTTAACCAAGCCGCTGGACCGGCTCATATCTATGATCCACGCACGGGAAATGCAGCTGGCAATAACCGCCAGATAATTTCCTGCGGAGGAGTTCAGGATAGGATCTGTTTGAGTGACGTTGATCCGGCCGCATTGACCATGGCCAGTCTGATTCCCGACCCGACGCCGGGCTATGCAACACTTGCCACTAACGACTATCTCGACAAGTACAAGGGGTATTTCAAACGCGACAACTACGACGCCAAGATCAGTTTCGTTCCGTCGGATAAAACCTCAATGTTCGGGAAGTTCAGCTTCTCCAATGGCGACATCTTCGATCCTCCGTCCCTGGGACCGGCGGAAGGAAATGCGACCAATGGCGGCCAGTTGGGCAATGCCTTCACCAAAATCTACGTCATCGGCTTTGGAGGCACGCATACCTTCACGCCGAACCTCTTGTTCGACGGAAACTTGGGCTTTACGCGTCAGCATCTGACGGCGGAGTCGACCGATATTGCGGCGGACGGCGCTTACGGACGGAACACGCTGATGATTCCCGGAACCAACAATCCAGCCAGCCCCAGCGATCAGCTCTATTGGGGAATTCCGGCCTTCCAGTTCACCAACTTCACCAACCTGGGCAACCCGAATACCGGCAACCCCTTCCTCTTCCGCGACAACCAATATGTTGCCAACGGAAACCTTACCTGGGTCAAGAATCATCACGAGTTCCGCGGGGGAGCTGAGTATGATCATGTCCAGATGAACCACTTCCAGCCGCAGGGCGCCTCCTTCCAAACCGCTCGTGGTTCGTTTAAGATGACTGGAACTGCGACCTCGCTAATCGGCACCAACGCCGGAGGATTTACTGACAGTCCAAACACAACCCAGTACAACTCTTACGCCGACTTTCTTATGGGTCTGACGGACGAAACGGGTAGTGCGATTCAGGAAATCGATCCAATCTCGATTCGCTGGACACAGTTCGCCGCCTACTTTCGCGACCAGTGGAAGGTAACGCCGAAGTTGAGCGTCATCTATGGCATTCGCTATGAGTTATACCCCCCTCCGTATAGCGATCACGGCAAGGGTTCCAGGCTCCTGGATCCGACGACGATGAATGTTCTTATCGGCGGATACGGCACAGTTCCTGAAAATGATGGGCTGAAAACCGGGTTTGGGATGTTCCTGCCAAGGCTTGGCATTGCTTATAAGGCGACCAACTCAACCGTTGTGCGCCTGGGCGGCGGAATGGAAGCGGACAGCAACAACTGGCGCTTCATGAGAAATGACTATCCGTCCGTAATCATCTCGGACAACACACCGCAAGCCAATGGTGGCTCGACGGCTTACAACCAGTACGCTCCGGCGGCCAGCTTTACCGGGAAGAATGGAGCCAATTCAACTTATGCAGGCAATCCTTACACAGGTCTGCCAACCGGCATTATCAACCCCGCGCTACCCTCTCTCACAACGGGAGTGATCCCGATGGTCAGCGGAGTCAACACCGGAACGATTCAGAATCCGAGGTACCGCCGCGGCTACCTTTACTCCTACAACCTCACCGTGGAACAGCAGTGGAAGGGATTTGTTATCGATGCCTCCTACGTTGGCATGCGCCAGATCCGTCCCTTGACCAACTTGAACATCAATCCTGGTCTGCCGGGCGCCGGTACCGCGGGCGCGGTGCTGAACGCAAAATTCGCCACAGGATCATCCTCACTGCTGCCACCCGGCAAATATTACTCAACTAGCATCGGTCAGATGACACCGATGTTCCATGCCTACTACGATTCATTCCAAGGTAAAATCACCCGGCGTATCGGCCAGACCTCGGTTGTTGGTTTGGTCTACACCAAGGGAAAAGCCATTGACTATGAAGACAACGAAGAGCTCAATGGCCTATTGTGGAATTCTCCTCAATTTTTCGCCCGGAACAAGGCCGTGGCAGGATACGATCGCAAGTACAACGCTGATGCCTACTGGCTCTATGACCTTCCCTTCGGGAAGGGTCAACGCTGGGTAAAGCAAGGAATTCCTGCAATGGTGGCGGGTGGCTGGACAATCACCGGCGTGTTAAGCCGCCTGGGCGGAACACCGTTCACCGTTACCGATGGCAACTCAACCCGCGTGGGCTTTTTGAACGCGCCCAACAACCAACTGACCCCCAATATCATTGGACCGCTCGCTACCACCAAGAACAAGCCTAACAATTCATCCAAGGCTTGCGCACCAGGAACTCTTGCCTGCAGCTTCTTCGATGTCACTTCGTTCACTCCCATTACGACAACCGGTACCCCAGCATTAGGCAACGCCGGGCGTAACATCATGCGCGGGCCCGGCTTCTTCGACGTGGATGGCTCTGTCTTCCGGAACTTCAAGATCAGAAACTACCTGACCTTCCAGTTCGAAGCCAACGTTTACGGTCTGACCAACACGCCTCACTTCGGCAACCCAACAAGCGATATCAATAGCAGCACCTTCGGCATGGTCACCGGCGAGGCAACCACCACCAACGCCTCATTGGGTGGCAGCCAGGGCGAGCGTATGTGGTTCTTCGGAGGAAAATTCATCTTCTAGGATCTTCCCAAAACAGAAAGGGCGCGCTCTCTTCGGGTGCGCCCTTTTTTCCTAAACACGGGACCAGCATGCTTCTTGGACGTCTGGGTCGGGAGTGTTTCGCATTTGTTTCCGAAACTCATGAGTTGTAAGTTCCAAGTGCGGCTCTGTCGTCCGCTGAAATTGCGAGGGGACGACCGCGAAACGAGCCGTCCTGTTTTTAACTTATCGATTCAGTGTCAGATCCAAGGAGAAGAATTTCGTGACACAGGCTCCGTCCAGTCTATCCAGAAGACAAAACAGTGGCATGAGGCGAATTGATCTCAAGGACGTCCAGCTTGGCTCGAATAATACCGGACGCATGATCAACCGCGACATTCTCCTGAGACTGATTAGGACTTTTCAGTCTATTTCCCGGGTGGATCTCTCGCGACTCTCAGGTCTTCAACCTAGCACGGTGTCGCAGATCTCTGATCAATTGCTTAAGGAGGGGTGGATATGCGAAGGGCCCTATCGGAGAACTGTGCGTGGCCGGTACCCGCAAATGCTCACGCTGAATGGCGCGCTGGCTGTTCTAGCAGTCGATATACATCCCGTGCAGGCGGTTGTCGCGATGGTAGATCTGAATGGCCGGATCATCTCGTCTTCCACCATACTGATAAGCACAAATCCTGCGAGAGCAGTCGAGTTCATCGTAAGTAGTTTGAAACGGCTCCGCGATTCTCACCCTAACAAATCTCTGGTAGGCATAGGTATCAGCATGCCCGGACGAGTTAGCGCGAAGACACAACGCCTCGTTTTTGCGCCGAACTTGGGGTGGGGCGCCTATGACTTGAAACTTGGGCTTGAAGAAGAAATGGGATTGACTGTGGAGATTGAGAATGCGGCCAATTCATCTTTGATCTCGGAGCTTTGGTTTGGCAGGTTGGAAGGGGTGCGCAATGCAGCGCTCATCACTGTTTCCGAAGGGATAGGTGCAGGGCTTCTTGCAGACGGTATCGTGATAAGAGGCCATGACGGCGCGGCCGGAGAATTCGGACACATTCCACTCACATCCTCTGGCCCACTTTGCGGATGCGGCCAGACCGGATGCTGGGAGACCGTTGCCTCAAATTCCGCAGCTGTCCGCTACTACTCGGAATTGGTTCCGACATCGAGTGCGTTCACATTTCATGACTTGCTCAACCTTGCGGTCGAGGGGGACCCAAACGCTGTAAAGTCATTGGAAAAACAGGCAGTCTTTCTTGGTAAGGGATTGCGAATGCTTGCGTATGCCTTCTCTCCGGAAGTCGTGCTCGTGGCCGGAGCCCTGGTCTCAATCTGGGATAAAATGGCGCCCATCATCGAGAAAGAACTGACCAATCCACCTCTCCCCGGCACTACGCCGCGCCTTCAGCCCACATACGAGGGCGGCTTAGCGCGATTGCGCGGGGCGGCTGCCACACTTATTCAGCGACATTCGGATCTACACTGTAGCAAACTGATTTCAGCCTCGCACGAGCGACGCCAGGTAGAAGGGGACGCGACAATCTCCTTTTCGGCCCAGAGTTGAGGCTGATTCGCAGGATCAGCTCTCGGAACACCAGTGATCACACATTTCGTTGAAGTGGCAACTAGACGCGCGCGGCGGTAGGCATCCTCACAGGGCTCTCGGGGACCTGACGCCGAGCGAATTCGTCAGCCAGTTCGCGGTTAGCCGGTGCGGCAATTGGTCTCCCGCACTTAATCTTGTCGCGCCAGCGAACCCGCCGGCATCACTATACAGTGAACGGACCACCAGTATCTCAGGGAACACAGGAACCGCACATAAAAATGATCTGACAGGATCCACTGCGTTTGCCAACCCCATTTGGACTAAAAGATAACTTCGATCCTGGAAAGATCTCGCCGCGGTACCTTGGCGTAAACCTCGCTTGAATCCGCAGTCTCAGATTGTCTGTTTCACAGACATTACGTTCCAAAATCTGCGGAATGATATCGTTTGCGAGAGTGAGCCATTCGGGTGGGGTAAGGAAGGCGGCTATGGTCCCAAGAGTAAAACCAGTCGTTCTCCCCGTGTCGTTCGGATTGCTGCGCTCTGTCCGCGCTCTGCCCGGATTCTGCGCTCTATCCGCGCTCCGATTGTCGGTTTTAGGCGGCTTTGCATGGTCTATGGTGTCATCCGCTGACCTGCATGTTGTTGAAAATACGTTTGACTGATGGTTCGAGTCCTACACAAGAACGGGCATTGGTGCATATTCAACCAAAGATAAGCCCCAGTCAATTCTCGAAGGGTGTACTTTTGGGTGTATTTATTTGACATTAATTTGTATCAACCTCATTCTCAATAGCTTATAACTCGATATGAATCCCCCTCTCCCGCCATCGTGTCAAGAAGAATCCAGTTAAACTGATAAAACTCTATACGGGCTGCGTGTCGCGCCATTTTGGTCACATCCTGATTTCGGACTTCGGACACATCGACACCTCACGCCGTCTTGAGATTTCAGTGGACTACATTTTCCGTGTCCTAGACTCAGCAACGGACGCAGGCCCGCCGGTAGGCATCTCC
>Ga0326727_10016876_pt1 | contig 15294 bp, 11 predicted proteins | sample MB2enrmetagenome_FD_207643 | JGI IMG/M metagenome (GOLD analysis project Ga0326727, IMG submission 207643) | Lab enriched peat soil microbial communities from McLean, Ithaca, NY, United States - MB29MY | ecosystem: Environmental > Terrestrial > Soil > Wetlands > Peat | place: USA: New York... | reverse complement strand
GGGTGTGCATCTGCTCGAGGCGCTGCAATGGCACGGGGTGGCGATGGTGGAGTTCAAGAAGGATCAGGCCGATGGCCGATACAAGCTGTTGGAGATTAATCCGAAATTCTGGGGTTCGCTGGAGTTGGCCATCGCGGCCGGCGTTGACTTTCCCAATCTCACGGTTGCTATGGCATTGGAAGGGGACGTCGCACCTGTTCCCGACGCCAACCCGGGCGTAAGATTTCAGTGGATCTTCCAGGACCTGCTGCATGCGGCCGCCAAACCCGGGGCGTTGCCTCAGGTCTTGCGGGATATGACACGCCGGAACGTGGTTTCCGATATCGACCGGTCTGACCTCAAGTTGTTCTTCGTCAGAATATTCTGCTCCATCAAGGAATTTATCGGGCTGGTGCTCAGACGCCGGTTGCGATATCCGCAGGGACGTCCACGCAAAGCCAAAACGCCGGCGCCTGCAAGAAAAACGGCAGCCTAAGTCAATCGCCTTGTTTCAATCTCTTGTGCCGAACCGACACAGAACTGATGATGCTCGATGCCGATCGGCATCGCCTGCCTGCTACTTTGCCGACTAGCTTGCGGCGAGTCCGGTGAACACTCATCTGATGAAAATTCCAGAAAGGCAGCGCTGGGCACAGCCCCACCGACCCAAGATGACAGCCATTGGGAACTCAGGAGCAGCTACTCGGTGACAGCGGATTGTCCGATGGGCCGCGGAACCGGTACGGTAAGGAGTCGGCCTAAACCTCTCGAAAGCGGTGGCTGGCGGGGCAGAGGACGAGGATGAAAACGGCACGAATGAAGTTTCGGGATTTCGGAAAACTCGATTGGAAGGTTTCGGCCCTGGGTTTCGGCTGCATGCGCCTGCCTTCCACGGACGGTAAGCGGGCCAGTCCCAATGTCAACGAAGCGGAAGCTATCCGGATGATCCGCTACGCCATCGACCAAGGGGTCAACTATGTGGATACGGCCTATCCCTATCATGGCGGTAACAGCGAAGTTGTGCTGGGCAAGGCTTTGCGTGACGGCTATCGCCAGCAGGTGAAACTGGCCACTAAGCTCCCAACCTGGATGGTTCAGGCTCCGGCCGATTTCGACCGGCTGCTCGACGAGCAAATGCGCCGGCTGCAGGCCGAACACATCGATTTCTACCTGCTTCATTCCCTGAGCCACACCCGCTGGCACGACTTTGTTTTGAAGTACAACCTGCTGGGCAAGGCCGAGCAGGCCATTAAGGACGGGCGCATCGGCTATCTGGGATTTTCCTTTCACGACAACCACGAGGCTTTCGTCGAGGTTCTCAACGGCTACGATCGCTGGACCTTCTGCCAGATTCAGTACAACTATATGGATACGGAGACCCAGGCCGGGAGTAAGGGTTTGGCGCTGGCGGCCGCCAAAGGGCTGGCGGTGGTAGTGATGGAGCCGCTGCTTGGGGGCCGGCTTGCGGACCCGCCGCTCGCCGTGCGCGAGCTGTTCGAAGGCTGCGAGATTCAAAGGCCGGCCGTCGACTGGGCCCTGCAGTGGGTCTGGGATCAGCCAGAGGTTTCTGTGGTGTTGAGCGGAATGAGTAGCATGAATCAGGTGGTGGCGAATGTGGCCTCCGCCTGCCAGTCCCAGCCGAAGTCATTCCGCGAAGCCGAATTTCGCCTGATCGAGCAGGTGCAGCAGGAATACCGCCAACGGATAGCAGTCCCTTGCACGCGCTGCGGTTATTGCGAACCCTGTCCTAATGGCGTGAATATTCCCGTCAATTTCGAGTATTTCAACTACGCGCATCTCTACGACGACATTCCTGGCGCCCGCTTCAAATACCAGGTGTTCCTTACTCCGGAGCAGCGGGCCGAGGCTTGCATCGCATGCAAGAACTGCGAAGAGCAATGCCCGCAGAAGATCCCGATCAGTGACGAAATGCCCAAAGTAGCGGCGCTGCTCAAGGAGACCCAAGCCTAGCTGCAGCCCGGTCTGTAAGCCTTAGGCGGAGGAGTGGAGCACGGATTAGCCGTTCCCACTTCTCCGTTCTTAGTTCTCAGTGGAGGAACCGGACTACAGAGAACTGGCAACTTCGCTAATTTTGATCTGCGTTCGTCAGCGGAAATCAGCGGCCAGGCTTACTGTCTTTCAATTCTTTGCAGCTTGAAGGTGAGGGGGCCCCAGAACAGGCGCGCCTGGATCTGCACCGGGATTCGCTGGGCGTCATCGCTGTACCAGATCCACGCTTTACCCCGATCTTTCAGTACCCCCTCGGTGGCGTCCGGGCGCACTCGCAGGGTAGAGAATGTCCCAGCGTCCGTCTTGATCTGCTCGCGTCCTTCCACCGCCAGGTGTATATCCACGGTGCGCCCGCCATCGTTCCAGGGGAAGACATAAGTCGCGCCTACCTGCAAAGGCAACGACGCCACATAATAGATTCCCGAAAGGACATCGGTTACACAGCCGGGAATATCGGCTTCGGAGCGTCTCTTCTGGTTGTCGCGGAGGTTGGTTTCCTCCAGAACGCTTTTGCGGCGGCCATAGTCGAAACGAATATCCGTCTGCCGGCGGCGCAGGCCTTCTTCCGTATGCTTGCTGATCTGCTGCGAGCAGAAGGTAAGCGGATTGAAACGCGATTCGAAGCGGTCTTGCACCCGGTAGAGCAGGGCCACGAATCCGGTGGAATCGACGGTCCCCACGGCACGTTGCTCATTTCCCGACCGCTCCAGCCGCAAAGTTGCGGTTCCCGCTGGCCAGATGCGCCAGTCGGCCGCGTACACATAGGTCACTCCGTCGGGAAAGGAATAGCCGGCGGAAGGGGGCTGGATGTGCGAAAGCGGGCCAATTACATCGTGGGAGGGCCGCCTGCCCTGCCCCGCAGCCATCAGGGCCAAAAGCAGCGTCAACACCGCGATCCGCTTGATTCTTATCCTCAGCAACCACCTCTACTTCGTTTTCCGGTCCCCGTTTCCAGTTCGCCACAGGTATTTTCCAACGGAAAACAGAGAACGGGCAACGGAAAACGGCCTTAATGCTGCGGCCACAACATCTTTGCCACCAGCGCCAGCATCATTCCAGCGGCGCCGATGATCGCATTGTACTCGCGATGCTGCACATACAATTGCCCGGAAAAACGGGCGTCGCTAGCCGGCTCCGAGCTGCGCAGTTTGATCCCAAACCGGGGGACGCGGCGGGCGTAAGCGGCGTATTCGGAAAATGCCACATTCAGAAACCGCTCTTCTGCGCGTACCACCGGCAAATAAACCGTCAGAAAGCTGACCGCCAGCAATCCAACAATCCATAGGTTTCGCCCCGCTACCGCAAAACCGCCGGCGATAATCGCCGAACCCAGATACAGCGGGTTGCGCGTGTACGCGTAGGGTCCGGTGGTAGTCAACTTAGAGTTTTTCTGCACGTGCCCGGAAGCGGCTGCACGCAAGGCCAGACCCGCCAGGGCGATGGCGCTGCCCGCCAGCAGAGAATACCAAACCGGTTGCGCGAGCCAAAGATAAAGCCCCGCAAAAACAAAGCCCAACGGCACTCGAATCCGCCGGGCCACCTGCGCCCAGTCTGTACGCTCTCCCATGAAAAACCGTTACCTGTTACCCGTTACCCGTTACCCGTTACCCGTTTTTCGACCTCCGTGGCTCCCCCTCCCCGCCAAGATCTCTAGCGGGAAACGGGTAACGGGTAACGGAGTTTAACGTTCCTTCCAGCAGCTCCCGGGCAGCCTTTAGCACCATCGATGGGGTAATCGACAGCATCGTACCATCGGTAGGTGCTCGCCGCGAGTGATTGGTGACGCTTTCCGGACTCCGCAGCACCACCGCCCGCGTTCCATAAGGCCCATTGCGCGCCGGATCGGTTGGACCGAAGATACCCACCACCGGCACCCCCAGCGCCGCTGCCAGATGCATGGGGCCGGTATCGCCACCGACAAAGATTCGTGCCCGGCGCATCAGGGCCACCAGCTCGCTGATGCTGTACTGGAACGCACGCGCGGTTCCCCGGGCGGCCGCCTCAACCGCCCGCACTACGGGTTCTTCCCCTGGTCCGAAGTTGATCAAGGACGGCATTCCCATATCTCTAAGCCCCTGGGCCAGCTCGGCATAGCGCTCCGGCGGCCAGCACTTCGCCCCCCATCCTGCCCCCGGGTTGAGCATGGCAAAATCCTGCTCCCCCAAACCGCGCCGCCCTAGCTCCTCCTCGGCCCAGCGTTCGTGTCCCGGCTCCCGAGGCAATTCCGGAACCGGCAACGGCTCCCGCAAAGCGTTCTCCTGGTTTCGATCCCCGCCCTCCAGCCCCGTGAGCGCAGAGATCAGCGAAAGGTTTTGCTCCACCACGTGAGCGCCCCGCCGGGCAATCCGCCTGGTATAGAGCACACTGGCGGCATTCTCCCGCGGGTTCTGAAAACCAATGCGCATGGGCGCCCCGCTAACCAGTCCGACGGCGGCAGATTTCCACGCCCCCTGAAAATCCAGCGCGACCTCGTAATGCCTCTGCCGCAACTCCTGCATCGTTGCGCGCATGTATCTCCATGTCTCTCCGGAAAACAGATGCGAGCGCCAGGTTCGGGTATTGACCAGATGCACCCGGTCAACCAGCGGCTTCTCCGGTGAACGTCCGTATGCATCCGCATACCCTTCACCAACACTAGCCCCTCGCCGCGGTGCGCAAAGCAGTTCGGCCCAACGTTCTTCAATCGCCCAGCCGATTTCTACCCCGGGCCACCGGGTGCGCAGCACGGTCACCGCGGGCAAGGCGTGAATTACATCTCCCATGGAGCCCAGGCGGAGAATCAAAAGGCGCGGGTTGTGGCTAGTGCTCAACAAAGTATCGGGTGATCCCGCCATGCGGGATCGGCTGATCTGCAACCCACGATCTTCTTCCCGTTGTCGGACTTGCGTTGCACATTCTCCGCTTCTCGGTCCACCACTAGCTACTTTCTGACCTGGGAGTCAAAGAAATTGGTGTCCACAAAATGGAAACAGGCTCCTAAAATCACCCGATCACCGGATCGCCGGATCACCCGATTCTTTTCGCGTGCGGCGAATCAGCTCGGTTGCCGAATGTTCTTTGGCATCGCCCACAATGGCGACCCGTCCACCGCACTCGCTTACGACATCGCGTTCGGGCACCGTATCCGTTCGGTAGTCGGTGCCTTTGGCATGGATATCGGGACGGAGCTCACGAATCAACTGGCAAACGTCTGGTTCCGGAAACACCACCACCGCATCTACCGGTTCCAGGGCCGACAGAATCTCTGCCCGTTCCTGGGCAGGCATAAGCGGTCTGCCCGCCCCCTTCAGCGCGCGGACGGTCTCGTCGGCATTAATCCCCACTACCAGTTTGCCGCCGAGCGTCTTCGCCGCCCGCAGGTAGCGTACGTGGCCGACGTGCAACAGGTCGAAGCAGCCGTTGGCCAAGACAATACGCTCCCCCGCCCGCCGCCAGACGGCGACTTGTTGGCGCAGTTCCTCGCGATTCAAGATCTTTTCCAGCACACTGCGCCGATTCTATCAGGCATAAGCCCCGTTTCCAGTTCCCCGTTTTTCGTTTCCCGTTTCGAAGATGGTAACCCGCAACGGGTCACGGGAAACGGGAAACGGGACAAGGGACGCTGATAGAATGGCTGAGTAATGGTCCTGCCGTTTGTCCGCGAATTTTTTGCGGACCTGGAAAGAATCCCCGCATTTGCGCGCACGGTCCCCCACCTGAAAGCCGGCGCGGAACGGATAAGTGTCTCCGGCCTCACCCCTTCCGCCAAGGCGCTGCTGATCACCTTACTGCGCCATGCGTCGGGAAGTCCGCTGATCGTGGTCACAACGAACAACCGGGCAGCGGAGGAGCTGGCTGTGGTGGTGCAGGCTTTCGCTGAACTGACGGGTGGGCTTGCCCCAGAAGCGGTGGTTACGCTGCCTACCCGGGATGTGCTGCCTTTTCAGAATCTCTCTCCTCACCCGGAAATCCAGGAAGCACGGGCGACCGCGCTATGGAAGATCGCCAGCGGAAGCGCCCAGATCGTAATTTCTCCGGTTGCCGCTAGCGCCATGCGTTTGCGCTCCGCGGAATACTATGCCGGCCAGGCTCGCCAGGTTCGGCGCGGTGAAACGCTGGACATCGACGAGCTCCTGCGCCACTTGAACAGCGTGGGTTACAGTTCGGCCGACTTGGTGGAGCTGCCCGGAGAGTATGTGATTCGCGGGGGCATTCTGGACGTCTATTCGGCGGAATCGGACCGCCCGGTACGCATTGAATTTATTGGAGATGAGGTTGAGTCCATTCGTAAATTCGACCCCGCCACGCAGCGTTCGCAGACCGAACTGGAAGAGACTGCGCTGCTTCCCTTCACCGATACTCCGATTACAGAAGAGATCCTGGCCGCGATTCACACCCGCCTGAGCGGCAGGCGGCTGTCCGGGACAGAAGATATCGTCGAAGAAGCTGTCCGGGCGGGGGGGCTTAATGTATTTCCCGGCTGGGAATTCTATGCTCCCCTGGCCGGCGCCGGAGGAACGCTTCTGGAACTGTTGCCCCAAGCGGCGGTGCTGGTCGATGAGCCGACGGATGTGAAGGCCGAATTGGAGCACTTCTGGGAACGCCTGGGACAAATCCACGAACGCAGCGGCATCGGCAACCTGGTGCGCCCGGAGGACCTCTATCTTCCGCTGGAAGAATGGAAGCAGCGCCTTACGGCGACTGCGGGGGCCAATCTGGAGCATCTGGGACTGGGCGGCCGCTCGCTTGTCCCGGCCGGAAGTGAGCAGCTCGAGTTTACGGCACAACCCACCACCCGGTTTCACGGGTTGGTTCCCGGGATGATCGAGGAGGTGAGGAAACTTACGTCCGAGGGGAAACGCGTCCTGTTTGCCGCCGCCAGCATGGGCGAGGTGGAACGGCTGGCCGACATTTTCACTGAATATGGGGTCTCGTTTCGCCTGGGCAGCCGCAGCACGCGCGCCGGCAGCGAGACCTATGTCGACGAAGCGTCCTACTTCGCGGCCGACGTATCCACCACTACCGTGGTGAAGGCGTTTGTTCCCGACGGTGTGGCGCTCCCGGACGCCAATCTGGTGCTGTTTGGCGCGCGCGACCTGTTCGACGAGGTTGAGCCCGGCGGCCAACGCCCGCAACTGCGGAAGTCGAAGACGGCCGCCTTCATGTCCGACTTCCGCGACCTGGCAGTGGGCGACTATGTCGTTCATGTGGAACACGGCATCGGCCAGTACCAGGGGTTGAGGGACATCGCCCAAGGCGACGGCGGCAGCGCCGAGTTCATGGTGCTCGAGTATGCCGAGGGCGCGCGGCTCTACGTACCCCTGACGCGGCTGGACCTGGTGCAGAAATATCGTTCGGCGGAGGGCGCCAAACCCGTGCTTTCGCGTTTGGGCACGCAACAGTGGGCTAAGACCAAGGCCCGCGTCAAACGCGCCATGCAGGACATGGCGGACGAACTGCTCAAGCTCTACGCGGCGAGGAAAACCGCCCACGGCCATGCCTTCCCCAGCGAGACGGAGTGGCAGCGGGAATTTGAAGAGGCTTTCGAATTTCAGGAAACGCCCGACCAGGACCAGGCGATTGCCGACGTCAAAACCGATATGCAGGCGGCGACGCCCATGGATCGGCTGATTTGCGGCGACGTCGGCTACGGCAAAACCGAAGTGGCCATGCGGGCGGCGTTCCGCGCCGTCAACGACAACAAGCAGGTCGCCGTCCTGGCGCCGACCACGGTCCTGGCCTTTCAACACTACGAGACCTTTAAGCGGCGCTTCGCGGCTTTTCCGGTCACGGTGGAAATGATCTCGCGCTTCCGCAACGCGAAACAGCAAAAAGAGATCATCGGCAAGGTGGAAGCCGGACAGTTGGACATTCTCATCGGGACTCATCGCCTGCTGTCCAAAGACGTCAAATTCCATGACCTCGGTTTGCTGGTTGTGGATGAGGAACAGCGCTTCGGGGTGCGCCACAAGGAGCGGCTGAAGCAGTTCAAGAAAGAGGTGGACGTGCTGACCATGTCGGCCACGCCCATTCCCCGCACGTTGCATATGTCGATTGTGGGCCTGCGCGATATGAGCCTGATCGAAACGGCGCCCAAAGACCGCATGGCGATCCAGACGGTGGTGACCGCCTGGGACGACGACATGCTCCGCAACGCGCTGGAGTATGAACTGGATCGCGGCGGCCAGGCCTATTTCGTCCACAACCGGGTGGAGTCGATTTACGAGATCGCCGGCAAGGTGCAGGAACTGGCGCCCCGCGCCCGGGTGGTGGTGGGACACGGCCAGATGTCGGAAGTCGAGCTGGAGAAGGTGATGCTCAAGTTTCTGCGCCACGAGGCGGACGTGCTGGTGGCGACCACCATCATCGAAAACGGACTCGATATTCCCCTCTGCAACACCATCATCATTAATCGTGCCGACCGGCACGGCTTGAGCGAGCTCTATCAACTGCGCGGCCGGGTGGGGCGCTCCAACCGCCGCGCCTATGCCTATCTGTTGATCCCGCGGCATGGCGAACTGACGGCTCTGGCGCGCCGCCGCCTGGCCGCGCTGAAGGAGTTCAGCGAATTGGGCGCCGGGTTCAAGATTGCCGCGCTCGATCTGGAACTGCGCGGGGCCGGGAATCTGCTGGGCGGCGAACAGAGCGGCCATATCGATGCCGTGGGGTTCGAGCTTTACACGTCCATGCTGGAACGGACCATCGGCGAGTTGCGCGGCGAGGAGCGTCCGGAAGTGGTGGAGGCGCAGCTCAATCTGGGCGTCGATATTCGCATCCCGCCCGATTACATTGCGGAAGAGAACCAGCGCCTGCGTATGTACAAACGGGTGGCCGGCGTGGAAAACGAGAAGCAGCTCGCCGAGGTGCAGGCGGAGCTAGCCGACCGCTACGGCCCGCCGCCTACGCCGCTGCGCAATCTGGCGGAATATGCCGCGCTGCGCTTGCTGGCCCGGCGCCTGGGCGTAGTGGCCATCGACCGCAAGCGGGAACAAATCAGTGTCAAGTTCACGGAAAGCGCCGCGGTCGATCCTGCCAAACTGGCCGGCTTTGTGGCCGCCAACCATGGCTCCCAGTTCACCCCGAGCGGCCTGCTGAAATTTAAACTGGACGCCACTTCGCCCGAAGAAGTGCTGGCCCGGCTGCGCCAGGTGCTGGAGTCTTTGCGCAGCGAGCCGGAGTTGGATACCGACGTTTCCCGTTCCCCTGTGAATTTGTAATTGGTAATCATTGGTGGGTGGCCCATTCAAGCCCGATTTTGGTCCCGCCTTGCGGGATGGGGCAGTTCCCGGTCGATGCTCAAGAAATACTGACTTGGGCTACGTGTAAGGTGATGTGCAAGTTGGAATCGTACCGACAGCATAAGTGCCGGAGGCATCCAGGTGGAAGCACCGGGCTTTAGCCCGGTGACAAAAGGTTCGTTCGATGCGGGCCTTTAGGCCCGGTGTATGCCTTTAGAAGATTGGGGAGGCGGCCCGCGCTTATCGCCCGCACACAGACTTGTGGGTAATTGAAAGGGCTTTAGCCCGGTGGGTGGCCCATTCAAGCCCGCTTTTGGCGCGGTCGCGGCGGGAGTCGAAGAACCTGCTTTTCGGCCCCGCGCCATTTTTGAAACCAGTTCAAATTGCCGGCAGCTCGCCTGTACCGCGACGCGGTACAATCGCAACAACAAGATGCGTCAGGCCTTTCGTTACATTCTGCTGAGTCTGGTCCTGCTGACCGTTTTCCTGGTCTCGGCGCTGACCTCGATGCGCCTGGGGATCCACGGACGCGAAGTCGTCGTACCCAACCTTGCCGGCATCACCCCGGCGGAAGCGGAACGGGCAGCAGTGGGCAGCGGGTTACTGGTCGAGGTGGAGGGCCGGTTCTATAGCCCGACGGTGGCGGAAGGGCGCATTCTGTCGCAGGTCCCCGCACCGGGATCGAAAGTGCGCCGGGGATGGAAGATTCGGGTGGCGGAAAGCCTCGGTCCGCAACGAGTCGCGATTCCCAACGTAGTCGGCCAGAGCCAGCGCGTGGCGGAAATCAACTTGACGCAACGCGGCCTGCAGCTAGGCTCGGTGGCGAGCGTCCATTTGTCCGGCGCCGGGGCAGAGCAGGTGATAGCCCAGTCGCCCCCGCCCAACGCCGAGGGCGTGGCCGCCCCCAAAGTCAACTTGCTGCTGGGGGCGCCGAACGGTAATAAACCCGAGTCTTTCGTGATGCCCGATTTTGTGGGGCAGCATTTTGGCGATGCCACCTCGGCCATTACCATTGCCAACTTCAAGCTGGGCACAGTGAAGGTCAGCCTGCAACCGGGCTCGCCGCTGGCGGACGAAAAATCGTCCAAGCTGAAACCCATCGCCACCGACACGATCATCAGCCAATCCCCCGCCGCCGGGCAGAAGATCGCCGCCGGAGCCAGTATCAACTTCGAGCTGTTGCGGTAACAGAAGCACTCAGCACTCAGCACTCGTCTGATAAATCGCCGAGTGGGCGGTTTGTATCAGGGCACGGCTTCTACAGGCTGCTGAAAAACTCAGTTTTGTATCAGGCCACGACTTTACAAGAGCGAAAAATCCTTGCCCTCAAACGTCTGTCATTCTGAGCCACGCGCCCCCAATAGCTTGGACAATTGCCACTCCGCCCGGGCGCGGGGCGAAGAACCTATGTATTTCGGCCCTATCTGCCGTGGCCATATCTGAGCAACCAAGGCGATCACAGTGTTGCCCTTCAACTTTCAGGGGCTACACCCTCTAGTTCCCTGCTGGCCGGCAATCGCCCCAACCGCGACTTTTTCCGCGGCCTCTTCCGGTCGTGCCGTTGTGAGTTCTCTTAGCGTGTGGCTTGCGTAGCAGGCCTTCGTGGCGGGTTCAAAACCACGGGGTTTCGGGCACCGTGCCCTGGGTTCCCACCGCCAGCCGAAAGGGGAGGCCGGCTTTACCCTTCACTTTGCGCTCTGTGTTTTTCGCCTATTTTTCTGGCTTGTTGCTTGTGGCTTGTCGCTTGCGGCCAGGTCTTCCCTCTTCCGCCCTCTGCGTCTCCGCGTCTCTGCGTTGGGTTTTCGGTCCCGTCTTCTGTCCTCTGTCTTTTTCTGCGTTTCTGCGCTTCTGCGTCTCTGCGTTGGGTGTTGTCTTCGTCTCCCGGAAGCTGCCGTAACGTTTCATTTTGCCCGACTTGACTCTGCTCTCAAAATGAGTACAATCGCTCTCATTATGAGAGCAGGGGCCGGTGATCTGGCAGACGTGCTGTTTGGGAAGGCGCGTGGGGCCATCTTAGCCCTGCTATACGGCCATCCCGATGAGTCTTTCTATTATCGCCAAATCACACGCCAATTGAATGGGGTTAGCGTGGGAACGGTTCAACGCGAACTGGACACCCTCTCCCAGCTTGGGCTGATCGGGCGCTCCACCGTGGGGAAGCAGGTCTTCTATCAAGCCAATCGCAATCATCCGGTTTTTCCGGAGTTGCGTGCCCTGGTCGCGAAGACCGTGGGCGTGTTTCAGCTACTCCGTTCGGCGCTGGTGCCGCTGGTTAACCAGGTCTCGCTGGCATTTGTTTACGGATCCGTGGCGCGGCAACAGGAGAAAGCCGAAAGCGACATCGACTTGATGATCGTCGGCAAGGTGACTTTGGAAGAGGTCCTGGCGCGGATCGCTGAGGTCGAGCAGTCGCTGGGACGCTCGATCAATCCCACCGTCTACTCTAGGGCGGAATTCAAATCGAAGCTCGCGAGCGGGAACCATTTCCTGAATTCCGTGGTCCGGGGCGAGAAGGTTTTCATCATCGGGGACGAAGATGAGCTTAGAAAAGTGGGCGGAGTACGCCTGGCTCAAAGCCGGACCCACGAGTCGCGATGAAATCAAGGGCTTGTTGACGATCATTGCTCGCGACCTGAAGGGCGCCCGCGTCGATGCGATCTCGGAAGACCGGCGCTTTGAAGCTGCCTTCAGTGCTATACGTACGGCTGGGAATGTAGCACTGCGGGCATGCGGTGATCGCATAGCGACGTTAGGCGGACAGCACGTAAAGACATTGGAATCTCTGGAGTTCACCATTCAAGCTGATGCCAAATTGATCCGCAAACTGAAGGCTTTCTCGCAAAAGAGAAATGCCACGAGTTACGACTCAGCCGGCAATGTCTCGAGGGAAGAACTGGCATCTGCGATTAAAGCTGCCGCCAAGTTGCAAATTAAGGTTGTCGCCTGGCTGGAGAAGAATCATCCAGAACTGTGCAAACCGTAGTGGCAGCGATTCCCAACGTGATCGGCCAGAGCCAGCGCGTGGCGGAAATCACCTTGACGCAACACGGCCTGCAGCTTGGCTCGGTGGCAAGCGTCCATTTGTCCGGTGCCGGGGCAGAACAAGTGATCGCCCAGTCGCCGCCGCCCAACGCCGAGGGCGTGGCCGCCCCCAAAGTCAACTTGCTGCTGGGGGGCCGAACGGAAATAACCCCGAATCTTTCGTGATGCCCGATTTTGTGGGACAGCATTTTGGCGATGCCACCTCGGCCATTACCATCGCCAACTTCAAGCTGGGCACCGTGAAAGTCAGCCTTCAACCGGGCTCGCCGCTGGCGGACGAAAAACCGTCCAAGCTGAAACCCATCGCCACCGACACCATCATCAGCCAATCTCCCGCCGCCGGGCAAAAGATCGCCGCCGGAACCAGTATCAACTTCGAGCTGGTGCGCTAACGGAAGCACTCGGCAATCAGCACTCAGCCAAAAGCCAAACGGTAAACGGAGGCGGCGAGGATTTGTCCGGTTGAAGAGGCTGCCGAAAAAGAGTCAGTATGTGTAGCTTCCGGCAAGAGTGATCACTGAATGCGGGCCAGTGCGTGCGGCGACTGGGCCGACGGGCAGACGCAGGGCAGAAACGGCTCCTTTCGCCGGCAACGACGATTGGTTCAGAGTGTCGTTCAGGTGAGAGCGATCTCACTGACAAAACGCTGAATTAACCGGGTGCATTTCTCTTTAGTTTGTTGGTGAGAATGCGGGCTATGCGCTCCAGTCTCGAATAGCTGAAAGGCAGCGTGAGGCAGCTGTTTCACGGCGGTCTCGATCTCTTGCGCTTCGCTTCTGGGATCGTCTTGGGAGTGGAGGACCAGCGTGGAAGGCTTCAACCCCGATAGACGTCCGCCAAAGAGATCATCTTCCCGCTGTTCTCTGCCAAGGCGGAGCCAGACCTCGCAATTGCGGCGAACGACTTCGCGCCAGTCATTTCCATGTTCCGCTTCGAGGATCAACCTTACATTCTCCTTTAATTCGTCTGGCCGAGTTGCCCCTTGCAAAAAAAAGTCTGCGGATGCCGGCTTCTTGGGCGAAAAATGAAACGCCTCCAGAATCAGACCATAGAATCTTTCGGGCGCAACCAAACCCATCCAGGCTGCAATGACCGCTCCGTCGCTGTGTCCCCAGGCCACGCAGCGGTGGATCTTGCAGGCGTCGAGGAAGGCGAGCATCTCCAGGGCGGCCATTTGATGGAAATTCAGGTCGAAATGTGAGACTCGAGTCGACTTTCCATACCCAGATCGGCTGGGGATGAAAAACTGGCAGTGCGGCGCCAAGGCGGCCGCCTGATGCTCAATTGGGTAGAGGGAATATCCCCAACCGCCATGCAGAAACAGTATGGGGATACCCGCCCCCCCCAGTCTCTCGTAAGAAAGCATCGCGTATGATGGTGCGGACAATCTGACAAAAGACACTAGTCGCGGGCCTCCGTTGGAGAAACGATCGATGATAATTTCGCCCGTTCGCGGAGTTTGAACTTTTGCAGTTTGCCGGTGGCGGTTTTGGGCAAAGGCCCGAAGATCACCGTTTTGGGAGCCTTGAAATGCGCCAAGTGCTCCCGGCAGAAATCAATGATCTCCTGCTCCGTAGCCAGAGCACCCTCCTTCAGGGTGACGAAGGCACAGGGCGTTTCACCCCATTTCGGGTCCGGCCGCGCGACCACTCCTGCCTCCAGCACTGCCGGATGCTGATAAAGTACCCCCTCGACCTCGATGGTGGAGATGTTCTCTCCGCCGGAAATAATGATGTCTTTCGAACGATCTTTCATCTCGACGTATCCGTCCGAGTGCAGTACGCCGAGATCACCGGTATGGAACCAGCCGCCAGCAAACGCCTCTTGGGTGGCGCGCGCGTTCTTCAGGTAGCCGCGCATGACGGTATTACCACGCATGAAGATCTCGCCCATGGTCTTGCCGTCGCGTGGTGCGGGCTGCAGAGTTTCCGGATCGGCAACCATCAGCCCTTCGAGCGTGAGATAGGAGACCCCCTGTCTGGCTTTGCAACTTGCCTGCTGGGACATCGGCAAGGTGTCCCACTCGGTGTGCCATGCACAGACGGTAACCGGTCCGTAGACCTCCGTCAGGCCATAGACGTGAGTGACTTCAAAGCCGAGGTGTTGCATCTTCTCGAGAATCGCGGCTGGTGGCGCCGCCCCGGCAGTCATCACTTTTACCCCGCGCGGGATCGAGCGCCGGCTATCCTCCGGGGCATGGATGAGCGTCCCCATGATAATCGGCGCGCCACATAGGTGTGTAACCCCAAAATCGGCAATGGCGTCGTATATGCCTTTGGCGCTTATTTGCCGCAAGCAGACATGGGTGCCGGCCATTGCCGTGATCGTCCAGGGGAAGCACCAGCCGTTGCAGTGGAACATTGGCAAGGTCCACAGGTAAATCGGGTGATGCGGCATTGCCCAGGTCAGCACGTTTCCGATGGCATTCAGGTAAGCGCCGCGGTGGTGATAAACCACGCCTTTGGGATTGCCGGTCGTTCCGGAGGTGTAGTTTAGCGCAATGGCCTGCCATTCATCGGCGGGCAGGCGCCAGGCAAAGTCAAGGGTGCCTTCCGTCAGGAACTGCTCGTAGGTGGTCTCGCCCAGTAGATTTCCGCTCTTGGCGCACGGGTCATCGACGTCGATGACTATGGGCCTGTCCGGCATGCGGTCCAGCGCTTTGCCAATTACCCCCGAGTATTCGCGGTCCGTGATCAACACCTTGGCATCGCAGTGTTGCAGCATAAACGCGATGGAATCCGCATCCAGGCGGGTATTGAGGGCATTGAGCACAGCACCGGCCAGAGGCACGCCGAAGTGAACCTCCAGGGACTCCGGAATGTTCGGCGCCATAACTGAGACCGTATCGCCGATACCCACGCCGCGCTGTTTCAACGCAGCCGCCAGCCGGAGGCAGCGCTCGTAGGTCTCTCTCCAAGTGCGTCTCAGTTCGCCATGGACTACCGCAATCCGCTCTGGATACACGGCTGCAGTACGCCGGATGAAGGTGAGTGGCGAAAGCGCTGCATAGTTTGCATCATTCTTGTCGAGCCCGGTTTCGTAAGGA
>Ga0326727_10016875_pt1 | contig 15295 bp, 10 predicted proteins | sample MB2enrmetagenome_FD_207643 | JGI IMG/M metagenome (GOLD analysis project Ga0326727, IMG submission 207643) | Lab enriched peat soil microbial communities from McLean, Ithaca, NY, United States - MB29MY | ecosystem: Environmental > Terrestrial > Soil > Wetlands > Peat | place: USA: New York... | reverse complement strand
AGCGTAGCTCTTAGCGCCAATCTGATATTCACGGAAGGTTTCGCGACGGGCTTCAAGACTCGCGTAGTGCCGGGTGGGAGTGCCAACGGTACGCCCGGAACTAATACCAATCTGTTGTATGCCGCTGAGGGAACTAACACCAGTCCCGCGATTCAGAATATCCCCGGCGGTAATTATGGCGGTTTCTCGCAAGACTCGGAATCCGGGTTCATCTTCCCAGGACTCACCGGCACGGTTGGCGGCAACACCTACGTCGCCGGTCTGGCCGATTATGGGACCCGCTTGAAAGCCGTCTTCACCAACATTCCAGCCGGCCTCACGCTGTATGTGTCGACGACCTCGGCCACCGTTTCGGCAAATGCCGCCGTTCAAGCAGCCTACGTGCCCGGCGGTACGTCGCTTCTTCCGTATGCCATGCTCGTCGCCACCAACAGCACTGATGCCGCTGCGGATGGCAGTCCCTTCAAGCCCATTGCCGCCACTACGCAAGGTAGCGACGGTTTGGGTGCCATCGCTTTGTCTCCCAACTCCAACGGCGTCGCAACCGCGGTTTGGGAAGTCACCAACGCCAACTCGGGCGCCACGGATGTGCTCAGCTTTAGTGTGTATGTGGGCTATGCGCCGCAAAGTCCGTCTCCAGGCTTCCTGTACGGGACGCCGATCACGGGATTGCCTTTGCCGGCGGTGATTCCCAACGCGGCTTTGAGCTACGCTCCCGAACCCGGTGGCGGATCGTTCACAACTGGCGCGGCTCAGGGTGCCCTACCCACTCCGCGTTTCATTATCTCCAGTCCCCAGAGCGGCCAATGGGTAAGCATCGGCCTTTGCCAGACCACGTTGCTCTATCCGTTCGTAACCGGAGCGACGGGATTTGACACGGGTATCGCCGTTGCCAACACTTCCATGGATCCGTTTGGAACTGTTGGTCAGACGGGCTCCTGCAAGCTGTATGGTTATGGTGTGACGGGGCCGACCAGTGCTACGCCGGTAGCGGCTCAACCCGTCTTCCTCGGCTGCGACGCACTCCAAAACGCGCCCCTGCCGAGTGTCAACTGCTTCCCGATCGTTCCCGCGGGACAGGTTGGAACCGTGCTGGCTACTGCAGCTTTCCCCAACTTCGAGGGTTATGTGATCGCGGTTTGCAACTTCCAGTATGCTCATGGATACGCCGCCGTCACCGACCTGGGGATCCGCAACCTGTGGTCCAGCTATCTGGCTCTGGAGCTTTCGCCAGTGGGCATCGGCGCCGCCCGTGGGGTCGGCATCGAGACTCTGGCTCACTAATCCTGGGGGTCAAACCTCAATAGCAAAGAGGGGGGCTTCGGCCCCCCTCTTTTTTTTGGTCCGCCATAGAGCGGATACGTGTCATGACAATTGGTGCTACACTGAAAGTCTCTCCGCGTCCATCCAAATCAAAATGTCCGTTCCCCCGGAACCAGGAGGTAGTTTTGCGTAGATTGAGAACCCTCACACCTTTCGGCTTGCTCATCGCCTTGTCGGGAGCCCCGTTGGCACTGGCGCAGACGTCCGCCGTTGCGCACCTGTCTGTGCAATCCGGCAATGGCCAGGCGGCTTGTGAATGCGTTTCGGCGACCTTGCAGGCTTTCCAGCCGATTTCCGTCAAAGCCACCGACGTCAATGGAAATCCGGTGGCCGGAGCCACTGTGACCTGGACCGACACCAGCGGGCAAATGACGCTGAATAGCGGGTCCAGCACGGTCACCGACGGCACCGGAGTGGCCACCCAGAACATCAGCTTTACGCTACAGGGTACTTTCGCAACCGTATCCAATCCGTATGACGTATTCACCATTCAAGCCGCTTCCAACAATCAGTCCGTTACCTTCACGGAGACGCAATCACTGGTCACGACTGCGGGCGCTTCGATTATTAGTGCCAATAGCCCCCCGACGTTTGGAGGTCAAAATCTCGCTTCCATCACTCTTTCCGCAAACGTCGGCACCACCCTTGCCACGGCGATCCAGACGCAGCTGGGAGGTGAGGGTGGGGTTGGCGTTCCAAACATCTCCGTCAGTATCCTGAACGACCAATCCTCGCCCACTCTCACTTGTGCTGCCCAGGGAGGTTATGCCAACCCCGGATCGGTGCTCACCGATTCGCAAGGCAACAGCAATTGCTTTCCGGTTTTCGGCGGTAGCGGCTCGGGAACCTTTTACGTGCTGATTGGAGGAGTTCCCGGTACCTCCATCGCTACCACGCTCGATCTGCAGACGTACGGTCCATTCAACTTCACTTCGTTTCCCGGGACTCCCGTCGCGTTCCAGGTGGTCAGCGGAAATAATCAGGTGGCCGGCGTCGGCACGCAGTTGCAGCCAATAGTCGCGAAATTGGTCGATGCCGGTGGAAACCCGGTGCAGGGACAGACGGTCACCTGGTCAGTGCTGCCGGTCGGGGCGGTCGCCCTGACCGGTGGAAACAGTGTAACCGACAACAACGGTGAAGTCTCCCAAACCGTGATCCTCGATGTACGCGCCGCTGCGGGCGCCGCTATCACCGTCGCCTTGCAGAGTAACCCGGCCATATCGGCGACGTTCCAGGAAACCGTTCAGGGGGTCCTGACCGCGTTGAACAAGGTCAGGGGCGATAATCAGGCCGCGCAGGTAGGGAACGCGTTTCCAACTCCGTTAGTGGTGCAAGTCCTTAGCGCCTCCGGCCCGATGGTGAACTACCCCTTACAGTTTAGTGCGATCGGGAAGGTCAGCCTGAGCGCCACCACGGTCTACACCGACTCCAACGGCCAAGCCTCTGTTACCGTTACGGCCGGATCTCTCCCCGGCACAGCCAGCGTTACGGCAATCGCCGGCTCGTTGAACCAGGTTTTCTCGCTCACCATCACCACTACTCCTACCGGTCCGGCTCCCACCGGCATCTCGGTTTCCAACGGCAACAATCAGAGCGCCGTCATTGGCGGCGAGTTCAGCCAGCCGTTGGTGGTGATCGTCAACAGCAGCTCGGGGCCCGTCCCGAACTACACCGTCAACTTCTCCACCACGGGTCCGGTAACTCTCTCGACGGGGTCCGCGGTCACCAACAGCAGCGGCCAGGCACAGATTAACGTCTTCGCCGGCACCACACCCGGAGCGGCCACCGTCACTGCCTCCATTACCGGATTCTCAGCGGTCTTCAACCTGACCGTGACGCCCCCCGGCCCGCAGCTTTCGCCCGCCAGCTTCCTCAATGCCGCCACTCGTCAGGCCGGCCAACTATCGCCGTGCGGCCTGGCCATAATCAGCGCGTCCGGACTCACGCCCGACGGAACCAGCGACTACACTCTCGCCCCCATCGTCGGCCGCTACCCCAAGTCCGTGCACAACCTGACCGTCACCTTCGGCGGCATCCCCGCGCCCATCGTGAGCGTCGCCATGGGAGCCGCCAACCCCGAAGTCACCGTGCAGGTTCCCTGCGAAGTAACCCCGGCGTCGAGTGTTCCGGTGGTGGTCAACGTCAATGGTGGTGGGACTGCCTCCACCAACATCCCCATCTACGCGGTCAGCCCGGGCATCTTCCAGCAGGTGATGTCCGACGGCACCATCCGCGCGGTCGCCATCCGCTCCGATGGAACGTTTGCCGATATCGGGGAGCCCGACCAGTACGATCCCAACAACCCCATCCGCCTGAATGAGGTTGTGCGCTTCTACGTGACCGGATTGGGAGCTACCACTCCGACGCTCGTCACCGACACCGTGGAAGACCCCAATTCGTATATTTACAACGTGCAATCGGGAGTGAACGCTTCCGTGTCGTTCGCTTTCTCGGGATCGGGCGTGCAGGTGAACAATGTGACCGCCCATGCGGCGCCCGGTTTGATCGGCGTGTATGAAGTCGACGTCCTGGTTCCGCTCAACGCCCCCACCGGCAACAATGTGCCTATCAGCATCGTCGTCACTCCGGCGGGCGGTGCGGCGTCCACCAGTCCGAACGCTACGGTTCCGATCGCCCAGTAGGTCGAATTTCGACGATCGTTTCCTCCCGGGGGGCTTCGGCCCCCCGGATTTCCTTCCCCCCAGTCCCCCTCATTCTTCTCCTTCTATTCGCCCATGAATCAATATGTGGTATGTCGCGCGATTAGTGTCGAATCTATAGTGGCCCACTAACGCACTGATTCGACAAAGTTTCCTGCAAATATCTCTTGCGCAAACCAGGAGGCTGTGGCACCATTGGTTGTGGTCAGATTCTGGTTCAAAGGTGGAAGAATCTAGCCTAATCTGGATCAAAAGTGGAAATTCTGGCGCAACAGTTGGCGATGGTCGAACCGCCCAGGGGTATGTACCCTAGCCGGCTGGACGACAAGGGCCGCTTGAAGCTCCCTGCGGCTTTCCAGCAATATTTTTCCGCTTTGCGCGAAAAGAAATTGTTTTGCACCAGTCTCGACCGTCGCACTGCCCAAATATATCCGATGGAAGTCTGGCGAGGCAACGAAAAGTTCTTCGAGAATTATCGCGAGGATGTCCGGTTGGCGCGCCAGGTAGCGTTTAATGCCGCCGACCTGGGCTCGGAAAGCGAAATGGACGCACAGGGTCGCATTCTCTTCTCGCCGGAACTGCGCCGCGAATTGGGAATCGAGAATCAACCCGTTCGCCTCTTCGCCTATCGCGGCCGAATCGAGATTCTGACCGAGGCGATCTACGAAGAGCGTAAGCGCGAAGCCGCGCAGATCGCGGCGGACGACGTGGGTAGGCTGGAGGCCGCCGGATTGAATTGAGGTTGAATTGATGACCTATGCACTTCCCGGTAATGGCGGAGGAAGCTTTATCGCTATTGGCGGTCCGCCCCGATGGAGTGTATGTCGACGCCACGGCCGGCATGGGTGGTCATACGGGATTGATCGCGCGGCAGCTCACCACCGGGCTGGTGATCGCCAACGATCGCGACGCGGAATCGCTCGCCATGGCGCGGGCCAATACGGCGCAATGGGCGGAGCGAATCCGCTATCGTCAGGGGACTTTCAGCCAGCTGCGCTCCACCCTCGAGGCCGAGGGATTTCGGAAGGTGGATGGCTTGCTGGCGGACCTGGGAGTGAGCCGCTTCCAATTAGCCGAAGCGCCTCACCGGGGCTTCTCATTTTTGACCGATGGGCCGTTGGATATGCGGATGTCGCAAGATACCGGCATGACGGCGGCAGACTTAGTCAATTACACAGCCGAGAAGGCACTCGCCGACCTGATTTATCAACTAGGCGAAGAAAGGGGGTCGCGGAAGATAGCCAGAGCAATCGTCCGTGCACGGCCCATCAGAAGCACACTGCATCTGGCCGATGTGGTGTCGCGGGCCGTGCCCAGGACGGGCCGTTTGCACCCGGCCACGAAGACTTTCATGGCCTTGCGAATGGCGGTCAACGACGAACCTGGAGAGTTGGACCAATTACTGAATATCGCGCCGGACTTAGTCAAAAGCGGCGGACGAATCGTAATTATCAGTTTCATGTCGAGTGAAGACCGAAAAGTGAAAGAAAAGTTCAAAGCGTTGGGACGAGAGGGACGGGCGGAGATACTCACCAAGCATCCTCTTCAGCCCGGTGACCCAGAGATCAGCCAGAACCCGCCTTCGCGCAGCGCCAAACTGCGCGCGGTGGCGATAACCGGAGGTATGTAATCCATGGCGACGATGCCCGAATTTCTGACCGGAGAAACCTTGGCGGCCGCTGCGGCGCCGGCAGGCCCGCAACCGGCGCGCGATCCCTTCCAGTTGCGCGCCCTGCCGTTTGAAGACGTCTACTTCCGTCCCAAGAAGATGGACAACTCCAAATTGATCCGCGAAGCGGACCCCCGCGCCGGCGGAGCCTGCTGGAAAGTCATCGGCGCCGCCTCCGTGGCGCTCTTGTTTCTGGGTGGAGTGCTGGCGCCGAGCGTCGCCAACACCGTCGCCGGATACAAGCTCGAATCGCTGCGCGCCGAAGCGCAGAAACTCGCCGACGAGCGCCGCGGACTCGAGTTGCAGGAAGCGCAGTTGCTCAGCCCCGGCCGTTTAGACCGGCTGGCGCGGGGGCGTCACCTCGTCGAGCCGTCAGCCAGCCAGGTGGTGCGCCTGGATAGTCCCGGCGACAGCAAAGTCGCCATGGTGCGGAAGTAGGCGGCGGAAGGGCGCGATTGGGGGACGCTACGCAACATGGTCGAGCGACGTTTAATCTGGCTCGCCGGCTTCGTCCTCTTATGGGGCGGGGCTGTCTTCGCCAAGCTGGTGACTTTGCAGGTGCTGCATCACCAGGACTACGTGAAGAAAGCGCGCGCGCGGCAGGAAGAGGTAGTGCAGTTGCGCGCGCAGCGAGGCGCCATTCTCGATCGCACCGGACATCCCTTGGCCCTGAGCGTTCCCACCGAGGCCGTTTCCGTGGACCCTCGCAACATGCCTTCCCTGGGATTCGATTCCGATCTGCTGGCGCGCGAACTGCACCTGCCGGCCGGGGAACTGTTTGAACGCATCAAGGCCGCCAAGGACGAGCACCGCGGCTTCTTCCTGATCAAGCGCGGCCTCACACCGCAGGAAGCCGACGATGTCCGCAGCCTGAAGCTCGATTGGATTCACGTCGATGCCGGCAGCGAGCGCCATTATCCCAACAACGATCTGGCGGCGCACCTTCTCGGCGGAGTCGACTTCGAGGGCAAAGGCAACGGCGGCGTCGAGAAGGCGTTCGACAACGACCTGCGCGGAGCGCCGGGAAGCGCCGACATCCTCACCGACGTACACCACCACGGCATATTCGAATTGGTGTCCACGCAGGCTAGGGCCGGCGTTGCCCTCACTCTGACCATCGACGAGCAACTCCAATTCGTTGCCGAGCGCGAGCTTGAGGCGGCCGTCAGGAAGCACGGCGCCTTCAGCGGCAGCCTGGTGGTGATGAGTCCTTACAACGGCGACATCCTGGCGCTGGCCAGCTATCCCAGGTTCGATCCCAACAACCCGCCCGAAACTGCCGGCGAGATCGCGGCCCGAAGCAATCATGCCGTCGCGGTGCCCTTCGAGCCGGGTTCGTGCTTCAAGGTAATCACTCTTTCGGCGGCGCTGGAGACTACCAGGCTGCGGCCTGAGAGCATGATCAACTGCCACGGCGGCGTGCTGACGGGACTGCCCGGAGGCCGTGTGGTCCACGATTCGCACGCCGGCATGGGAGTGGTGCCCATGTCCGATGTGCTGGCGCGCTCCAGCAACGTGGGCGCCATCGAAGTCGGCCGCACGGTGGGGCGGGAGAACATGTACGAGTACATGCGCCGGTTCGGTTTCGGCCAAAAGACCGGCATCCCGCTGCCCGGTGAAACCAAGGGGCGGTTGCGGCCGCTGACGAAGTGGGGCAGCACGTCGCTGGAATCGGTTTCGATGGGGCAGGAAGTCAGCGTTACGACGCTCCAGCTGGCGCGTGCGGTGGCAGTCATCGCCAACGGCGGCCTGCTGGTGAAGCCTCGCCTGATAATGAAGATGGGCGATCAGATGCCCGCCGTGGAGCCGCCGGTTCGCATCATCAAGCCGGAAACCGCGATTACCATGCGGCAGATGATGGAAGGCGTGGTGCTGAACGGCACCGGCAGAACCGCGCGTCTCGATGGGTATACCGCCGGCGGCAAGACCGGGACCGCGCAGATTTTCGACTTCGCCTCCAAACACTACACCCATACCTATAACGGCTCCTTCATGGGATTCGCGCCGGTGACCAACCCGGCGGTGATCGCCGTGGTCACATTGAATGGCACTCGCGGCGAGGCCGGATTCGGCGCCGAAGTTGCTATCCCCACCTGGAAGGTCGTGGTCACCGAGGCGCTGCGCATTCTCGATGTCCCGAAGGATTTGCCCGACAGTCCCGCCACGCCGACCGAGATCGCCAACAATCAGAAGGACCAGGGTGTGAACGACCTTTCCATCGCCGACCTGGGAGGGGATCGCCCCAACATTCTGGAAGACACCGATGACGACGAATCCGCGGCACCCAGGAAGGTGGCCTTCGTCGGGCCGTTGGCGCCCAGCGCCGCACCGCCGGCTCCCACCGCCCCTGCCGCCGGGACGGTGCCGAATTTCAAGGGTATGACGCTGCGGGCCGTGCTGACCGAAGCCGCCGCCAAAGGACTTCCCATTCAACCGGACGGCACCGGCGTCGCCCGCGTGCAGACTCCGCCGCCGGGAGCGGTGTTACATCGGGGGGAACGCATTCGCGTCCAGTTTGCGAGATGATCCTAGGCGAGATACTCCCGGGCGAACGGCTCAAACAGCCTCTGACGCCGGAGCTTGCCGCATCGGAAGTGGCCGGAATCCAGTATGATTCGCGGCGTGTGAATGCCGGCGATCTGTTCTTCGCTTTTCCCGGCGCGCGCGCCGATGGCCGCCGCTTCGCGCAGGACGCTCTTTCGCGCGGCGCGCTCGCCGTCGTGGCCGAGTCTGCCGCGCCCGAAGATCTGGCCGCGCGCTGGATTCAAGTTGACCACGGACGGCAGACCCTGGCGCTCGCCGCGCGCAATTTCTATGGGCGGCCCGATGAACGGCTGGCGCTGACCGGCATCACCGGAACGAACGGAAAAACCACTACGGCGTATTTGACCGATTCCGTACTGCGCGCCGCCGGCAAGACCGCCGCCATGATCGGGACCATCGAATATCACGTCGCCGGTCGCGTGCTGCCGGCCGTCAACACCACTCCGGAATCGCTCGATCTGATGCGCCTCTTCAGCGACCTTGAGCAGGCCGGCGGGACGCACGTTACCATGGAAGTATCCTCGCACGCACTCGATCTGGGACGCGTGTACGGCATGCAATTTCACACCGTGGTCTTCACCAATCTGACGCGCGATCACCTGGATTATCACCGCACCATGGAGGCGTATTTCGCGGCCAAGCAACGCCTCTTCGCGGGAGCCGGCGGTCCGCCGCCGAAATTCGCGGTGCTCAATCGCGACGACCCGCACTCCCGCGAAATCAAACTCCACCCCAAAACGGAAGTCTTCTGGTACGGTCTCGGGCCGGAATCGAATTTGCGCGCGCGCCACATCGCGTCCGGCTTTCAGGGGTTGCGCTTCGACGTGCAGTTCGGCAAACTTCGCTTCGCGGTGGAATCGCCGCTCCTCGGGAAAATCAACGTGTATAACATCCTGGCGGCGTGCGGCGCGGGCCTGTCCTATAAGATCGCGCCCGAAACTGTGGCGCGCGGCATCGCCGGCCTGCAGGCTGTGCCCGGCCGTTTCGAGCGCGTCGACGAAGGCCAGCCCTTCGTGGTCGCCGTCGACTACGCCCATACCGACGACGCCCTGCGCAACACCATCGCCGTGGCCCGCGGCTTGAATCCCAAGCGCATCGTCACATTATTCGGATGCGGCGGCGATCGCGACCGCGCCAAGCGCCCGCTCATGGGACAGGCCGCCGCCGAAGCCAGCGACTTCGTGGTGCTGACCAGCGACAATCCGCGCTCCGAAGATCCTCTGGCGATCATGAATGACGCCCTGGTCGGAATCCGCAAGGTGGACGTGCCCCACATTATCGAGCCCGACCGCGCCATCGCCATCGCGCGCGCCCTGAAAGAAGCTCGCGAGGGCGACGTCGTGATTCTCGCCGGGAAGGGGCACGAAACATACCAGGTTTTGAAAGACCGGACGATTCCGTTCGATGACCGGGCGGTGGCGAGGGACGTGCTCAGAGGGTATGGGTATCGCAAGGCATGAAAAATCCGGCCGCTCAACTTGGGGCAAGATTGGCCTTCGTTGTGGGACATGCTTCAGCTTGTCCAGGCGAGCGGAGCTCGCCCTTAGCCGGCTTCCACGGCACCCGACACATTTCTCCAGCTTCGCGGCGGCGGGTGTTCGGGCACGAAGACTGGTACCGAGGCAGGCTGAAGCCTGTCGCGGACGCTACCAATGGCCAAACACCAGGGGCGAGCTTCGCTCGCCTGGGCAAGCTGAAGCATGCCCCACGTCTGAGAGCACTTTGTGGGACATGCTTCAGAGGGACCTGCAAAAACAAAGGCACCGCTTGCTTGCGCGCGCGGCGCATTATTCCCGGGTTGAAACAGCAGTTCTTACTGAGCCGCGACCGCGAGGGAGCGGTGCTTTTGTCCAACCTCCCATGACCCTGGATCTCCAACACGTGGCGCGCGCCATGCACGCCGAGGGCGATGTCCCCGCCATCCCCGTTGGGGGTTGGAGTGTGGACACGCGGACACAAAACATCGGCGACGTGTATTTTGCGCTCCGCGGTCCCAACCACGACGGCCACGATTACCTCGCCAACGCCCGCGCTAAGGGCGCGGCGGCGGTGGTGGTGGAAAGATCGACGGGCGCACCGGGAGAGTTGGTGGTAAACGATACCCTTCGCAGCCTGCAGGATCTGGCGGCCTGGGCGCGGCGCGCGTGGGGAGGAACCGTGGTGGGAGTAACCGGCAGCGCCGGCAAGACCACCACCAAGGATGCCATCGCCCACGTCTTGGAGACCGAGTTCCCGGTGGGCAAGACCGTCGGCAATTTTAATAATCACGTGGGCGTACCGCTTTCGATCTTGCGCCTGCCGGATGCCTCGAAGGTGGGCGTGCTCGAAATGGGGATGAACCACGCCGGAGAAATTCGCGCCCTGGCGGCCATCGCCAAACCCGAAATGGGCGTCGTGACCAACGTGGGGTACGCACACGTGGAGTTCTTCGATTCCATCGAGGGCGTGGCCGCCGCCAAGCGCGAATTGATCGAAGGTCTGCCGCGCGATGGTGTTGCCGTGCTGAACGGCGACGACGCGCGCGTGCTGCGATTTCGCGACGCCCACCCCGGCCGGTCGGTGACCTTCGGATTCTCACCCGATGCCGATGTGCGCGCCGAAGCGGCCGAGTTTCGCGCCGATGGCACGCATTTCCGCGTGGATTCGGTGGACTACTTTACCGGACTGGTGGGCCGCCACGCCGTCATGAATCTGCTGGCGGCCATCGCCGTCGGCCGCGAGTTCGGAATTCCGGCGGAGCGTATGCGGGACGCTATCGCCAGTTTCGCCGTCGGTAAAATGCGCGGCGAGCGGCTGGAGCATGGCGGCATTCTGGTGTGGAACGATTGCTATAATTCCAATCCCGAAGCGGCGCAGTCGATGATCGACGTGCTGGCGGAATCGCCGGCGGCGCGGCGGATCGCGGTTCTCGGCGAGATGCTCGAGCTGGGCCACGCGTCCGCGCAGCTGCACCGCCAGGTGGGAGAATATGCCGCCCGCCACCGCGTGGATCTCCTGATCGGCGTGCAGGGGGCGGCGCGGGACATGGTGGATGCGGCCATCGAGGCCGGACTTCCCGCCGGCGCCGGCCATTTCTTTGCCGAGCCCGGCGCGGCCGGCGATTTCGCGCGGCAGGCGGCGCATCCCCGCGATGCAATTCTATTTAAAGGCTCCCGTGGAGTGCACGTGGAACGTGCGCTGGAGAGGTTCCTGGCTTAATCTTTCATGCTTTATTTTTTACTGTACGAACAGCTTTACCGGCACTTCAGTCCCTTTCGCCTGTTCTCGTATGTCACCGCCCGAACCGCCTTCGCGAGCCTCACGGCGTTGTTCCTGTGCATCGCGCTCGGCCCCTGGCTGATCAACAAGCTGCGCGAGTTTCAAATCGGCCAGTACATTCGCGAGGAGGGTCCCAAGTCCCACCAGAAGAAGGCCGGCACGCCTACCATGGGTGGAGTTCTGATCGTCATCTCCATCGTGGTGCCCACGGTTTTGTGGGCCGATCTGCGGTCGCGCTACGTTTGGATCGCCCTCGCCTCGCTGATCGGCTACGGCTGGATCGGCTTCATGGACGATTACGCCAAGGTCACCAGGAAACGCAATCTGGGGCTCTCCGGCCGCACCAAACTGGTCTATCAATTTCTTTTCGGGTTCGTCTTTGCCGCCACCCTGCTGGTGATGCGCGCGTATGGCGATTTCAACACCGCCATGAACATCCCCTTTATCAAGCACTATCAGCCCTCGCTGCTGATCCCCTCTCTGCTGCACAATCCCTGGACCTACGCGATCGGCGCGGCGCCATTTTGCATCTTCGTGGCGCTGGTGGTGGTGTTCAGTTCCAACGCCGTCAACCTCACCGACGGCCTGGACGGCCTGGCCATCGGCCTGATGGTGATCGCCGCCGGAGCGCTCACTGTTCTCACCTACGCCGGCGGCCATGCCACCCTCGCCGAATACCTGCAGCTGGCGCGCAATCCACGCACGTCCGAGCTGACGATCTTCTGCGGGTCGATGACTGGGGCCAGCCTCGGCTTCCTCTGGTACAACGCCCACCCCGCCGAGATCTTCATGGGCGACGTGGGCGCGCTCGGGCTGGGCGGCGCCATGGCGGTGGTGGCCGTGCTGATCAAGCAGGAGATTCTGCTGCTCTTCATCGGCGGAGTTTTCATCATCGAGGCCGTTTCCGTCATCCTGCAGGTGGGCAGTTATCGCCTGCGCAACGGCAAGCGTCTTTTCAAGATGGCGCCCATACACCATCATTTCGAGGCGTTGGGCTGGACCGAATCGAAAATCATTGTGCGTTTCTGGATCGCCGGCCTGGTGCTGGCGCTGTTCGCACTCACCACCTTGAAACTGCGATGAGCATTCAGCTGAGTGGCGCGAAAGTATTGGTCGTCGGGCTCAAGAAGTCCGGCATGGCATCGGCGGAATTGCTGCTCCGTCACGGGGCGGCTGTGTCCCTCACCGATCTCAAAGGGCTCGACGAATTGCCCGGCGCCGACGAATTTGTATCGCGGCTGGGCTTGCCCTTCCGCCAGCAGTCCGCCGAGACGTTCGAGGGCTACGACTTGATCGTGCTGTCGCCGGATGTTCCCGCCGATCTTCCCCAACTCCAAGCGGCGCGTGGCCGCGGCACGCAGGTCGTCGGCGAGGTGGAACTGGCCGCGCCATTCCTCCAGGGCCGCGCCATCGGTATCACCGGGTCGAACGGCAAAACCACCACCACCAGCCTGATCGGCCACATCCTCCAGCACGCCGGCCTCGCCGTGCAGGTGGGCGGCAACATCGGGACGCCGGTGACCGCCATGGTGGAGACTTCGCAGTCCGATGGCTGGAACGTGCTGGAATTGTCCAGCTTCCAGCTCGAGACCATCGCCGAATTTCGCGCCCACATCGGTCTGGCGCTCAATGTCACCCAGAATCACCTCGACCGTCACCACACCTTCGAACGCTACGCCGCCGCCAAAGGCCGCCTGTTCGAGACCATGCATGCCGGCGACATCGCCATCCTCAATGCTGACGACCTGATGTGCGTCGCCTACGCTTCCCACACCATAGCTCGCCTGGAATGGTTCAGCGGAACGCATAAAGTGGACTCCGGCGCGAGCCTGTGCGCCGATAAACTGATCCTCGACGGCAAGCTGCTGATGGAGGCCGGCGAAATTCCCATTCGCGGCCACCACAATGTGGAGAATGTTCTCGCTGCCTCTGTCGCCGCGGCGCGCGCCGGCGTGGACCGCGCCACCATCGCCGCCGCCGTCCGCACATTTCAAGCCGTCGAGCATCGCCTGGAGTTCGTCCGCAATGTGAGCGGCATCGATTTCTACAACGATTCCAAGGCTACCAGCGTCGACGCCACCATGAAAGCCGTCGACGCCTTCCAAGGCGGCCTGTGGATCATTCTCGGCGGTAAGGACAAGGGCTTGGACTATTCCGCGCTCCGCGAACCGCTCGCCGCCCGCGCCCACGCCGCGCTTCTGATCGGCGCCGCGGCGAAAAAGATTGCCGGCGAGCTTGCAGGAGCGGTGCCGCTGGTCGAAAGCCAGACGCTGGATGCCGCCGTGGCCTACGCCTACGCCCACGCGAAGCCCGGCGACACCGTGCTGCTGGCGCCGGCCTGCGCCAGCTTCGACCAGTTCCGGAGCTTCGAACATCGCGGACAAGTTTTTAAGCAGATTGTGCGAGGATTAACGCCCAAGGAGTGAGATGGGACAACAACTCAAAACCGATTGGACTCTGTTCGGAACCGTCCTGGCGATGGTCGCCTTCGGGCTGCTGATTCTCTATAGCGCGTCCTCCATCACCGCCGCCGTGAAACCGGCCGAGACCGGCGCGGCGAATATGGACCCCCATTTCGAATCCTCGCTGCACATCGTCTCGCGCCAGTTGGGATGGGCGTTCGTAGCCGTAATCGCCATGATGACGTTGAAGAAGACCGATTACCGCCGCTTCCAGAATCCCGCGGTAGCTTTTGGAGCCATCGGCGTGGTGATGATGCTGCTGATCGCGGTCTACTTCCTGGATGCCAGGAGCCATCGTTGGCTGCGGGTCACCGGCCCGTTCGGCGTGCAGCCCTCCGAACTCGCCAAGCCCGCCCTGGTGGTCTTTCTGGCGTTCTTCGTGACGTGGCGCCGGCGAGCCATCAACAATGCGCGCTACACCCTGGCGCCGGCTGCCATGGCGGTAGGACTCGTGATTCTGTTGGTGGTGGTTCCCGATCTCGGCACCGCCGTCGTGTTAGGCGCGGTGGCCGCGGTGATCTTCTTCGTGGCCGGATTGGAGTGGCGCTATGTCACTATCGCCGCCGCCGTGGCTTCCGTCGGCGTGGTCCTGTGCATCGTCATGTCGCCCTACCGGCTGGCGCGCGTAGTCAAGTTCTTCGATCCGCAGTTTACGATCATCGGCAAGTTCGACCCGCAGGGAAAAATCAAGGAGCAGATGGAGAAGTCGCTGGCCACGCGCGATACCAACTATCAGTTGCAGCAGTCGCAGATCGCCGTCGGCGCCGGCGGCCCGATCGGCGTCGGACTGGGCGATGGCCGGCAGAAGCTCATGTATTTGCCGGAAGCCCACACCGATTTCATTTACGCGGTGGTCGGCGAGGAGCTTGGATTGTTCGGCACCGTCGGCCTGCTCGCCGGCTTCGGCGTAATCTTCTGGCGCGGCCTGCGCGCCACCGTCCGCATGACCGACGATTTCGGGCGCTACCTGGCGCTGGGCGTGACGGTCGTGATCGTCGTGCAGGGATTAATCAATATGAGCGTCGTCCTGGGCATGATGCCGACCAAAGGCATCCCGCTTCCCATGATCAGCTACGGCGGAAGCTCGCTCTTGAGCACCCTGACGCTGCTAGGAATTCTGATGAATGTATCGGAGCACGCCGGATGAGGCGTGGCGCAGACTTTCAGCCGACCGCTTGCTTGCGCGCGCGGCTCATTTTTCCCGCGTTGAACCAGGGGCTCTTACTGAGCCGCGACCGCGAGGAAGCGGTGCTTTTCGCCGATTCAGCGGAATTTTGCAAGTCTTCTCGACGCGTCGCTGGAGACGACCGCCTGGTGGGGCGGACCCCCAGGTCCGCGCGGGTCCCCCTGGACCCGCCGTCTCGCAGCCAACAAGAGGC
>Ga0326727_10016872_pt1 | contig 15296 bp, 13 predicted proteins | sample MB2enrmetagenome_FD_207643 | JGI IMG/M metagenome (GOLD analysis project Ga0326727, IMG submission 207643) | Lab enriched peat soil microbial communities from McLean, Ithaca, NY, United States - MB29MY | ecosystem: Environmental > Terrestrial > Soil > Wetlands > Peat | place: USA: New York... | reverse complement strand
GCCTTCGTAAATTGTGGCGCCCAGGGTCGCTAGGCGGTCCGTCACTTGCCCGCGGCGCAGGTCGGAGCCGGAGACTTTCATGCCCAGGCTAAGCAGAATCTCAGCAATGCCGCTCATGCCGATGCCGCCGATGCCGATGAAGTGCGCGTGCTGTGAGGTTGTGAACATAGGGTGTAAACGTTTAGGTTAGCATTCGCGCGCAGGTATCTCGGAATGGCGGTCCTTCACCTGATTCCACCAACGCCTTATAGCCCAAAAAAGCGAATTTCGAACGCAAAATCCCTGGTCCGGCCGGCGCGAATGCGAGCAAAGTCACGGTGCTCAGGATTGATCAAGAAATTGGACTCCATCTGATTTACCGCTTTGCTGGGAACCTTCAAGACAGCGGACCGAAGAGAGCGTACCCAATCGCCGCCGAAGGTTTGCGACTGGCCAATCTCCATCCACTCCGAGGATTCAACCGATATTCCCTCGGGAATATGAATCTCAGTGATTGATCTATTCGGAACCGTCTTTTGGCTGGTATGAATCAGCGTTTCAAGCACCGCAAGACTGGCGTGCTCCGCGGCATACACCACCCGAATCCCGGCGAGATGCCAACGTCCGGAAGAAACGCCCCGGCAGTATCAAAAACATCGGAGCCGATCCGATGCATTCTGTAGGCGATCATCTAAACGGGAAATCCATATTCAATGGCGCCGAGTAGTGCTTCCACCACGCGCCCGCCCGCCTCCGTTCTCAGCATGGAGTAGGGCGAGGCGCCGTCAAGTTCCAGGTGGGGCGCAGACAGCCATTGGGCGGCATCGCGCTCGTTTCCCCAGATCCGTTGCGCAAATTCGAAGACGTGGCGCAGGCGCGCGGTGGTTTGACTTGCCTGCGGTCCGAGCGTGTTACCTGCCCTCTTCCAGGTTGAGTCAGGAATCAGTTCTGCCCGCACTCTGCCCAATGGCTTGGAGGTCACAGCCGCTATTTTGCCAATCAGCTTGGCGGCCTCAGATTTTGCCATCCCGCCGCGAGCATTTCGCGTGAGCGCGACAAGATCTTGAACCGAGCCCGTCCTCTTCGATCCCTTTCTGAACCGGGGCACCTCACGCTTCTCAAGTTCACTGGAAAGAACGCCGGCTCCTCGAGCGCGAACCGGACCGCGAACGGGAACAATCTGCGCGTCGGCCATTGCTTTGCCTCCAACTGGTATAACTATAGACCTTTTTCAAGGTTCATGTGAACCATACAAAATGCCTCTTACTTCCCGAGCGCAGGGCTATTTACACCGGAATGATGGAAAAGTTGCGCCCTTTTATTTTCGTTTTCGCCCGCAACCTTTTTCTGCAACCTCTGTTGAATCAGTACATAAGCGGCTCGCCGATGGGGCAGCAAGAGACAAGCCCCGAGCGGAATGAAGCCGGGCCGGGCTCGCGGGTTTGGTGAGCAGGCAGAAGGTAGGGGTTATGGGCAGCATGCGCAATTGGATGTTGGGTGCAGCGATGGTGGCTGGCCTGGCGGCCGTGGGAACAACAACGGCGCAGGCAGCCGAGTTTGGGGTTTATGTGCGCGGACCGGTGGCTTACGTTCCGCCCTGCCCAGGACCGGGATACGTATGGACGGCCGGCTACATGGCTAATGGCTACTGGGTTCCGGGGTTCTGGCACTTTGGCGGCGGCCGCTACGCCGGACCGGTGGTCCGCTACGATCGCGGGTTCTACAACCGCGGCTTCGACCGGCATTTTGACCGCGGTCATGAACACTTCCGCAGGTAAGCTCTCTGCCTGATTGCCTGCTTTTGAAGACACGGCCCCTCCTCACCAGGAGGGGTCGCCTTTTTGTGTGCGATATTGCTGATTTACTTTGTTGGCTTTCCTCCGGATCGTAGCCATCTACTCTCTGCAATTTGTTGGAGTTCCGAGCCCGCCCGTGCTGGTCAAATGTGCACGAGCGTGCGGCAGAGAGGGTACCCTGGCGGATCGCCCTCGGCGAATAGTTCTTGCCCTTTAACGCGCGATGAACGATTCTTTCCAAAAGACCGCAACTTATCCACGGGATTGCTGTTCTAAATAGCAGAAGCCGGTGAGGGGCGAGAAAGCCCGGAAGCCGGCAGGTGCTGACGCGGAAGATGACTCCGGGTCCTCAGGTCCAGTCGAACAGGACAGGGCAGGACGCAAAGGCACAGGGAGGATTTATGCAGAGATTTCGCCTGGTTCTGTTTGCAATGATTCTTATGGCTCTGCCGTTCGCGGCAACGGCAGCAAGGGCTCAAGTGGCTGTCGGGGTTGGAGTTGGCCCCGAGGTCGTTGCCGCTCCCGTAGACTACGGTCCTCCGGCGTGTGAATGGGGTTATTACTCCTATTATCCCTACGCCTGCGCCCCATACGGCTATTACGGGCCGGCATGGTTTAACGGCGGCATCTTCCTTGGCGTCGGGCCGTGGTACGGCTGGGGCTGGGGACGCGGATATGGATACGGACGCGGCTTTTATGGACGCGGCGGATACGGCTACGGACGCGGCGGATACGCATACGGCGCCCGCGGTGGATATGCGGGACGCGGAGCTTACGGTGGCGTAGCACGAGGCTACGCAGGCGGAGCAGCCCGCGGATACGCTGGCGGTGGAGCAGCTCGCGGCTATTCCGGCGGGGCAGCTCGCGGCGGATTTAGCGGTGGCGGAGCCCGTGGTGGATTCGGCGGCGGCGGCCATGGTGGCGGTGGTGGTCACCGGTAAACAGTTAGGTTCCGCGGCTTGACCCCAGATCTCTGCGGAACCGCCCGCAAAGCCCGTCTGCTTCGGCAGACGGGCTTTGTGTTTTTGCTGCCAACCTAGCCTGTCAAAGCGGCCAGTTGATCGGCGATGCGCTCGGCCGCATCCGGATGAGCCTGGGTTCTGCCTGCGGTTCCCATGGCCCTCAACCTTTCAGGATCGCTGAGAAGACCGTTCAAAGCTGTCAGCAGTCTTCCCCGTACTGCCAGGTCGGACTCTTCAAGCATCACGGCCGCTCCGGCTTCAACCATGGCTTCGGCATTGCGCTTCTGGTGCTGGTCGGCGGCTGCGGCAAAAGGAACCAGCAGGCTCGGCTTGCCGGCGGCCGCCAGCTCGGCCACCGACGAGGCTCCGCTGCGCGCCATGACCAAATGCGCTTCGGCAAACCTGGCGGGCATGTCGTCTAGAAATGGCTCGACCCGCCAGCGCGCAGGATCGGCTTCCGTCGCGGCAAAGGCTGCCTGGGTTGTCTCCAGGTGGCGGGCTCCGCATTGATGCAAAACCGTTAGGCCGGGGACCGCGTCGAGCAGCGCTCGGATGATCTGCGGCAGATTCGTATTGAAGATGCGTGCGCCTTGCGAGCCTCCAAAGACCAGAAGGTGCGGCGCTGATGCGCTGGGGGATTGCAACGCGAAAAATTCCGGGCGCACCGGGATTCCGGTGACCACGCAGTTACGGAACCATTTGCACGCGGCAGGAAAGTTGACCGCCGCGGCCTGCACGCGTTTGCCGACCAGGCGGTTGGCCAGGCCGGGCATGGCGTTGGGCTCAAAGGCCATTGCGGGAGTGCGCGTCCAAAGGGCCGCGGCCATGGCCGGCCCCGATGCGTAGCCGCCTACGCCGAAAACGACGCTGGGCCGGAAGTCGCGGATCAGCTGCCGGCACGCAGCGATGCTACGGGGTAGATCGGCAAGCGTGCGCAGGCGTGTCATCAGGGAGACGTTCTTGAGCTGGCCCACGCGGATCAGGTCCAGCCGGAACCCCGCAGCGGGAACCAGGCGATTCTCCATGCCGCGCGGCGTGCCGACAAAGAGGATTTCGGCATCGTGGCGCACGACCAGCTCCCGCGCGACCGCAAGCGCCGGGATGATGTGGCCACCCGTGCCGCCACCGGCAATCAGTACGCGGAGAGTTGACAAATGAATGCCTTTAATTCCGGTCGATTAAGGTGAGACTGAAAGACAATATCGAATGCAGCTGCATGAGCGGGCGATTGTCGATCTTCGAGGTATTCGACGCGCGCCACAAAATCCGACTCGGCAGTCGGCGAGGATGTGGCCCCCGGCGATACTTCGCTCTCTAAGATCCATTTAGTGCGTTCCAGGCAGCTAGAGAGTCCATATAGTCTCTCCAATAGACAATTCTTCTGTTTTCAATTGTAACAACCGAGATGAAGCGGTTGTCGTAGGGCGCGCCGCTCGAAAGAACCTTGCCATGGACCTCATATTCGAGGATCACGACGCGGCTGTCCTCAGAGCGATGAACGACAAGCGCATTGGCAGAGTGAACCTTTATCGTCTTCCCATATCCAGAGAGGCTGGCCATCAGATTAGCTCGGCCTTCAATCTTCGCTGGCCAACCAGGGAAGTAATAGCGGGACTCGAAGATTGCGCCATCGGCAAAAGTATCGAAAAAATGTTCCCCATCGACCAGCCCACTCAACCCTTCCAGGATCACCATAAAGAATGGATTCAGGGCTTCAAAGATTTGGTAGTCTGCTTTCTTTTTCATAAGAACAGCTCCCAGTGCCGAAATAGCCCCTCAACTTCTTGCTCATTTGTATCTCGTCCCTGGTCGATGTCTCGATCATTCAGCTTTTCGCGTGATGTTGAGCAGAATGCCGATACTCGCCAGTGTCACGAAAACCGACGTCCCGCCCGACGAGATCAACGGCAGCGGGATTCCCTTCGTCGGCACCAGCGACAGCACCACGCTGATATTGAAGAATGCTTGCAGCAGGATCGTCGTGGTGATGCCGAAAGCAACCAGGCGCGCGAAGGGGTCCTGCGAGCGGAAGGCAGCGCGCAGGCCGCGTGCGCCGAAGACGACAAACAGCAAAACGATCAGGATGGCGCCAATGAAGCCGAGTTCCTCCGCAATGTTGGCGAAGATGAAGTCAGTCGAGGCTTCAGGCAGATAGAAAAGCTTCTGCATGCCTTCCATGTAGCCGCGCCCGGTGAGGCCACCGGTGCCGACCGCGATAAGCGATTGATTGATGTGGAAGCCTGCGCCCTGCGGGTCGGACTCGGGATTGAGGAAGACCAGCACGCGCTTGAGACGCCAGGAGACAAGCAGGAGAAGCGCCGCAAGCGGAGGCAGCGACACGGCAAGGCCCACGAACAGATACTTCCACTCCATGCCGGCCAGCAGCAGCATCAAGCCGGTAACGCCAAAGATGACAAGCGCGGTGCCCAGGTCCGGCTCTTTTACGATCAGCAGAATGAACAGGACCGGCATGGCGGCGCCTTTCAGGAGCGTGTGCTTCCAGTCGCGCATGGCGTGGAGGCGCGTATGCAGAAACCAGGCCAGGAACAGAACCGCGACGGGCTTGGCAAGCTCTGAGGGCTGGAAGCTGAAGAAGCCGCCAAAGTGAATCCAGCGATGGGTGTTGTGCGATGCAGGAAAAACGAACGCCGCTACCAGCAACAGCGTGGTCACGCCGAGGGCGGCATAGATGAACTGTTTTGACTTGTAGAAATTGGAGTCGACCTTCATGAGGACGAGCATGGCCAGAACGCCCGCCACGGCCCACCCGGCCTGTCGAATGACCGACGCATAGGGAGAATTGAAGCGTTCCTGTGCGACCACGGCGGAAGCGGAGAACACCATGACCAGGCCCACCACGACGAGCAGCATCGTGGTGAAGAACAGCCATTTGTCGACCCCTACGCGTGCTGCCATACTTTCCACCCCCGCCGCTCGTTGACCAGTTCCTTGAAGACCTTGCCGCGCTGCTCGTAGTTTTCAAACTGGTCAAAGCTGGAGCATGCCGGCGCCAATAGGACTACCTCGCCAGGCCGTGCGGCGGAGCCTGCGGCGCTGACCGCATTGTCCAGCGTCTCGCAGGAGAGAATCGGGACCACGCCGCGCAGTTCGTTTTCGATTTTGGCCGCAGCCGACCCGATGGTGTAGACAGCCCGTACGCGCGCGCGCAGCAGTTGCGCCAGTTGCGTGTAGTCGGAGTTCTTGTCTTTGCCGCCCATGATCAGGTGAATGCCCGACGAGAAGGACGCGACCGCTTTGGCGGTTGCATCCACGTTGGTGGCTTTGGAGTCGTTGTAGAAGTCGACGCCGTTGATTTTGGTCACGAACTCAAGCCGATGCTCAACCGCCTGGAAGCTCTCGACGCCGCTGCGAATCTGCTCCGCGGTGGCCCCGGCCAGGCGCGAGGCGCACACCGCGGCCAGCACATTCTCCACATTGTGCGCGCCTTTGAGCGGGACCCCGCTCAAAGGCATGATCTTTTCGACAGGCTGATCGGGAGCTGCGCGATAGACGAGAAAACCGTCTTCCACCCATGTGCCTTGCAGCACCGAGTGCTCGACGGAAAAGAAATAGACCCTGGCAACGGAGCGGGCGGCAGCCTGGGCGGCGCGGGCATTGTCAGCATTCAGAATGACAAAGTCATTTTCATGTTGCGCGGCAAAGATGCGCTCCTTGGCCAAGGCATAGTTTTCAAAGCTGCCGTGACGGTCAAGATGATCGGGCGTGATGTTGAGGATGACTGCGATGACGGGATGAAAGCGCTCAGTGCTCTCAAGCTGGAAGCTCGATACCTCAAGGACCGACCAGGTTTCGTCGGTGCTCTGGTCGATAAGCGCGACAACGGGGACGCCGATGTTGCCGCCGACAAGCGTGGGCATGCCGGCCTTCTCAAGGATCTCGCCCACCAGCGCGGTAGTTGTCGTTTTTCCATTCGACCCGGTGATGGCCAGCGTTTTCCCTTTGAGGAACCGCGCGGCCAGCTCCAGTTCGCCGATGACCGGCAGGCCGAAGCTCTTGACCTGCGCCAGTTCGGGGGTATTCAAGGGCACACCTGGGCTGACGACGATGAGGTCCTGGCGGCGGAAGGTAAGTAGGCCATGGCCGCCGGTTTCGACCATGATGCCCTCGTCGAGCAATGCGGGAATGTCCTTGGCCAGGGCTTCGGCGCTGCGCACATCCGAGACCGTCACATGAGCGCCCCGCCGACGCAGAAACAGGGCTGCCGCGAGGCCGGATTTCCCCAGGCCCACAACCAGAACCTTTTTGCCTTTGAGTTCCATCATTGGAATCGATCCCTCTGGCCTGCGCGACTCTTTTATTGTGCACCGTTGGATGCCGCGCGCGGGCCGTGTCTAGCGGAGTTTCAACGTGGTGAGTGCAAACAATGCAAACACCAGGGCGCCGATCCAGAAGCGGGTGATGACTTTGGACTCGCTCCAGCCCAACTGCTCAAAGTGATGATGCAGGGGCGCCATCTTGAAGATACGCTTTCCATTGCGCAGCTTGTAGCTGCCCACCTGCAAAATTACGCTCAGAGTCTCCAGCACGAAGATGCCGCCGATAAAGGGCAGCAGCAATTCCTGGCGGATGATGATGGCCACCGTGCCGATGGCGCCCCCCAAAGCCAGAGAACCCACGTCGCCCATGAAAATCTCCGCAGGATGAGCGTTATACCAAAGGAATCCGATGGAAGCACCCACCATGGACCCGCAAAAGACGGTCACCTCGGCCACGCGCGGCATGTGCTGCAACTCAAGGTAATCGGCAAAGACCACGTTGCCGCTGACGTAAGTGAGCACGGTCAGCGCGCCGGCGGCGATGATGGTGCACCCGATGGCCAGGCCGTCGAGGCCGTCGGTAAGATTCACGGCATTGGTGGTGCCCATCAGGAAGATGATCACCCATACGACAAACGGCACAAAGACCAGCAGCGACAAGGTCGGCAGAGTGGCGGGCCACAGGTGCCACTCAAGATCGGGCCGCCACTGCTTCACAAACGGCACCGTCAAACGCGTAGAAAAAACTCTGAACTGCTCAAGAACAACCAGCGCAATGGCCACGGCAGCACCCGCAATGGATTGCCAGAACAGCTTGGCGCGGGCCGTCAATCCAAGGCTGCGGCGTTTGACCACCTTGATGTAGTCGTCAGCAAAACCAATTGCGCCGAATGCGAGGGTGGAAAACACGGCTATCCAGACAAAAGGATTCGAGGGATCGGTCCACAGCACGGTAGGAAGCAGGATCGCAATCACAATCAGAACGCCGCCCATGGTGGGCGTGCCGGTCTTCTTCAGGTGCGTCTGTGGGCCGTCGTCGCGGACGAACTGGCCGATCTGGAACTCGCGCAGTTTCTGGATGACCCAGGGGCCGATGAACAGCGCAATCAGCAGCGCCGTAAGCGAGGCAAAGGCGGTGCGGACGGTGAGATAGCGGAAGATGCGAAAAGGGCGAAAGAACGGATAGAGCTTTTCGTAGAGCAGCCAGTAAAGCAAGTGGCCTCCAAAGCCGGCATTAAGAGAGATTTTACAGGGCCGGTTGACCTTGACGGGGTTGAAATCACCGCAAGCAACTGGCTCGCGAATCATCTTGGGAAATGGAATGCGCGCTCTATGAAATCCGCGCCGGACGCCGTGAAGCGGCTCGGCGCCAAACTACTGAATCAGGGTTCATTGCTTCCCGGCCCTAGCCACGCCACTGTTAACGACCTCAATGGCCCGCTCCAGGTGCACGCCGCGCGATCCTTTCACCAGCACCACGTCTCCGGGCCGCAGCGTCTGTTTCAGCCACCGGCCGGCCTCTTCGGCGTTGGGCAAGAACAGCGAAGCCACGCCGCCGGCACAGGCCGCAGCCGCAAGGTTCACGGCGTTGCCCTGTACGCCGGCCACCAGGTCGAGGCCTGCCTCCGCGGCAGTGATGCCGCAGGCCGCGTGCATTGCCGCCCCGTACTCGCCGAGTTCCAGCATTTCGCCGGCAACAAGAATTCGCCGCTCAGCGGGCCGCGCGGCCAGCGTGCGAATCATGGAGCGTAGCGCTTCGGGATTGGAGTTGTAGCAGTCATTGAGAATGGTTGCGCCATCAATCTCGATTACTTGGCCGCGTTTGTCTCCGGCGGTGAGTGTGGCCAGCGCGGCAACGGCGGCATCCAGATCCACTCCCGCTTCCAGGGCGACAGCCAGCCCGGCCATTGCATTCGATGCGTTATGTTTGCCGAGCAATTGCAGCGTCAACTCGCCTGTGTGTTCGCCGGCGCGGTAGCGGATGTGCAGGCCCGTGGCATCTTCACTCACATCCTCCGCATGTGGATCGGCACAGGGGCCGGCGCCGAAGTAAACCACGCGGCCGGGAAAATCGCGGCCAAATTGCGATACGTACTGATCGTCGCAGTTGAGGAAGGCCACGCCATTGGCGGGAAGCGCGAGCACCAGCTCAAGCTTGGCGCGCGCTATGCCTGCCTGCCCGTCGGCAAAATTCTCAATGTGCGCCGTGCCCACATTGGTCACCACGCCCCAGTCGGGTGCGGCAATGCGCGCCAGTGTGGCAATTTCGCCGGCGTGGTTCATGCCCATCTCAACCACCGCGATATCGTGCTCCGCCTGCAAACGAAGCAACTCAAGCGGCAGGCCAAATCCGTTGTTCAGATTACCGCGTGACTTGAGCACATTGAATTTTGCGCCCAGCGCCGCGGCCACGGCTTCCTTGGTGGTTGTCTTCCCAGCCGAGCCGGTAATGGCCACCACGCGCTTGCCCCATCGCCGGCGCACATGAGCAGCGAGGGCCTGCAAGGCAACAAGGGGATCTTCGGCGATGAGCAGCGGACGGGCTAGCACAGCGTCCGGCAGCGATGCCACACGCGCGCGCGAAACCACCGCCGCAACCGCGCCTCGCTGCAACGCGCCCAGAACGAAATCATGCCCGTCGTGGCGTTCGCCACGGACCGCAAAGAACAGTTCGCCCGCGCCCACAGTTCGTGAGTCGATGGAGTAGCCGTCTGCCAAGAGCACGCCGGCATTGGTCACATCCGACGGAGCCTCAAGCACCGCGCCCGCGCCGATTGCCGCCTCTGCCAATGTCAGCTTCATTGCAATTCACCATAGCCCAATTCCTTCAGTGCTGAAAGGGCAATCCGTGCATCGTCGAAGGAAATGGTACGGCCGGCCAGGATCTGCTCCTTCTCGTGTCCCTTGCCGGCCAGCAAAACCACATCGCCGGGCTGCGCTGCCTTAAGCGCAATGCCGATGGCCGCGGCACGGTCCGGCTCGACCGTGTATTTGACTCCGCTGGCCTTCAAACCGGGTTCGATCTCGGCTAAAATTGCCAGCGGATCTTCAGAGCGCGGATTGTCGCTGGTGGCCACAACAAAGTCGCTGCCGGCGCCGGCGGCCTGGCCCATCCTGGGCCGCTTGGTGCGGTCGCGGTCGCCGCCGCAGCCAAACATGGTGATCACGCGGCCATCGGTTTGCCGAGTCATCTGCCGTGCAAGAACGATCAGGTTGCGCAACGCGTCGTCGGTGTGCGCGTAGTCCACAATGACCGTGAAAGGCTGACCCGCATGCACTGACTGAAAGCGGCCCGGAACCGGTTTAAGATGCGGAACAAACTCGACAAGTTCTTCGAAGGGAACACCGCGCGCATGAGCCGCCGCGAAGGCCGCCAGCAGATTCAGAATGTTTACTTCGCCGGCCAGCTTCGACGCTACGCGCGCTTCGCCCGCCGGGGTTTGCAGATTGATGACTGCTCCCCCTGGAGTGAGCGAGTAACTCGCGGCGCGCCACTCGCCCGCACCGACTCCGTAGGTCCATACTTCAGCTCCGGCCTTTCGCGCAGCCTCCACTAGATCCGAACCGCGCGCATCCATCGCGTTGATCACCGCCACGCGCGGGGCCGGATAGACTGTGCCGTCAAACAGCAGCCGCTTGGCTGCGAAGTATTTCTCCATGGTCTGGTGATAATCGAGATGGTCGCGAGTCAGATTCGTGAACACGGCCACGTCGAAACTCAACCCTAGCGCGCGTCCCTGATCGAGGCCATGGCTTGAGACCTCAGTTACTAACTCAGTAGCTCCGTGCGCTGCGCCTTCGGCCATCAGCTCAAACAGATCGCGCGACTCGGGCGTGGTGTGCACGCTTGCTCGCACCTCACCGGCTACGTGGTATTCAATTGTGCCAACCAATACCGTGGTGCGCGCAGCCGCGTTGAGCAGCGCCTCAGTGAGATAGGCCGTCGTGGTTTTGCCGTTGGTGCCGGTAATGCCTGTGGCCGCGAGCCTGCGCTCAGGGTGTCCGAAGAACACCGCCGACGCTTCAGCCAGCGCGCACCGCCCATGCTCCACTTCGAGAACCGGAGTGCCCGCCTGATAAACGAGAAGATGATCGAAGGTATTCGACGAATCGGTAATGATGCCCAGCGCGCCCGCGGCGATGGCCTTGTCAACGTAGCGATTACCGTCTGTTGAGCCCCCCTTCATGGCTACAAATACCGCACCGGGCTTGACTCTGCGCGAATCGTACTCGACGCCGGTAACGGGACTCTCCGAGTTGCCGCCTGCGCCGACGGCAGTTACTTCCGCTGCTAATTCTTTCCAGTTCATATCGAGCATCATTGTAGTTTGTCAGGCCGTACACATTTCTGGGGTGAACCGCCGACGAACCGCGAATCGCTGCGATCAACCGAACACAGGTCGACGGACCCGACCGGATGTGAATGCAAGGAGCGAGAAGTGCTTAGCGTCCGCAGCGCACGGCAATCTGCGTGCCGGCAGCAACCAGTGTGCCGGCAACGGGCGCCTGTTCGCGCACGGTACCGCTGCCGCTGATCTGCACTCCAAGCCCGGCGGCGGCGGCTTGCACAATGACCTGGCGCACAGGCAGGCCAACGAGCGATGGCACTTTGAGCTTCTTGGCGTCACTCACGGTAACTTCGTTCGTCTGCGCTTGCGCCGGCGCAGAACCCTCGCGCGATGCGGGCTTCTCTGCAGCTGCCACGGGCTGCGTGCCGCCAGTTTTGTTTTGCGCTGTGGCGCTCAATGCCTGACTTGCCGCTTGCTTCACCGGCTGCACAGACGCTGGCGAAGTATCGCTCGGCTGGGCCGGCGGCGCGCGCAAAGGATCGTCACTGGGCAGATCGTTGATGGCGGCAAACATGGCGTTCACGTCGCCCTGCTCATGCGCATCGTCTTCGGCAATGGTCGCCTCCGGCTTGGTGTTGGTGCGCGGCGCGTGCACTTCAACGTCGTGCGGCACGCCGAGGTATTCAAGCACCTGCTGGGCCACCTCAGCAAACACCGGCGCGGAAACGGCGGTTCCGTAATACGAGCCGCCATGCGGATTATCGATCACGACTGCCACTGAGATCACCGGATTGTTGACAGGAGCAATGCCGGCGAACGAAGCGATGTGCATGGTCTTCGAGTATGTGTGTGTTGCGGGATCGATCTTCTGCGCGGTGCCGGTTTTGCCGCCGGAGGAATAGCCGTTGAGCCGCGCCGGCGTCCCGGTTCCAAAAAGCACCACACCTTCCATCATCTTGCGCATCTGCGCCGCGGTCATCTCAGAGAGCACGCGATGCGCGCCGGGCGGAAGCGGATTGGGCAGATCTTCTCCGGGCTTGAAAGGCGCGGGCTGCAACGGGCCATCCGGGTGTGCCGCGTTGCCAACCTGTCCCGGGAGCAGCACGTGGGGCGGCAAGTAGGTGCCTCCGTTGGCAATGGTTGAAACCATCGAGACCAGTTGCAGCGGCGTCACGCCCACTTCCTGCCCGATCGCGATGGACGCATACGACGTTGTACCCCACCTTTTGACCGGTTGCAACAAGCCACGCGTCTCGCCGGGCAATTCCAAGCCCGAACGCGCGCCAAAGCCAAACTTGCGAATGTACTCGTAAAACTTCTCCTGGCCAACCTTCTGCGCCAGCTTCACGGCGGCCACGTCGCTTGAGTGCTCCAGCGCTTCGTGCACGGTGATCACGCCAAAGTGGTCGGACTTGTCGTCGTGAATGATGCGGCCGGGAAGGGCCATTTGCCCGCCCTGGCAATCGATCTTGTCGTCCGGAGTGGTGACGTGCTGCTCCAGCGCAGCCGAATAAGTAACCAGCTTGAACACCGAGCCGGGCTCGTATACGTCGCTGACAGCGTGATTCTTGAGCAGAGCCGGCGTGGTTTTACGGGCCTGGTTGGGATCGAACGTGGGGCGGATGGCGAGAGCGAGAATCTGGCCGGTGTGCACGTCCTGCACCACCACGGTACCGTTGTCGGCGTGGGTCTTCTCCATCACGTGATCGAGCGCGCGCTCGGCGAGAAACTGGATGTTCTCGTCGATCGTGAGCACCATATTCTGGCCCGGCTCCGGCTCATGCTCGCTGGAGCCAAGCACTTTGCGGCGCGCGTCCATGGCAGTGTACATACGGCCGGGTGCGCCGTGCAGTTGCGGCTCGTACTTCTGTTCCAGGCCGCCCAGGCCGTTGTCGTCCACACCCACATAACCCAACACCTGCGCTGCGATTTCGTTGTCAGGATAGAACCGTTCAAACTCCTTCTGCGAATAAATTCCCTTGATGTTGAGCGCTTTTATGCGCGCTGCAACCTCCGGAGTCACCCTGCGCGCCACCCACGCAAAACTGCGCCCGTTGGTGAGGCGCTCGGCAATCTGGGACTCACTGGTCAACGCATCCTCGGGGTCAGTGTGCACCACTGCGGCGAGCGCATGAGCCGTGGATTCGACCCAGGCCGCGCGCTGTGGTTCATCAGTCTCGCTGGGCACGGCGTAGAACGAGTCGGCCTGCACCGTCATGGCCAACTCATGCAGGTTGCGGTCGTAGAGCACTCCGCGGCGCGGCGCAACTTCAAAGGTTCGCAGCTGCTGCTTTTCGGCCCGCTCCTGAAATTCCTTGTGGCGCACCACTTGCAGCCAGAACAGCCGCGTGCCGATGGCCACCGCCCAAATAGAGAAAAAGAGGCAGATGATCCAGAAACGTGTCCGCTTGAGGGGAATCACGCGTGTCGCGTTGTTGCGGCTGCGGCTGGCTCGGGTGGGTAACTGCATGGAGAATTGCTCCGGGGACTTATGTAGTTTTTAACTCATGGCTCCCAGTTGCTCCGGCTTGCGTCGTATCCCAGGTTTCCAAATCGAGGCCTGGGCACGCAACGTACTTCGACTTATCAAGCTACCGTGATGAACTTAGTTGAATGAAGCCAGGTTCATAACTTCCTTTGTATCTACTGAACCGGCGCAGGAGGAATCAGCTTAGCGAGAACGGGTCCGGTCGCATCGGGCCGGGCATTGGGATGAACCACCTGGCCGGGCGCCGGCTCTGCAAGGCCTAACTGGCGAGCCATGGAGTCAATTCGGCCGGGCTGGGTAAGTTGCGCCTCAGACAAGCGCAGCTGGCGATTCTCTTCGCGCAATTGTTCCATTGCCAACTTTTCTGCCTCTACGCGGTAGCCGCTCTCGATGGCATAAAAGTGCTGCAGCCCGTAAATCATCACCAGGGAGAAAAGCACAGTAATGGCCGCTGCAAACAGGCGCATCTCGCGTACCCGCACCGGATCCGGCGCCTTGACCAGCCTGGAGTTATCAAAGTGGCGGGCGAAGTAGAACTCGGGCGTGCGTACGCCGCGCCGCCGCAGCGGTTGCAGAGCCAGCAACTCGGCGTTTTTCTCGCGGATGCGCTGGCCAAGACTGCGGCCTGACTCGAAATAGGTTGCTGCGATTGCCGACATCTTCTTCCTCCGAGCTGACAGCTGATCTATTGCTTCTCCGCCGCTCTCAGCTTGGCGCTGCGCGAGCGCGGATTGCGTTCCATCTCTTCTTCGCTCGCGATAACTGGTTTTCTGGTCAGTATCTCCCAGGTTCCCTTCTGCGCACCTTCGCGCAGACTGTCTTTCGCGATGCGATCTTCCAGTGAGTGAAAACTGATGACCACCAGCCTTGCGGAGGACTTAAGCAACTTGGGCGCGGCCTCGAACAATGCCTTGATCTCGTCTAACTCACGATTCACATAGATACGAAGAGCTTGAAAGGTCCTGGTCGCCGGATGAATGCGCTCTTGTTTCATTGCCGGAGCGGCTTGAGTTACAATCCGTGCTAACTGAGTCGTGCTTGTAACCGGCCGCCCCCGAACAATGGCTCTGGCGATTCTCCGCGACCTCCTTTCCTCTCCGTATTCGTAAATGAGGTCGGCAAGCTCACGCTCGTTCGCCTCATTCACCACCTGTGCGGCAGTTGGCCCCTGGCGCGTATCCATCCGCATGTCCAAATTGCCATCTGCCTGAAAACTGAATCCCCTGTGCGCCTCGTCAAACTGCAGGCTGCTTACCCCAAAATCCGCCAGCAATCCGTCCACCGAATTCGGCTTCACATGCGCGGCGATGGAACTGAATGCCCGATCCACCAGCGTCACCTGCGGCGCCTCGCTCCCCAACTCGCCGGCAACTGCGGCCAACCGTTCTGTTGCTAACTGCAAAGCCTCGGGGTCGCGGTCGAATCCAATCAAGTGCCCCTTTGGCCCTAACTGCCTGATAATTCCTTCTGCATGTCCAGCAAGCCCGAGCGTGCAATCAACATAG
>Ga0326727_10016871_pt1 | contig 15296 bp, 16 predicted proteins | sample MB2enrmetagenome_FD_207643 | JGI IMG/M metagenome (GOLD analysis project Ga0326727, IMG submission 207643) | Lab enriched peat soil microbial communities from McLean, Ithaca, NY, United States - MB29MY | ecosystem: Environmental > Terrestrial > Soil > Wetlands > Peat | place: USA: New York... | reverse complement strand
TAATCAATATTTCCAAACTTTGACAGACATCGTGGAAGTCGTGGAGAGAATATTCTCTCAATGGCGCCTGGGAAATGAAACCGTCAGGCGCTTGTGTTCAATTACTTAAGACGCTGCGTATAAAAGGTTTTATTGATGCATCATTTCAATTACCAATCCGGCGAACTGTACTGTGAAAACGTCCCGGTGCGGCGCATTGCGGCCCGGGTCGGGACCCCGTTTTATCTGTACAGCGCCGCCACCCTGAGCCATCACTTCCGGGTGTTCGAGGCCTCCTTCCAGGGCTTTCCGCACCTCGTCTGTTTTGCGGTGAAGGCCAACGCCAATCTGGCCATCCTGCGCCTCTTTGCCCGGATGGGGGCCGGGGCCGACATCGTCTCCGGCGGCGAACTCCACCGGGCCCTGGCGGCCGGAGTGGACCCGAGCCGGATCGTTTACTCCGGGGTGGGCAAGCGCCCCGAGGAAATCCGGGCAGCCCTGCAGGCCGGCATCCTCTCTTTTAACCTGGAATCCTCCCAGGAGATGGAGGCGATCAACCGGATCGCCGGCCGTCTGCAAAAAAAGGCTCCGGTGTCCCTGCGGATCAACCCGGACATCGACGCCTACACCCATCCTTATATCTCCACCGGGCTCAAAAAGAACAAGTTCGGCATTGATATTGAGCGAGCCCTGGAGGACTACCGCCGGGCCCAGGAACTGCCGCATCTCCAGGTAGTGGGGGTGGCCTGCCACATCGGCTCCCAGATCACCGCGGTCTCGCCCTTCGTGGCGGCCCTAAAGCGCCTCAAAAAGCTGGTCGGGCGGCTGCGGGACCGGGGCATCCAGATCCGCTATCTGGATTTGGGCGGCGGTCTGGGCATCCAGTACGATCAGGAAGAGCCGCCACACCCCCGGGAGTATGGCCAAAGGCTCTTGGAGCATCTCCAGGACCTGGACGTTACCCTGATCCTGGAGCCGGGCCGGGTGTTGGTGGGCAACGCCGGCATCGTGGTGACCAGGGTGCTCTATACCAAGGAGAGCGAAGCCAGGCGATTCATCATCGCGGATGCGGGGATGAACGACCTGGCCCGCCCCAGCTTATATGGCTCCTACCACGCGGTGCGCCCGGTGGAGGAAAAGCCGCGGCCGATGATAAAGGCCTCCCTGGTGGGGCCGATTTGCGAGTCCGGGGATTTCCTGGCCAAGGATCGGGAGATGCCGGCCTTTCAGCCGGGGGAGTTGGTGGCGCTGATGAGCGCCGGGGCTTACGGCTTCTCCATGAGCTCCAATTACAACGCCCGGCCCCGGGTGGCGGAAATCTTGGTGCACGACCGGGAATTTTATGTTATCAGAAAACGGGAGACTTACCGGCAACTTACCTGGGGAGAAACGGTCCCGGAATTTCTGAAATAACCCGGCAGCCGAGCAAATCAAGGTCAACGAGAAGGTTTTAATCAATCTTTGGGCAACTTAAGGACCGCTGACCATCGGGACGCGAGCCACGGCAAGAAGAGGGGTCCATGCCATTCACCGCCAGATTGTTGCTGATACCTTCTTGGTTGTTCTTTCTGCTCATCAATCTCTTGTTTATCGGCATTTCCCTGGGCCTGCTGTTTCTGGTCCGGGGCGTCCTTCACTATGAGGTGCGGGAGCGGCACAATCAGGTCAACGGCTATATTTTCACCACCGCGGGTCTCCTTTACGGGGTCCTCATCGCCTTTGTGGTAATCTTTCTCTGGCAGGCTTACCAAAAGGCCGAGGAAGACGCCTCTCGGGAAGGCTCCGAGGCGTTGGCGTTGTACCGGGATCTATCCCTGTATCCCGATCCCGGCCAGGTGGAGGGGGCCAAAGCCGCGCTCCTGGTCTTTGTCAGAAAGGTGGTTGAAGACGAGTTCCCCGCCATGGGACGGATGCAGCTGAGCCCGGCGACCCAGCAGGCCATGAACACCCTCTGGTTTAACACCCAGAAGATCCGTCCCACCGACATGCGGGAACAGGCCCTTTTCGCCGAAATTTTGGGAGAATTGAACCAGCTGTCCAAGTTGCGGCACGGGCGGTTGGACCAAATGAACTCCAACCTGCCCACCGCCATCTGGCTGGCCTTGATTGCCGGTGCCCTGATCTCTGTACTGTTTGCCGTTCTGTTAGGGGCCGAGAAATTCTGGCTGCACACCCTGCTGACCTGCATGCTGGCAATACTGATGGCCACCAGCTTCTTTGTCGTCATTGAATTGGACTATCCTTTTACCGGGGAGATATGCGCCAAACCCTCCAGCTACGTCGGGCTGCTGGAGATGGTGGAGGGCAGGTCGCCGCTTATGGAGGGCAAGACCCTGCAAGAGTTTATCTGCGGTAATCCGCCGGCCACCGGGAAAGACGCCCTGAAAACTCCCCCAGCCCCGAGCCAGAGGAAATCTCGCTAGCCCCGGGGTCATGACGCGGAACTTATGAAAACGCCAAGTAAAACTCGGATTCCATTTTTCAAAATGCACGGCGGGGGCAATGACTTTGTGCTTTTCGACCACCGGGAGAGATTTATCCCCGAGGCCGAGCAGCCGCAGTTCGCCCGGCGGGTTTGCTACCGGCAGGTGGGGGTCGGCGCTGACGGCCTGATTCTCCTCGAAGGTTCGGATAAAGCCGACTTCCGCTGGCGGTTTTACAACGCCGACGGCTCCGAGCCGGAGATGTGCGGCAACGGCGGGCGCTGCGCCGCCCGGTTTGCGGTGCTGCAGGGCCTGGCCTCGGAAAAGTTGGCCTTCGAGACCCTGGCCGGAATCATTCAGGCCGAAGTCAACGGCCGCCGGGTGAAGCTGGCTATGGCCGGAGTGGGGGATTTCAACTTGCATCAGACCATCCCCCTCGGCGATACCAAGGTCACCGGTCATTTCGTGCGGGTGGGGGTGCCCCATGTGGTGGTGCCGGTGGACGACCTGGAGGCGGCCGCGGTCACCGAATGGGGCCGGCTGATCCGCTTCCACCCCAGGTTTCAGCCCGCCGGGACCAACGTCAATTTCGCGCGCTTCACGGGGCCGAAGGACGTTGCCATCCGCACCTACGAGCGGGGGGTGGAGGACGAAACCCTGGCCTGCGGCACCGGCTCGGTGGCCGCCGCCCTGGTGGGCGCCTCTCTGGGGCAGCTCAGCCCGCCAGTGGCGGTGCACACCCGGGGTGGGGAAATTCTCAAGGTTTACTTCAAGTCCCAAGGCGGAGCTTTAAGTGAGGTCTACCTGGAAGGCGACGCCCTGGTGGTTTATCAGGGCCAGCTCTGGGTGGAGGAGCTTAAGTAAGGAGGAAGCATAACCATGTTAAAGGGAGCCATCACCGCCATCGTCACCCCCTTCAAGAACGGCCAGTTCGATGAAGAGGCCTACCGGGCCCTCATCGAGCGCCAGATTAGCGAAGGCATTCATGGCATCGTGCCCTGCGGCACCACCGGGGAATCCCCCACCCTGTCTCACGCCGAACACAAACGGGTGGTGGAGGTCTGTATCAACCAGGTGAAAAAACGGGTGCCGGTGATCGCCGGCTCTGGCTCCAACAGCACCGCCGAGTCCCTGGAGCTGACCCAGTACGCCGAGGCGGCGGGGGCGGATTATGCCCTGCTGATCACTCCTTACTACAACAAACCGACCCAGGAGGGGTTGTACCAGCATTATAAAACGGTGGCGTCCCAGACGAAGATTCCCCTGGTGGTCTATAACGTGCCGGGGCGCACCAGCGTCAACCTGCTGCCGGAAACCATGGCCCGGCTGGCGGAGCTTCCCAATATCGTGGGCCTGAAGGACGCCACTGGCGACCTGAAGCAGGGCACCAAGACCCTGGAGTTGTGCAGCGATAAGATCACCGTGCTCTCCGGCGACGACTTCACCACTTTTCCGCTGCTGTGCGTGGGCGGCATGGGGGTGATTTCGGTGGTCTCCAATGTGATCCCCGCCGACATGGCGGGCCTGTGCACCGCCTTCTTTAAGGGCGACCTGGAAGGCGCCCGGAAGCTGCACTACAAGATGTGGCCCCTGACGGAGGCTATGTTCTACGAAACCAACCCCGTGCCGGCCAAGACGGCCATGAAAATGCTGAGAATGAGCACCGGCGAGGTGCGTCAGCCCCTCTGCCCCATGTCCGAGGCCAACGAAAATAAACTGCGCGCCGTGATGCAGAAATACGGGTTGATTAAGTAGGGAATAGGGGTTAGGGGTCAGAGATTAGGGGTATTAACCCTTGCATTTCAGGAGGGTTGCCATGATCAAGGCTATCGTTGCCGGTCCGGCGGGACGCATGGGCGGCCGGATTATCCATATGATTGAGGCGGCGGCGGGGATTACCCTGGCCGGGGCCTTCGAACGGCCCGATCATCCGGCGGTGGGCAAAGATATCGGCCAAGTGGTGGGCCTGGCCGCCAAGGGCCTCAAGGTGGCCGGCTCCCTCCAGGAGGTCCTGGAGCAAGGGGACGTGGTCCTCGAATTTACCCACCCGGAACCATCGCTGGCCCATTTGCGGGAAGTGGCGGCGGCGAACGGGGCCATGGTCCTGGGAACCACCGGCTTTTCCCCGGCCCATGTCGCCGAGATCCACGCCCTGGGGGCCCGGACCCGGCTGGTTTTTGCCCCCAATATGAGCGTCGGCGTGAACCTGATGTTCAAGGTGGTGGCCGAAATCGCCAGAGTGCTCTCCGAGGGCTACGATGTGGAGATCGTCGAGGCCCACCACCGCCTGAAAAAGGACGCGCCCAGCGGCACCGCCCTGAAGCTGGCCCAGGTCATCGCCCACGCCTTGGGAAGGGACCTGGAGAAGGTGGGGATCTATGCCCGCCACGGCATTATCGGCCAGCGCAGTGACCAGGAAATCGGCCTCCAGACGGTACGGGCCGGGGATATTGTCGGCGAGCACACCGTAATTTTTGGCGGCATCGGCGAGCGCCTGGAGATCATCCACCGGGCCCACAGCCGGGACAATTTTGCCAAGGGCGCGGTGCGGGCGGCCCAATGGGTGGTCTCCCAGCCGCCGGCCTGCTATGACATGCAGGACGTTTTGGGGTTGAAGTGAGCAGTGAGCAGAATATAGGGCGGCTTGCTGGCGCCGCAATTTCCCCTTCGTTCTCAAGTTGCACTTGGGAACGATATTGGAACCCAAGCTAAGCTTGGGCAAAATAGCAAGCGTTCCCAAGCTCAGCTTGGGAACGAGGTAGGAAAAAAGATGCACATTGTTCGTTTTGAAATGCAGGGCCGGACTGGTTATGGTGTCCTGGAAGGCGAGAAAATTGAAGTTTTGTGGGGCACCCCCTATGACGGCGGTCTGGCCAACACCATCGGGCAGGTCCTGTCGCTGCCGGAGGTGAGGCTGCTGGCCCCCTGCGAGCCCAGCAAGATCGTGGCCCTGGGGATCAATTACCGGGACCATGCCGCCGAGTTCGGCCATCCCATTCCCGAAGAACCTTTGCTATTTTTGAAACCCAGCACCGCGGTGATCGGCCCGGATGAGGACATCGTTTATCCCGAGATGTCCCGGAGGGTGGATTATGAAGCGGAATTGGCGGTGGTCATCGGCAAGACCGCCCGGCAGGTGAAAGAGGCGGACTTTCGGGACTATGTCCTGGGCTACACCTGCTTCAACGACGTCACCGCCCGGGATTTGCAGAAAAAGGACGGCCAGTTCACCCGCTCCAAGAGCTTTGACACCTTTGCTCCCATGGGACCATGGATTGAAACGGAGATCGCCGACCCCGATAACCTCAGGGTGGAAGGCTACCTGAACGGCGAGCGCCGGCAGCACTCCAATACCAGCAACCTGGTCTTTCCGGTGGCGACCCTAATCTCTTTTATTTCCCGGATCATGACCCTGCTGCCGGGGGATGTTATCGCCACCGGCACGCCTTCGGGCATCGGCCCTATGCGCCCCGGCGACGTGGTGGAGATCAGGGTAGAGGGCATCGGCACCTTGCACAATCGCTTAGTGGCAGGAAGGGTGGAGTAAATGGCTGTTTTTTTTCAACCCGCGGCGCGGCTGGGGTTGATCCCGCCCTACCTCTTTAAGGCCATTGACGACAAGAAGGCCGAAATCAAGGCCAAAGGGGTAGACATTATTGACCTGGGCGTGGGCGATCCGGATTTGCCCACTCCCCGCTTCATCGTGGAGCGGATGAGGCAGGCGGTGCAGGACCCCGGCACGCACCGCTACCCGGCCTACTCCGGCATGAATCTCTTCCGGGAGGCGGTGGCCCGCTGGTATGCCAAGCGTTTCGGGGTGGACCTGGATCCGGCCAGCGAAGTCCTGACCCTCATCGGCTCCAAGGAAGGCATTGCCCACCTGCCCCTGGGGATCAACGACCCGAATGATATCAACCTGATGACCTCGCCCGGCTACCCGGTCTATCAGATGGGCACCTTATTCGCCGGCGGCTTTTGTCATTTCCTGCCCCTCACCCGGGAAGATAATTTCTTGCCGGACCTGGAAAATGTCCAGCCCCTGGTGGCCCGGGACGCCAAGGCCCTGTTTTTTAACTACCCCAACAACCCCACCGCCGCGGTGGCGGAGAAGGATTTTTTTGTTAACGTGGTGGATTTTTGCCGGGAATACCACCTCATCGCGGTGCATGACGCCGCCTATACCGAGCTGGCCTTCGACGACTTTAAGCCTCCCAGTTTTCTGGAGGTCCCCGGGGCTAAAGAGCTCGGCATCGAGTTCCATTCCCTCTCCAAGACTTACAACATGACCGGCTGGCGGCTGGGGATGGCGGTGGGCAATGCCGAGGTGCTGGCGGCCTTGGGCAAAATCAAGAGTAACATCGACTCCGGGCCCTTTGACGCCATCCAGTTGGCGGGCATCGCCGCCCTGGATTCGGACCAGAGCTGCGTCCGGGAAAATTGCGCGATTTTGCAGGAGCGCCGGGACCTCCTGGTGACTGGCCTGCAAAAGCTCGGCTATGACGTCATTCCTCCCAAGGCGACCTTCTACCTCTGGCTGCCGGTGCCCCAAGGGATGACCTCCCGGGGGTTTACCACCCATCTGTTGGAGCAGGCTGGCATTGTCACTATCCCCGGCAATGGTCTGGGCGAGCCGGGCGAGGGCTACGTGCGCCTGTCCCTGACGGTGCCCCAGGAGCGGCTGCAAGAGGCGCTGGAGAGACTGAAGAAGGTGGGGTAATTTTGCGGGATAAGCAAGGGAGAGCCGGCGCCCCCGCCGGCTGGTAGGGGCGGGTTTTAAACCCGCCCCTGAGACTTAATCTGAAGGCAAGCGGAATTTAGCCCCGGCCCATGAGTAGCAACCTATCGAGGAAAAAGTGGTTCGAGCGCCATCCGAAAAAAGTCATTTTTCTTCTGGTATTGGTGGTGCTCTGCGGCCTGACCCTGGCGACGGAAAAGATTCTGGCCTGGAAGGCCGGCAATCTGCGGCATCCCCAGGGGGTAAAGCGTTACATCAAATTGCGGGAATTTGAGCCGGGTTATGCCGAGGTGTTGCTGCCCCCCAAAGAGGTCCTGACGGTTTCGGATACCTTAATCCGGCGGGATTATCTCATCCGGGTGGATGACCAAGGCTTTATCATGCCGTCGAAGGTCCATGAACACCCGGATTTGGTGCTGGCCTTTTTGGGTGGTTCCACCACCGAATGTATCTACGACGATGAGAATAACCGGTTTCCCTATCTCACTGGCCGGTTGCTGGAGGAAAAGACCGGACTCAGGGTGAATTCCTACAATGCCGCTAAAAGCGGCAACAATTCGCTCCATTCCATCAACATCTTGCTTAACAAGGTGGTGGAGCTCAAACCCGAACTCGTAGTCATGATGCACAATATCAATGATTTGGCGGTGCTGCTCTACGAAAAGACTTACTGGAACCAACACCCGACGCGGTCGCCCCTGGTGGAAAAACCGCCCTGCTGGAAAACGGTGGGCAAGAATTTGGAGGAGACCTTCCAGTTGGCCCGGGACCTGGTGATTCCCAACCTTTACGGGGCTATTTACCGGCTGGTGCACACCGAGGGCAAATTCAAGACCGATGAGTTTAAGAAGGTCAGGGGGCGGAAAATCGTGGTCAATCCCGAGCAACTGGTGCCGGAATTCACCCTGAACCTCCAGACCTTCATCAATATCTGCCGGGCCCGGGGCATTACCCCGGTTTTGCTGACCATGCCCAGCCGGCTGAAGGACCACCCCGACCCCTTGATCGCCCGGCTGATGAAGGGCCTGGAGGACCAGCAAGGCATAACTTATCGGGATTTTAAGGAGGCCTTCGACCGCTTCAACCAGACCATCCGGGAGGTGGGGGCCCGCAACCAAGTGGTGGTAGTGGACCTGGCTCAGGAGATTCCCCAGGAAAAAGAATATATGTCCGACGTGGCCCATTTCACCCCGGCAGGCTCCCGGCTGGTGGCCCAGAGGATTGTCGCCGGCCTGAGGCCGCTGGTGGCTTCTTTGAACCGGCAGCCGTTGGGCCATAATTGAAAAAAGCCCGGAAATCCATGCCCTTGGGATACCCCGCTATCACTGAAACCAAGCCGGTGTTGGCTTATATCGGCCTGGGAGCCAACCTGGGCGAGCCCGTGGCGCAGGTGCGCCGGGCCTTGGCAGGGGTGGCCGAGCTGGACGAAGTGGAGGTGCTCCAGGTCTCCCGGCTTTATCGCAACCCGCCGCTGGGACCAAAGGGGCAGCCCTGGTACATCAACGCCGTGGCCCAGGTGCGCACCCGGCTGACCGCGGAAGAGCTGCTCCGGGCCTTGCGCCGCCTGGAAACCGCCCTGGGCCGGGTGCGGGGGGTACGCTGGGGGCCGCGGATTATTGACCTTGATCTGCTTCTTTATGACGGCGAAGTGGTGAATACCGCGGAGTTGGTCCTGCCCCACCCGGAGATGCACCGGCGAGCCTTTGTCCTGGCGCCGCTGGCAGAGATCGCCCCGGAGGCCTGGCATCCAGGGCTAAAGAAAAGCGCCCTCCAGCTCCTAGCGGAGTTGGACCCGGCGGACCGGGAGGCGCTCAAACCCATATCTGCCGAGGAAACGGAGCAATGTCCCGTTTAATTGCTGGCCTAATCATAGGGTATCTGATTTACTTGATAATCAGAAAAATGGCCCAAGCCCTGGGCCTGTGGCCCCAAGTCCGCAAGCCCGGGGTAAAAAACCAGGAGCCGGATGTCTTGGTCCAGGACCCGGTGTGCCAGACCTATATCCCCCGCCAGGACGCCCTGAAGGCAGAAAAGGACGGGAAGGTGTATTTTTTCTGTTCCGAAGGCTGTTTAAAACGGTTCAGGCGTAGTGGCAGCAATTGACTTTTATGATAAGATGAGGCCTAAATGAAATTCTTTATCGACACCGCCAACTTAGATGAGATTCGGGAGGCCCACAGCCTGGGTCTGGTGGATGGGGTGACTACCAACCCCAGTTTGTGCGCCAAGGCCGGGATTAAGACCGATCAACAATTTGCTGACTTGATTCGCCAGATTTGTGAACTGGTCCAGGGGCCGGTCAGCGCCGAAGTGACGGCATCTGACGAAGAGGGCATGTTGGCCGAAGCCCGCCATCTGGCCAAGATTCATGAATGGGTGGTGGTGAAGATTCCCCTGACCGCGGCCGGCCTCAAGGCCACGCGGGTCCTGGCCGCTGAGGGGATCAAGGTCAACGTCACCCTGATCTTCCAGCCCCTCCAGGCCATGCTGGCCGCCAAGGCAGGCGCCGCTTACGTCAGCCCCTTTATTGGCCGCCTGGACGATATCAGCCACCGGGGGATGGAGATCGTGGAGCAGATGGTCACCATTTTCGAAAATTACGGCTTCGACACCGAGATTATCGTGGCCTCGGTGCGCCACCCCCTCCATGTGCTGGAAGGCGCCCTGGCCGGGGCGGATATCGCCACCATACCTTATGGAGTGCTGCTGCAGCTCATGAAGCATCCTCTGACGGAGGTGGGGTTGCAAAAGTTCCTGGAAGATTGGGAGAAGGCCCGCCAGTAGAGGCGGACGCAGGGGGCCCCCCGGCGTGCAGGCGCCCCTTCAGGGGCGCCGTTTGAAATATGAAGCAGGCAGAGACCAACCTCTGGAAGACCCCCAATATGCTCACCGGGCTTCGCATCGCCGCAGTGCCGGTGGTGGTGTGCCTCTTGCTGTTTCCCGGGCGAATGGCCAGTTTCCTGGCGGGGCTCTGCTTTGTGCTGGCCGGGGCCACCGATTTTCTGGATGGCTTCCTGGCCCGGCGCTACCGGAGCGTCAGCCGGGTGGGCAAAATTCTTGACCCCCTGGCAGATAAATTGCTGGTTTCCGCCGCCCTGATCATGCTGATTCCCCTGGGCCGGGTGCCGGCCTGGATGGCCTTTCTCATCGTGGGCCGGGAACTGGCGGTCACCGGCCTGCGGGCCCTGGCCGCGACCGAAGGCATCATCCTGGCCCCGGACCGCTGGGGGAAGACCAAGACCTTACTGCAAATGGCAGCCCTGACCGGCTTGATTTTGCATTACCCTTATGGGAATTTTAACTTTCATCAGTGGGGCATGGTGCTGCTCTGGCTGGCCCTGTTAATAACCCTGGCTTCCGGGGTGTGGTATTTTCAGGCCTTTTTCGGACAGCAACCGGCCGCTCCTGATCTTGACAAAAATGCCTCTTAAATAGATATTTTAAGGAGCGAATTTACGGAGGACGATGTTGGCCAGACACATTTCCGCCTTGAAGCGAGCCAGACAGAATGAAAAACGGCGGCTGCGCAACCAAAGCCGAAAGACCCGAGTGAAACGGGCTGTGAGGGAAGTGCGCGCCGCGGTGCTCCAGAAAAATCTGGAAGCCGCAGAAACCGCCTTGCAGAAGGCCATACCCACCATCGCCAAGGTGGCCGGCAAGGGCACCCTCCACTGGCGCGCCGCCGCCCGGAAGATCTCTCGCCTCACCCAGCAGGTCCAGGCCCTGCATTAGTGAGCAGCGAGCAGTTGGCAGCATGGTTCCGAAATAAAGGTTTTCACTGCTCACTGCTTACTGCTCACCGCTCACTTCATCCCGGCCCCATCTTCAGCAGGGCCCACTCCAGCCACAGCCGCGGGCTGCCGACGCTGGTCTTCAATTGCAAATCGACCTGATGCAGCAGGAACAAGTGGGAGTATAAGGCCGCCTCCGAGAAGCGGGCCGCCTGTTGCGCCAATTTCCTCAAGTTCCACGGGGTCAGATTGAGGCCGGCGGAGGCGCCTTCCTTGATGCGAATCAGCCGGCGCAGTTGCCAGGCCAGCATCCCCAAGATGCGGGGTGGCTGTTCCCCCAGGTCCAGTAATTGGGCCAGGGCAATGAGGCGCTTGTGGGGTCCGGGCTCCCCCAGGGCCTCCACCAGGGCGAAGATGTTGTAGGTGCGGCTGTGGGTGGCCAACTGGTTCACCAGATTAGGGGTCAGGGACTTTTCGGCCCCGGCGTATAGAGCCAGCTTCTCCAACTCGTGGCTCAATTCCGTCAGGTTGTTGCCGACGATCTCCACCAGGCGCTGGGCCGCGGCCAGGGTCAGGGCCTTCCCGAGCCTTTGGGCCTCCTGATCCAGCCAGGGGAAAAGCTCCGCCTCCTTCAGGCGGAAAAATCCCAGGGCCGCCTCGGCGCGTTGCAATTTGCCCCAAACCGGGTTTTTCCCCAAATCTTTGGTTTTAGCCCCTTCAGCCATGAGCACCACCCAGGTGCGGGGCGCCGGGTGGTCCAGATAATCGCCAATGGCCTGGAGGGCCGTGGCGTTGAGCTCCAGCCGCCGCAGCACCAGGAGTTGGCCCGGACCCCACAGCGAGCCCACCCGGGATTCGGTCAAGAAATCCGCCACCGAGGTCTCTTGGGCCTCCCGCCCTGCCCTGACCGGAGGCTCCTCTTGATCATCTCTGGGCCCCGTTCTTGGCCGGGGAGAAGGTGCGTAAAACAAGCCCTTGACCGGAGGCTCGCCTTGCTCCTCCCTGAGCCCCTCCTCCAGCCGCGCCAGGGCCCGGTCCATGAGGAATTCCTCATCTCCATAAAAGACATAGAGGGGCCTGATGGCCTTACGTTCGAGATGGCGTTCGATGATGGGATGGGACATGGATTAAATGTGGGTGGGCACTGCCCACCCTTAATAAATAGCGATTAATATTTGGCGGGTAGTGCCCGCCCTACCCTAAATCACCAACAGCACCTTATCCAGGACCCTACGGGCCATATTAATGGCGGCCCGGCGCAGGCCCTCGGCCTTGGTGGCTTCACCCCCCTGGTAGTTGGGTTCAACCACGTAATCTTCCTGGAGGATTTCGGTATCTTTCCAGACCACCTTGCCGCTTTCCGGCTTCTTTAGGGTCAGTTCCACTCGCACGATCACCCGGCGCACCGTGGACTGGGTAAAGCTCTGGAAGGCTACCGAGACATTGTCCACGGATTGGACTTTGCCTTCCAGGATAAAGTCGGCGCCATCTTCAAAGGGCGTCACCTTGAGGGCCCGGGTCTGGGCGAAGGTATTGATCAGGGCGTTGGCCATGGTGGCTTCCAGGCCCACCTCGGTGGAGCGGTTGGTAAAGGGGGGCACGGCCACGGTGCGGGTCGCATGGCCGACAGGTTCGGCCCCGATGGGGTGATAACCGCACCCCAGCAGGAACAGCAGAAAAATCGGGAACCAGCGGCTGGGGGCTTGCATATCGGGTCCCTCAGATGACCAGGTTAATCAGCTTGCGCCGGGCCAGCACCACCCGCTTGGGAGGCTTGCCCTGCAGCCATTTCTGGGTAGTCGGATCATTCAGGGCCATCTCTTTGATCTCCGCGTCTGTGGCGGTAACCGGCGCGGTCAGGCGGCTCCTCACTTTGCCATTTACCTGGACCACCACGGTGAAGGTGGCCGCTTCCATGGCGGCCGCCTGGGCCTGGGGCCAGCCGCAGAGTTGCAGGGACTTATCTTGCCCCAGGGCCTGCCAGAGTTCTTCGGCCAGGTGGGGCACCATGGGGTTAAGCAGCAAGAGAATGGTCTCCACCGCTTCCCGGAAGACTTCTCGGGTGACCGGGTCCCGCTCCAGGTTCTCGGCGGCCTGGTGGAAGGCGTTAACCAGCTCCATCACCGCGGCGATGGCGGTGTTGAAATGAAAGGAATCCTCGATGTCGTCGGTGACTTTTTGGATGGTCAGATGCACCTTGCGGCGGAATTCCTGTAAGTCCGGGGAGAGGCCGGCGCCATCGCCGGTGAAGGCGGACACTCCCGCCAAATCCGGCAGCATAGAGTACACCAGGCTCCAGAGGCGGTGCAGGAAACGCTGGGAGCCGGCCACCCCCTGGTCGCTCCACTCCAGGTCCTTTTCCGGCGGGGCGGCGAACAGCATGAAGAGCCGCGCCGTGTCGGTGCCGTATTCCTGGATCAGGTACTCCGGGTCCACCACGTTGCCCTTGGACTTGGCCATCTTGGCGCCATCCTTGGTGACCATGCCCTGAGTAAGCAGGCGCTGGAACGGCTCCGCGATCTGCACCAGCCCCAGGTCCCTCAGGACTTTGGTGAAGAAGCGGGCGTAGAGCAGGTGCAGCACGGCGTGTTCGATGCCGCCGATGTATTGGTCCACCGGAGCCCAATAATCCACCCGGGTCTTGTCCAGGATGCCCTCCCGGTAGTCGGCGCAGGCGTAACGCAGGAAGTACCAGGAGGACTCCACGAAGGTGTCCATGGTGTCCACTTCCCGGCGGGCCGGGCCAGTGCAGGCGGGACAGGTGACCTCATAGAAACTGGGCAACTGGGCCAGGGGGGAGCCCCCGGCGCCGGTGATTTGCACCTCCAACGGCAGGACCACCGGCAGGTCCTTCTCCGGCACCGGCACCATCCCGCATTTCTCGCAGTAAATGATGGGGATGGGCGCCCCCCAGTAGCGCTGCCGGGAGATGAGCCAGTCCCGCAGGCGGAAATTGACCGCGTGTTTTCCCCGGCCCTGCCCTTCCAGGTAATCGGTGATCTGCTGTCGGGATTGAGCGCTGGCCAGACCGGAAAAATCCCCGGAATTTACCAGGACGCCGTCCTCTTCAAAGGCTGCGGTCAGGGCCTCGGCCGCCAATTCTTCGTGGGGCGGTTGAATCACCACCTTGATGGGCAGCCCATATTTTTGGGCGAACTCGAAGTCCCGCTGGTCGTGGGCCGGCACCGCCATCACCGCGCCGGTGCCGTAGCCCATGAGGACAAAATTGGCCACGTAGATGGGCATCTGCCAGCCGGTGACCGGATTGAGGCAATAGCTTCCGGTGAAGACCCCTTCCTTGGTGATCTCTTCCAGAACGCCCCGGGTGCGGTTTTGGGCCGACCAGTATTCCACGAAGCGGCGCACCGCGGCTTCCTGGTTGGTGCCCCGGGCCAGCTCCAGGGCCAGGGGGTGCTCCGGGGCCAGGCTCATGAAGGTGGCGCCGAACAAGGTGTCGGTCCGGGTGGTGAAGACCTTAATGGGCTCACCGCCGCCTTCCCGGGGGAAGAGAATCTCCGCCCCCTGGGACTTGCCGATCCAGTTTCGCTGCATGGTAAGCACCCGTTCGGGCCAGTGGGTGAGCTGGTCCAGGTCGGCCAGCAGCTCCTCGGCGTAGGCGGTGATTTTGAAGAACCACTGATCCAGCTCCTTCAGGAGCACCGGGGAGTCGCAGCGCCAGCAGCGGCCGTCCTCCACCTGCTCGTTGGCCAGGACCGTGGCACATTCGGGGCACCAGTTGACCGGGGCCTCCTTCTTGTAGGCCAGCCCCCTTTGGTACATTTCGATGAAGACCAGTTGCTCCCAGCGGTAGTAGTTGGGATCACAGGTGGCCAGCTCCCGGGACCAGTCATAGCTGTAGCCCAGGGCCTGCAACTGACCGCGCATGTACCCGATATTATCGGCGGTCCATTTGGCCGGGTGCTGCCCATGGGCCAGGGCGGCGTTTTCCGCCGGCAGGCCGAAGGCGTCCCAGCCCATGGGGTGCAGAACGTTGAAACCCCGCATGCGTTTATAGCGGGCCACCACGTCGCCGATGGTGTAGTTGCGCACGTGCCCCATGTGGATGCGCCCGGAGGGATAGGGGAACATCTCCAGGACGTAATATTTGGGGCGGGCCGGGTCCTCGTGCGCATTATCTAGCTGCTGCGCCTGCCAAATTTTCTGCCATTTGGCTTCCAGGCGCCGCGGTTCGTAACGGGGAACCATTTTGACACCTGCCGGTTCTAATTTATCCTTAATAAATTACCATAGATGGCTGGCCGGGACAATTCCTAATGGGTCGCCGGATCCACTTCCTCCTTGAGACCCCTGCGAAAGTCTCTTGAGGGAAGGCCCGGGGATTTTTGGTAAAGGGCCGCTCCCCCTCCCCTCCATGGACTTTCGCCACCGTTTCATAATCGCTAAAGATCATTTAAATGTTAATTCTTT
>Ga0326727_10016870_pt1 | contig 15297 bp, 9 predicted proteins | sample MB2enrmetagenome_FD_207643 | JGI IMG/M metagenome (GOLD analysis project Ga0326727, IMG submission 207643) | Lab enriched peat soil microbial communities from McLean, Ithaca, NY, United States - MB29MY | ecosystem: Environmental > Terrestrial > Soil > Wetlands > Peat | place: USA: New York... | reverse complement strand
GGCCCGTACGACGGCGGGTAGACGTTCCACGGGGGACGGCGTGTTTGGAAGAGGGCCGCGTAAATGATGCGCGAGTCGCGAGGGTCGAAGGCGAGGTCGATGGCGCCGGTGTTGTCATCTTTGAAAAGCACCTTCTGCCAACTCTCGCCGCCGTCTTTCGAGCGGAACACGCCGCGCTCGGCGTTAGGTCCGTAAGCGTGGCCCAGCGCGGCCACAAAGACCACGCGGGGATCATGCGGGTCCACCAGGACGCGCCCGATGTGGCGGGTGTCGTCGAGGCCTATGCGCGTCCATGTCCGGCCCGCGTCCGTCGATTTGTAGGCGCCGTTTCCAGAGCAGATGTCGGAGCGGAAGTCGGCTTCCCCGGAGCCCACGTAGATCACGTTGGGATCGGACGGAGCTACGGCCACGGCGCCAATCGAGGCCACGGGCTGGGAGTCGAAGATCGGCGCCCAGGTGCGCCCGGCGTTGGTGGTCTTCCAGACTCCCCCGCAGACCGCGCCGAAATAGAATACATTGGGCTGGCCTATGACGCCTGAGACGGCAACGGCACGGCCGCCGCGAAAAGGCCCGATCATTCGCCATCGTAGGCCCGCGAAGAGGCTGGGATCATACTGCTGCGCGTAAACTCGAAGGGGCGTGAAGCTGCCCGGAACCACGGCGCAGATCAGGACGGAGAACACGATTTGGACCAGACGTAACCAGCGAGTCACGACGCAGTACCTCCCACAGGTGTGTTTGCACGCGATAGCGCAAGTATACCACCGGGCGTCTCAGTCCGAGGCAGCAGTGATGTCTCACGGCGCTAGTGCTTAAATGCAGAAGTGAGCGTTCTTATTCGTTTGGCGTCGGAAGGGCGGGGCTTCAGCCCCGCCGCACAGGACAAGCCACTCCTCGGGGCTTTAGCCCCTGAAGCCGCGTTGCTTCAGGGCCTAAAGGCCCTTTCAACCATGCTCTGCGTACCGGCGGGGCTAAAGCCCCGCCCTTCCAGGACGCAAAATAATAGCGCTTACCAACATAACTAAGCGCTAGATCGTATGAGAGAACTGGGGACCTGTCATCAGCAAGGGCAGCCCCCGCGGCTGTCAATGCTCAGGATGACAGATGCCACTAGAATGTGACCCGCACCCCTAACTGTGCGGCGAAGGGAATTCCCACCGTTGTGCCGGGTCCGAAGAAATCTCCCAACGCTCCGGAAGGAACCAGCAGTTGTTTAGGGTTGGTAATGGGAGTGGATTCGGTGCAGGCGGCGTTTTGGCAGAACGCCGTGGCATTGAAGAGGTTGTTAACAGGTGTGGGGAGAGCGGAGAGGTTAGTAACGTAGTTGGCGCCGGGGTTGTTTCGGTTGAAGAGGTTGAAGAATTCGATGAAGGGCATGACAACCCAGCCCTCGCGCACGGTGAAGGGCCGGCTGACCCGCATATCCACCTGGACATAAGGTGTTCCGCGAAACTCGTCGAGGGTGGTCTGCACTCCGTTCACCACGGCGCGGTCGTCGAGCGAATCTCCGAAGCCATTCACGTCCACCGGCGTAGTCAGGGTGATGGGCCGGGCGCTTTCCGCCTGCGAGAGGAGAGACGTTTCGAGCCCGCCAGGGAGGTGGAAGATACCAGCCACCACCAGGCGATGCGTCACGTCTTCACCCGAGGGGCCGAAATCCCCTGCGCCGAAAGCGTGCAGCGGGTCGCACACGCCATCCACGTAGTCGAAAAGCTCTCCGAGTACGCAGCCCCACGTTTTAGCCTTCGAGAGTGTGTAGTTCGCCACCAGGTTGAACCGCCCCGACACATTTCCTTGCAGGTGGATCATCATGCCGTCGTAACGCGAGCGATTGTCGGATCGGAACATGGTTAAGTTGGGGACGTTATTCACCTGGTCGGTCGAGTCCGAAACCGGGAACAACGGCGAGAACAGCGTGAATCCTGCCTGGTACTGATAACGAGCGTAGGAATGAACCCCTTGTTCGTGGACCCAGTCGGCGGACAGGCTCCATCTCGAGTTGAAAGCGTGCTGGATGCCGGCGCTGGCATGAAGCGCATAAGGCGTCTTGTAGCGGGAATCGATGAGCGCACCAGCGCCGCCCGCAGCCGCGCCGGGAATGCATCCGGGATCACTGAGGTTGATGCATCGACCGGGTGGTTCATTAACCGCCTGGAAAGCGGTGACCCAGCCGTTCTGCGCGAGGTCATTGTAATACTTGCCGAATCCGGCGCGAATGACTGTGGCCCCGCTGCTTCCCGGAGAATAGGCAATGCCCAAACGGGGAGCGAGGGCGGCACGATAGTCGTGAGGCGCAGCGTTACTGAGGGGAATGCGCAAAGACTGGAGAGTGAGCAGGGCGGGATTTTGCAGTTGCGAGCGGCCCGACGCCTGGAAAAGGCCAAACGTGGTGTCGTACCGCAATCCATAATTGATGATGAGGTGCGAATGGGCGCGCCAGGAATCCTGGGCATAAAAGCCGAGGCGTTGCACGTTCTGAGAAAAGCTGCCGTTGCTCGCGGGCGTGTCCACGCAAGTCGCGCCTGGCGTCGCAGCGGCGCCGCAGTTGAGGTCGATCGAGAACTGTTGAGGATCGCCAAGATAGTCGCTGGGGTTCAGGGGGAAGACGGTGAGATTCTCCGCCGTCCCCGCCAGCGCGCCGCTCATCACCGGCTCATGGATCAGGTCCACCCCAAAGCGCGGCGCGCGGCGGCCCGAAACGTGACTTACGTCGTACCGGAACTGGTATTTCTCCTGATTACGCAACACCGGAAAAGCCGTGATGGGCGTAACGAATTGATTGTCGCCGAAGGTCTCAAATCCGGAGATGGTGCTGGAGGTCGAGCTGAACGGGAATGCCAGGGCGAAGCCCAGGTTTGCATTGCGCGTTTCGGTATGGTGAAGAAGCCCGGCGCCGATGGTTAGCGACCCCAGCCAAGTCGAGCTGAAGGAAAACTGATTGCCCAGGGCGAAGCTCCAGTACCGCGAGTCCGAGGTGGCGCCCGTGGACGGCAAGGTGGCCTGCTGGACCAGATCGTTCCTGGTATGGTAGTTGTCAGTCGCGGTCCGCAGGAACCATTGCGAGCGAGGCGACTCTGCCCAGTCGAACCGAGTCGTACCCATGTAATCGCGGAAGGGAACTTGCACGTAGGGCGGTACCGCGATGGAGTTTACTCCGGGAATCAATCCCTCTGCTGCCAGGGAAGCCAGAGCGTTGAATTGCGTGATGCTGGCGGCACTGTAGGCGACGCTGGCGTCTTCGTGGACAGCTTCGAGGGAGGAAAAGAACCAGACTTTCTGCTTCCGAATTGGCCCGCCGATGGCGCCAATATAATTCTGGCGCGAGAACGGCTGTTTTGGATCAGGAGCTGGATTATCAATCGGAAAACGCGCATTCAAGCTTGCCGCTCGTTCATAGAAAGCCCCGTCCCCATGCCACTGATCGGTTCCGCGCTTGGTGGCGATCACCACGGAGCCTGCTGTGGTGCGGCCGGTATCCGCATCTTCCTGCGAGGTGCGGACGGCAAATTCCTGGATGGTGTCAGGCGAAAAACTCTGTAGAAATCCGCCGATGTAATCGTCGGAATTGTCAACTCCATCTACCGACAGTTGAACGTTGAGGCCGGAGCTTCCGCCGAATGAAACTGCGGTTATGCGCGCCTTGGTGGGGTCGGACGGCTCCACGGGTTCGGTGCCGGGGACGAGGTAGGCGATATTGGCGAAGCTGCGATGAGCCAAAGGAATGTCGCGGAGATCCTGAGCCGAGACCGCGCCCTGATGCGCAGTCCCTGTGACATCGAGCGGCTGGGTCGTAATGGAAGAAGCTTGGCTCTTCACCTCCACGCTCTGGGCCAAACTCGCCAAGCGCATGGTGACCGTTATGTCCTGTACAGAGCTGACCACAACGGCCACCTCGGCTCGGGCTTCTGCAAAGCCCGGAGCATCGACGATCACCTGATAGTTGCCCGGGGGAAGTCCATCCAGGCGAAATTCTCCGAGCGGTCCGGCCGTGGCTTGCCGCTCGAGTCGAGAGCCCTCCTCACGAGCCACGATTGCAGCCCCTGGGACGCGCCCGCCCGTCGATTCTTGAACGACGCCGACCATGGCCCCTCGCGGATCTTGCGCCTGCGCCACGGAGGGCGGTAGCGCCAGGGCCAACAACAAGAAAAGGGTGCGGCAGACGTATGCACGAGAGTTTAGCCGCTCCGGCGGACAAGGATACAGGACTGTGGGTGACACCGCACCATTTTAGCGGGTTTCGATCCGCAAGCCAATTTTTCCCGGGCGGATGTAATATTGAAGTAGCGGGGCGTTCCAGAGCGACAGCACGGGCTGGCGGCCATCCAATAGATCAGGGTGAGCTTAGCGGACACGACGGGAAGCTGGACCCTATGATGCATGTGGAGTGGAGGTGCGGGCATATGAATAGACGGCTAAATGAACTTGACCAACACGGCTTCGATGATCGGGTAACGACAGGGCTGGCGCCGCAGGGGAGCGGAGAAGTCCGTGAGGTGTCGTTCCTCATGTTGGGCTTGGGCCTCCTTGTCGCGTGCAGCCTTTGCGGCGCGACAGAGCCGAAAGAAAAGGCATGGAACATCCTGGCCGGCGGCGTCGCGGAGAAGAACGCCATAAAGCGCGCCGACGCCGTTGAAGCCCTGGGACTGCTGCCGCGCGATGCCCGGGCACGGACGATGGCTGAAAAAGCCCTGAGTGACGACAACCCTCGAGTACGAGCCGCCGCTGCCTTAGCGCTTGGGGACATGCGCTCCTCGCGCTCGATCCCAAAACTGACCGAGGCGCTCTCCGACAAGGACCCTGTCGTCGTGCTCTCGGCCGCCCATTCGCTCCTGCTCCTGCACGACCACAGGGCCTATGACGTTTACTATGCCGTGCTGACCGGCCAGCGCAAAGCTGGACGCGGCTTGATTGCCCAGCAACGCGCAAAATTGGACGATCCGAAGAAGCTGGCCGTATTCGGGGTCGAAACCGGTCTGGGCTTCGTGCCCTTCGGGGGAATCGGCGTATCCGCGTATAAGCTGATCAGCAAGAACGGCTCCGACGAAATACGCGCGGCAGCGGCGGAGGTGCTTGCCAAGGATCCCGATCCCGAGTCGCGTAGCGCGCTCATCGACGCTGTCTCCGATCACAGTTATCTCGTCAGAATCGCGAGCCTGAAGGCCATTGCCATGCGCGGTGATCCGAAACTTCTAAAGACGATTGAACCCTCGATGGATGATGAGAAGGACACTGTTCAATACGTTGCCGCCGCTGCCGTGATACGTCTGTCCGACGAAGTGAAGGGACCTCGGACGGCGACTGATAAGCCAGAAAAGACAATGAAACCGTAATTCCCCCTCGTTTTTGAGCGTGATAACCCGAACTTTCCGTCATTCCGAGAGCCGCAGGCGACGAGGAATCTCGCACTGCCCTGAAAATCGTGGCGCGGGCGTCTCGCCCGCGGTCGCGGGAGCGTCCCGCTCCCGCGCACGGGCAGGATGCCCGTGCCACTGCGGGCGGGACGCCCGCACCAGATCCGTTCACCGTCGGGTGATTTTCATGGTCTCTGAGTGTTCGTCGGCTGACGAACATGAGCGACTGCGTTGACAATTTCTCAGAGCAAGATTCCTCGCTCCGCTCGGAATGACAGCATCGCAACGTTATCCCAGAGAATCCTCGAGGTGGGGAGATCGCTCACTCCTCTTCTTCAGACTCCGAAGCAGGCTCAGGGTCGGCCTGAAGTTTGATCGCGGTAAGCCCCCCGGCGCTCAACTGACTGTTAAGTGCGGGGAGTTCTTTTGACTTAATCGCCTTCCAACGCCCCATCACTTCGCCATAATCTTTCTGGACCGCAGCCAGCGCCGCCATCTGCGTAGCGGTCGGCGCCACGTCCGCGCCACCGGCTTGGCCGTAAAGTCCTCCGACTTCACCTGCCACGCGGGAAAGCGTCGCCGCTGAAGGCCCTGGCGCAAAGCGTCCGGGCCGGCTTCCCAAGAGGGCAGACACCTTCGCGCGCAGCCCACGAACCGCCTCCGCCACAGAACCCTGCGCCTGCTTTGAGAGCGCATCGAGCTGGTGGTCAAGACTGCTCAACTCGGCGCGCGCTTCGAAACTCTCGTCAATCATCGCCAAGAGACGGGATTCAACCTCATACTGCTGTCGCAAACCGGCAGCGGGCGTTAAGACGCGCGGATCCATGATCACGTTCAGAGGCACGGTCAAAATCTTGCCCTGGGCAGTCAGCCGGACGGTGTATCTCCCGGGCAACACAAGCGGTCCCGAAGGCTCGCGCGGTGTGTCGTGAGGGATGGCCGAGATCGGATAGCCGTACTCTGACGATTGCGGGGGAGTCTCGCGCAGGTCCCACACGAAGCGGTGCATGCCCGGTGCTTTGGAGAGGATCCTGGGCATGCGAACCCAGTAAGTTGGGATCCCCAGGGTTAGCCGCAGCGTTTCGAGCGTGAACGGAGCCTTATCCTCGCTCGAGAAGCGGCGTACGGGCTTACCCGCGGCGTCCAGAATCTCGAGCGTGACGGGACCGATTACAGCCTCACCAAGAACGTAGTCGATGATCGCCCCGTCCGGGGGATTCTGGCCGGCCGGCTCATCAGGAGGCAGGGGCGTGTCCGAGTTTGTGTCGCGTCGCACCCGGTAGGCGGGAGAGGGTTTGAAGAGGAAAACGGCAGAGTTCGCGGCGGCCGCCATCTGACGCAGAGGAGTAATGTCGTCGAGCGCCCACATCGAGCGGCCGTGCGTACCCACCAGGAGATCGTTCTTGTGAATCCACAGGTCACGCATCGAGGTGTGGGGGAGGTTCAGTTGCAAAGACTGCCAATGATCACCGTTGTCGAACGATACCCAGACCGCATTCTCTGTGCCCGCAAACAGCAGCCCCTTCGCCACCGGATCCTCGCGCACCGTGTCTACCGCGCCAGCATCCGGCAGGCCCGTGATGATCTTCTGCCAGGTTTTCCCGCCGTCCTGGGTGCGGTAGATGTAGGGGCGCAGATCGTCAATCCGGAAGCGGCTGACGGAGGCAAAGGCAGTCTCGTTGTCGAAGTGTGAAGCTGAGATTTGTGTTACCTTGCTCCACGGAATCAACTCCGAAGGAGTAATGTTGCTCCATTTCTTTCCGCCATCGCGGGTGATCCAGATCTGCCCGTCGTCGGTCCCGGCCCAGAGCGTGTTGATGTCCTTAAACGATGGGGCAACCGCGTAAATGGTGCCCCGCACTTTGGCTGCGTACTCGTCTTTTGCGGCCAAGTCGCCCAGGCTTGCCGGGATGCCCGGATGAGGCCGGGTGAGGTCGGGGCTGATCGTCTGCCACGACACGCCGCCGTTTCGGGTCTCAAAGAGCACGTTGGCCGCGTAGTAAAGGATGTGCGGATCGATCGGCGAGAATACAATCGGCTCGGTGCGATCGGTGCGGTACTTCTCCCCACGGAGCACAATCGGCGTCACGTCCTGAACCTGTCCCGTTGTCCAGTCGAACTTCGATACTGAACTGCGGCCGGCCCCGTAGACAATGTTGAGATGGAGCGGGTCGGGCGCGACGTAACCATATTCGATAACGCCCACCGGGTGCCACTCGCGGAAGGTGATTTCACCGTCGTTACCCCGGCTGGCGATCCCCACCGAGCCGCTCTCCTGCTGTCCTCCGTATACGCGGTAGGGAAACGCATCGTCCGCAATGACGTGGAAGAGTTGCGCCGTCGGTTGGTTGTACCAGGAACTCCAAGTCTCTCCGCCATTCACCGTCACGATCGCGCCCTGGTCGCTCACCAACAGAATCGTGTTGGGGTGGTTGGGATTAATCCACAGGTTCTGGTAGTCGTCGCCGCCTGGCGCTCCGCGTATCCCCGTCCACGTCTTGCCTCCGTCCGTCGAACGCCAGCAAACGATGCTGGCGGTGTAGACCACGTCAGGATTCTTCGGGTCGACCGCGGGAATCGCCAAATCGCCGCCGCCAATGCGCACCGAGGGACGTGAGTCGGTGGTGATTTGAGTCCAATGCTCTCCGGCGTCATCGGAGCGGTAGATGTGTGTCGCGTGGATTTCGGCGAGGCTCGAGTAAAGCCGGCTGGGCTCGCTGGGCGCGATCGCGATGTAAGCCTGCACCAAGTCCTCGGGCAAGCCCCCGGCGAGTTTATTCCACGTGTTGCCCCCATCCGTGGACTTGAATATCCCGCCCCCCGCTCCGCCGTACGAATTCCCGTCTTCCCAGGGCCCCTGGCGCGCGCGCCACAGGCACGCGTAAAGCACATCGGGATTCGAGGGGTCTATCTCAATGTCCGAGCCGCCCGTGTTCTCATCCTTATAGAGGACCTTCTGCCACGTCTGGCCGCCGTCTGCAGAGCGAAAAATGCCTCGCTCCTCGTTGGGGCCATAGGGATGGCCGAGTACCGCCGCAAATAAACGATTCGGGTCGCGGGGATCCACGGCCAGCGCCGGAATCTGCTGCCCGTCGCGCAGCCCGAGGTGGGTCCAGGTCTTGCCTGCATCCGAGGATCTGTAGATACCATCACCGACCGAGAGATCCGGCCTCTGCAAACCCTCTCCGCTCGCTACGTAGACTATGTCGGGATCGGAGAGCGCCACCGCAATGGCGCCGATCGACTGGGTCGGCTGGTCGTCGAAGATCGGATTCCAGGTGCGGCCGTAGTCGTCCGACTTCCAGACACCACCGTTGACCTGCGCCATGTAAAAGACATTGGGCTGGCTCGGCACTCCGGCCACCGCGCGCGTCCTGCCGCCGCGGTGCGGCCCGATCAGTCGCCAGCGCATCTCCTGGTATAACGCCGGCGAGTACTGCTGCGCTCCCGCGCAATTCGCCGCCGCGCATGCGGCAAGAACACATAGAACGACAGAACCGCATCGACTCACGTGAACCTCCGTTGGTGATGCACTAGCATAAACCAAATCCGCTCTGATCGAAAAGCGGCTGGCACGGGGCGGCGTGCGGGCTCGTCCAAATTACGTCCCTCCCGGGCGGCGCTACGAGGGGAATTAGCAAAGCGGCAAGGGGGGCGGCCACATGGGCTGCCCCTACGACTTGATCGTTTCGGAAGGTGAGGCGCCTGAGTTGCGCGGGCGGTTCTGAGGTTGCAATCTCGTGGGGGTCAATTCACGGGCAGGTAAACGAATCGTCCGTCATCAACGATTCTGAAAAAGCCTGGGCAGGTGCTGGCCGCACAGAGGATCGGGGCGAACCCTAAATACTGCGCGGTGGAAATCAGCACTTGGCTCCCACACAGCGGGCAGGCCAGAATGGCATGGAAGGCAGGCTCGGAATATGAGCTTGTCGCCCCCATTTCATCAATCACAAAGACATCCCCCGGAGCCATGGCTGAGACCGAGGATTCATCCACACGACTGAGGGCTTTGGGAAGTGAACTTGGATTCTCGGCGGCCTGGGACCGCGGTTTCGTAGCGTCCTCTTCCTTGTTTCTGTCTAGTTTGGCTCTGCATCGGTCCCGCATGATCATCCCCTAAGCCAAGCGCGGGCTTTTTCCAAATCGGGAAACCGCTTCCCATTTTGGAACCTGCCCATGCGCCCGCCGATCTGTAGATAAGAACTCCGACAAGTCGCTCTGCGCAAATCCCGTTTTTCGCTCAGGCCGGCCTCACGCCCACTTCCCCTCGGACTCCCGCTTGCTACCGGCCTGCGGTTTTTGGGGGGCTGGAGCCGCATTGTGGATCTCGTGCGCTTTCTGGGTGCTGCAAACTTGTCGCGCCCACTCACTGCGCATCGCCCAGCCTCATTCCTCAACCAAAACTAGTATCGGCTGGGTTGAAGCAAGGCTTTAAACGATGCCGCAATCGGCGATTGTGCTCAGGAGAATGCGCTGAACCGCCGATGAGGACATAGGGAAGGTCTTCCGAGCCCGGATGGTTTCCGATTTGGAACTGAAGCCGAAGTGCGGAAGAACTCCTGTTTTGCCGGAGGAGCAATTAACGGGCCTGGAAGTGCCGCTCCGCGGCAACGCCGCTCTGCAGTTCTAAGGCTAGAACGAGCGCTCCTGCGGTTTGCTTCTTGCGGTCCCCATAGTCTGCTATGCCATTGAAACTTCGATGGTAATTGCCGGTCTATGACCTCGAATCGGGCGCCTTTCAAGATTACGACTAAGCCCCACAGACTACGCTATGAGGCTAAGGCGAGGCGTGGCAGGTAAGGCCCGATAACGGTTTCCGGTGATCCCCCGGCGGGCTGGCATGAGAGGTGCAATTGCCAATGCCAGCGCCACGGTCTCACGAACCAAGTCAGCGTGCGGGTTGCGCAGGAGCCAGACTCTTGCGCCGGTGGTGAAGTGTCGGGTCCGAGCAGAGGCGATCTTCAGGATCCCGCGTCGCCGCTCAACACGTAGCTCCCGCTCAGGCTTTCTCGTGGCGCAAAGCTAACGAGCGAGGTCTGTCATGGCAAGGCAACAGGAAGAACCGGGAAGCGCCAGCCGCCGGCCGAAGCCGGCAAGTTCACTCGCCAGAGAATTGTCCCCCCCTTCCGCAGGCGGCGACCAGCCGCGTGTGCAAAGCGGAGAGACCGGTTCTTCCCCTGTTTCTGCCGCCCCTTCTTTCACGGGAAAAGCGGATGAGGGAAGCAGTGGCCGACCAGAAGCAGAAAGTCAGAATTTGTTATTAGCGATGGCGCCATTGGTCAAGCGCGTGGCATTCGAGATGCGCCAGCACTTGCCGCCTCATGTGGAAATGGACGACCTGGTGGGGGCCGGAACCCTGGGGTTGGTGGATGCGCTGCGGAAATTCGATCCTTCCAGGAAGGTAAAACTTGAAAGCTACGCGCGGCACAGGATTCGTGGAGGCATCCTGGACGCGCTGCGAACTCTCGACCCTGCCAGCCGCGATATGCGGCGCCGGGTCAGAAAAGTGGAAAAGACGTACCGTGAGTTGGAAGCACGCCTGGGCCGCCCCGTGCAAGGCGAGGAAGTCGCGCGGGCGTTGGGCATTAGCCTAAAAGTGTGGCACCGCTGGGCGCAAGAGGTGCACTCACTGGGCTTTGACGCGTTGCAGAATTCCGAAACGGCGGCAGCCGCCGCCAAGCTGCCGGTGAGAGAAGAGAGCCGCGTAGCGGTCCGTCAACTGACCGAGGATCCCTTCGACCTCTGTTATCGCCGCGAGCAACGCGATCTAGTGAACCGCGCGTTGGAGCGTCTGCCCGAACGGGAGAGGCTTATTATGACGCTTTACTACCAGCACGATCTCACCATGAAAGAGATTGCCTCCCGTCTGGCCGTGGATGAATCGCGCGTTTCACAGCTTCACGCTGAGGCGCTGCAACGACTCAAGGCGCGTGTGCAGGCCTCGCTTTCCTCACACAGGAAAGTCAAGGTACAGATGATACGTCCCTCTGGCTTGTCCTCTTGACAAGAATTGTGGAGGAGACTCTGCCTCGCCACCCGGCGGCGGTCCCCATCTGGCGGACCTCGTTATGGCTGCCGGGAGACCGCTTCCAATCAGCCCGAAAACACCTCCATCCGAAGCTTGCGGCCACGGCCGGGTGGTGGTAGCCTCGTTTTCTCATGACTCGACACGAAAACAAGGTTTTCGAGAACCAGCACTTGGTCTTGGATGAGGGGGTTTTCGTCAACTGCACCTTTAAGAATTGCAGCCTCGAATATTCCGGCGGCGACGTCTACGTGCAGAACTGTCAGGGAGAAGGTTGCCAGCTCGTCTGGCGGGCGGCGGCACAACGGACGGTAATGCTGCTGCAAGGTCTGGGCTTGATGGTAGCGCCTCCTCCGCCTCCTGGCTCTGATCCGGCCCGACGAGTGCAGTGAGCGAATCCCGGAGTGCAGCAACCCCTCAGGCTTCGAGGTCCTGCTTCGACAGGCCTGGAGGAGCGGTTCGTCCCGCGCCCGAGAGGCGACGAACTGCGAGCCTTTACGGCAGCCTCCGGTAAGGGAATTTCCCCTCCATCCCGAGGACTTCCGCCCAGGGCCTTATTCCGCCCGTGGTGGTCAGGTCGCTCAGGTTCATGGCTCCGGCGCAGGAGGCGAAACGGAGCGTCTTTTCGGGGCTCCATCCCTGCGAGAGCCCATAAATCACGCCCGCACAAAACGAGTCACCAGCGCCCGTGCTTCCCACGATATAGCTCGCGGGAAGGTCCAAGGAAGGTTGCAGAATCTCACCTCCATCCTTTGCTAAGGCGTAAGCTCCTTCCGGAAAGTGAATCACCACCATCTCCTCGACGCCCAAGCCCAGAATCTCGGTGGCAATTCGCTTCAGATTTGCCAGGATCAATGCCTTTTCCCGCCGGATCGCTATTCCCGAGAGTCGTTCGGCTTCGAAATCGTTGATGACGCAATAGGACGTGAACCTCAGCGCCGGAGAAACAATCTGCCTGTAGCGGTCACTGTCCTCCGACACGAGATCGATGGAAGTCTTGATGTTCCGGTCGCAGATTCGAGCCAAGAATCGCGCCGCCACCGTCCCAAACTGCTCATCCGCTTGATACATCGCGTCCAGCAGATTGAGGTAGCCTAAATGAAACCAGTCGACCGGCAACTTATCCAGGTCAACCTCGTCCGGCGAGAATAGGCGGTTAGCTCCCCGATAGTGAAAGAAGGTCCTGTGGCCGGTAGAAGCGACATTGAAAACGTCCGTATACGACGTCCCGTCCCGGCTGGTCCTCCTGAGCTGCTCGAGGTGGACGTGGGGATAGGGGCGAAACTGGTCGATTAGGAAGTCTCCGTAGGAGTCGTTTCCAATCACGCCCAGAGGGTGGAGATCAAGTTCGCTGTCGAATTTCGCCAGGTTCAAGCTGACATTGAAAGCGCAACCACCCCCACCCATAGATTCGGCGGTGATGTTGGCGATGGAGTGTTCGGGAGGGTAGTAGTCGATGACCTTGACGAGATCAAGGGTCCAGTTCCCAGCACACGCAATGCCTTTCTGCAGCTCAGCGGTCATAGTCAGGGATCGGAGCCGGAGCGCCCCGCCTTGTGGCGGCGGTCCATGTCCGGCGCGTGGTCGAATCGTGGCCCGGAGGGCCGCTCCAAGGCCTGCCGGCGCCGCACCGCGCGAGGCAGCATTATAGAGACCCTCTCAGCGGTGCGGACAGCTTGGATCAGAAACGGGGCAGAGCTATCCCTTTATTCCGCTTATTCCCGGCCATTGCTCCGAAAGAACGCGATTGCTGGAGAATCCAAGAATCTCCCGCAGCGCTAGGCTCCGCTCGAACGCACCGCCGTAGCTCGGGGACCCTTGTCCCCTCTCTCCACCTCAAGTTCGACGTTTATCCCCTCTTTCAAAGCGTCGAAGTTGAGATCCTGAAGGCTGCTGCGGTGGAAGAACACTTCCTGGCCCTCGGCAGTGCGGATAAACCCGAACCCACGGTCACGGATGATTCGCTTGATAGTCCCTTGCATGGCCACCTCGGACAGCGTATGGGGATCTTCGCGCTGGATCGAGACAAACACGGCGGCCTGCGCGTGAAGTCACCACACGCACCCATTGGCGCAACCCTACCACCACCGGAGCGCATTGTCAAAGGCCAAACTCCCCCTAAGCCGGTCCGGATGGGAGTTGAGGAAGCAAGGCGCCCGGAAGTCAGCATGGACGTAAAGTCCATGCTGATGTAGCCTATAATAGGAGTCTATGGCTGGGGCGGCGCCAGCACCCAACGGTTGCGGCGAAGGAAATCGCTCACCGCGCTGATATCATCGGCGTCGCACGCCAGCAGGCGGCAGAAAACCTCCGCTGTCGCAACCTTGGGCTCGAGCTTGGCCGCAGCGCGAAAAGCCGCCAGGGCGTCTTTCTTACGCTTGAGCTCCCACAGCGAGAGCGATTCGAGCGCCAGCATGGAGGCGGAGTCCGGCTCAGTCCCCAGCGCCATGGCGGCCTCGGCCAGCGCCCCCTCGAGGTCGTGCTGCTTGCGGAGGATCAGCGCCCGCAAGCGATGGCCTTCGGCCGCCTGAGGCTGCCCGGCAATCAACGCATCCGCCTTGGCGCTGGCTTGCCTCAGATCCCCGCGGCGCACCAGCCCCATCACCAACTGTTCCTGCGCCGGAAGATAATCCGGATGCAGGCGTGTGACCTTCTCGAGCAGTTCCGTGGCGGCCCCCACCTCCCCTGCCGAGTTCATCAAGACCGCAAGCTGAAACTGGCTCTGCCAATCTTCGGGATCCAGCGCCACGACCTTTTCCAGCATTTTGCGCGCTTCCCCGGAATGGGCTTGTTGCATGTAGATCTGCGCCATGCCCGCATAGGCCGGGCCGAGGTTGGGGGACACCTGGATGGCTTGCTGAAAACTCTCTGCCGCTTGCGCGTATCGCCGCTGGAAGAACCGCATCTGGCCGAGCGCCAGATACGCTTGGCCCTCCTTGGGGTTGAGCTGCAAAGCTTTTTGGTATTCTGCGGCGGCTTTTTCTTCTTCGGCTTGGGCAAAATAAACGCGGCCCAGGGCCACGTGTGTCGCGGCATCGTCCGGAGCGGCGCGGGCCGCCTCTTGCATCTCAGCCAGCGCTTCTTCTTTTCGTCCGGCCTCGAGGTCGAGTTCCGCCAGGATTTGCCGGATCGAGGCATCTTGCGGCCGGAGCGCGGCGAGTTTTTTATACTCGCCGGCGGCCAAAGCGCGATAGTCCTGGGCTGCGGTTCCTGGAGCACGCTGCGGACCAGCGGGCTGCCGGCTCAAAGCCCAGGCCGTGTCTGCCAGTTCGTAGTGCGCATCCGCATCCGAAGGGTCGAGGCGCGTGGCAACTTCCAGTTCGCGCACGGCCGCTTCATCCTGGCCCCGAGCCCGGAGAGCCATGCCCAATCCGCGGTGCGCCATTTCGAGTTCGGGCTGCAGCTCGATGGCTTGGCGAAACGCGGCTTCCGCGCCTGCCGGGTCACGGCGCGCCAGGAGATCGAATCCCTTGTTGACCGCCTCAGCAACGCCTGGCAAAAGTTGGGTGGAAGCCGGCGCGGTGGCCTGCTGCGGGGCGGTGTCGTCAGGGTGAACGCAGGGAAGCATCGCTGCAGTTCGTCCTCGGTTGTACCCCCAAGAACAACTGCGGAGATCCTTCGCGGAGTTTACCCTGAGCGAAGCGAACGGGCTCAGGATGACAGCAGCCGCTGCTTCACTCAGAGTGAAAGCGGCCTTCCCATCACTCATGAACAGACTGACCGCGACCACAATCAAACTCCCGCAACAGCGCATACACCCTCTCAAACCCCTCCTCATTCGAGGAGGGGAGCCGTCACGGCGCCACGCGAATCTGCCCGGCATCGCGGATAATGATCTCCGGCCTTCCTTGGTACACGGTAACTGACCCGCGGATTTCAATTTGCCTCCCTGCCAGGGATTCGAGATCACCAAACTTGCTT
>Ga0326727_10016869_pt1 | contig 15298 bp, 9 predicted proteins | sample MB2enrmetagenome_FD_207643 | JGI IMG/M metagenome (GOLD analysis project Ga0326727, IMG submission 207643) | Lab enriched peat soil microbial communities from McLean, Ithaca, NY, United States - MB29MY | ecosystem: Environmental > Terrestrial > Soil > Wetlands > Peat | place: USA: New York... | reverse complement strand
CGGTTGGGTTGATTTCGCCTTCGGGATGCGACTGCGTGGCGGACATGATGGTGTTCTTACGCTATCGCATTTTCCCAGTCAGTGGGTCAACAGGGACGCAAGTCTGGCCGCGAACTTCCATGGCTGTGGGTTAGGTTGGGAGATCAGGCGGCGTTTTTCATGATGCGTTCGCGGATATGGGGCGGGATGCGCTGGATCGCGTCCGAAACCAGGCCAGGAACCGGCGTCGAAATGGCGACCAGCACCCACAGCAGGATCGAGATGGACAGGCCGGCGATGGCGGTCGCCTCCAGCGAGATGGTGATCGGCGTATGGTACAGGTGGCCGTGCAGGCTGGCGCCAAGGTGGGCGATGGCCTCAATGCGGTGCAGCACAGCCGCGGCCAGCAGGAATGCAAGGATGGACAGAGAGCTGACGGAGATCAGGAGTACATCGATGCTGCGCGCCAGGTGCTGGCGGTGGCGGCATTGAGCGCACTCGTAAAGGTGACGATCGTAGTCCGTGCGCATCGCGGGCGAGAGACCGGATATGTCGTACCGCCACCCGGCGAGGATGTCTCCAATCACCGGGTCAGTGCAGTGCAGTTCGGTCATACGCCTTGATCTGGGTGTTCTTGAAGAAAAAGTTACCATAGTGATATGACTTCATTTTACTTGATTTGATTGCACAAAAAACGGAAAAGAACAGATTGCGCCGAATTCTGCTACAACCACTCATAGGAGCGTCGCGGCCTGCCTGTCGTCCTATCTAAGCGTCAGGTTGTTGAATCAAAATTGGTTAGAGGAAGATGGAAGCGAGTGGCTCGGATTGCTGCGCCAGCAGCACCCGGTTACCCAGGAGCTTCCCGCGTTCCCGAATGGCCTCTTCGGCAGAGAGCAGCGCGAGTTCGGGGACGTTGTTGGTCTCCGAGAGATGACCCAAAACGATATACGCGGCGTTGCCGTCGTAGTCGCGAGCCAGGAACTCGGCCGTGGCGTCGTTGGAGAGATGCCCGACGCGCGAGAGCACGCGCTGCTTTACCGCCCACGGGTAAGGGCCGTCCTTCAGCATCTCCAGGTCGTGGTTGGATTCCAGCAGCAACACATCGATGCGCTGCAAGGCTGAGCGGACGTTGGGCGGCATATAGCCCAGGTCGGTGGCAATGGCCATGCGAATCGATTCCGTGGCCGATTCAAAGACGAAGCCGCAGGGATCGGCGGCGTCGTGCGGTGTGGTGAAGGGCGCAATAATCAAGTCCCCGATGCAAAAGCTCGTCCCCGGCTGAAAGTACTCTACCGCGGGCAGGCTCGCCAGGTCGCGCTTAGCTGTGGCTTCCGGCGCGTCTTCTTCATCCTCGTCGGCGATTGCGGCTGCGATTTGTACGCCACCGAACTGCTCACACTTCTCCGGATCGCAAGTCTCCACTGCGTCCAGCGCGGCACGCGCCTCCTTCTCCTTCTGCACATGATCCAGCCACTGCGCGTAGGTCATGGTGGTGCGTGGAGTCATCTGCCGTACCCAGGCGCGGTGCGTCGGCTCGCTGAAGTACACCGGAATGCGCAACCTGCGCGCCAGCACCGCGAGGCCCGCCACGTGGTCCGTATGCTCGTGCGTAATCAGAATGGCGTCCAGCGCGGAGGGGTCTTCGTTGACCTGTGCCATGCGCTTCATCAACTCGCGACAACTGAGCCCCGCATCCACCAGCACACGCGTCGTCGCGCTGGCAATCACCGTCGAGTTGCCCTTCGATCCGGAGGCGAGAACCGTCATGCGCATTCGTTTAAGATACGCCGCTCAGGTGTGGATTGGTGGGCCAGACTGGCGTGGGGCGTGCCTTTATGGATGCGGGCCGCGGGCGACTAATACCGCAAGCACAACAATCTCAATGCTGTGGCCGAAGGACGTAGATTCGGTAGCTGGCTGGCGTCTCTTCTCGGCTCCACCAGCGCGCGGTGCGCGTGGGAGACCACTCGGTCTGTAGCGTGTAATCGTCGGCCAGAAAGTTCTGGAAGGCGGTCCAGCGGTCCAGCTTGCGATACTCTCCCGGCCCATCCACATAGAGCGCGCTCGTGACCACAATGACCTGTGGCGGAGCGGCATTCATCGCGGCGGAGAAGCGTTCGCGTGTCTGCTGCACAAAGGGAACGTCCTCCGCGCCGAAGAGCGGGAAGTCCACCAGCAGGCCGTTTGCCGGTTCCAGCCTCATGCGGTAGAGCACGTTGCCGCAGCCAGAGATGGAGTCGATGCACTGAATGTGGCCGGAGAGCCTCTGCCCACCCAAAGCGTCCAGGTTCTGCTCCAGCGAGCTGATAAAATCCGTCTCCCACCAGCGATAGCGGTGAATCAGCACGGCAGACTGAGGCGCTAGAAAGAACCCGCCGAAGGCCAGTGCAGCCAGAGCAAGCCATTGTGCAGCTTTGTTGCGCCGGATGTGGATGGCAGTACGCCACAGGTCGGAGAGATGTGTCTGCGAAGCGCGGGTAAAATCCACCGCCATCAACGGCAGCAGAAAGATAAGCAGCGTGTACCGGTAGTACGGAAATCCCCGGGCCTGCACCAGGTAGGAGACGAGCCCGAAGAGCGCGCCAAAGCCCAGCGCAGCGCGTTCCCAGCCCAGCGCCGCACGTTCCCAGCCCATCGGCTGCCAACGCAGCGCCAGCACCATGAGCCAGAGCAGAACCAGAGGCAGCAGCGGCGAGATGCTGTGCAGCAGCAGAAAGCTGAGAGGCCTATGTCCCAGCCCTGAGTAGTAGAGGACGAGTCCGTGAAGATTGGCGAAGAATGCCGCAAGCGCCCGCTCCCGTTGCAGAAAAATGAGAGCAACTCCCGGTGCGACGACATAGCCGGCAAAGGAAGCCACGGCAGGTCGCAGCCAACGTCGATGCGTCGATTCTCCTTGCTTTCCACGCCCGCGCAGGACATAGACTGCCAGCAGAAGTTGCGCCGCGGTCAGTGGCAGCGCGATCGGTTTGATGGTCAGCGCCGCACCAGAGAAGAGACCGAAGGCCGCCGCCGCCCATGGCCAGTCTCTACGGATTGCGACAAAGAGGAAGGCCGTCGCCACGACGAGGCAAACAGCCATGGTCAGGTCGCGCTGGCCGCCCTCCGCCAGGCCGTCGCGTCCGTGGACCAGGATGAAGAGACTCGCGGCGAAGAGGCCCGCGAGCCAGCCGTCTTCCGATCCCACCTTTCGCGATGGCGCCGCGAAGGATGGGGCACCCACGCATCGTGTGATCACGAAAAAAGACGCGGCGGCTGCGCCCATCAGCATGAAGTCGAAGAACCGCCACGCCAGGTCGCCCATGCCGAACAGGTGCATCGCGGCCAGCTCAATCAGGTACGAGCCGGGCATATTCATGTCGCCGATCTCGCGGTAGGGGGCCCAGCCACGCTCAATGAGCCAACCCATGTAGTGGATTAGCGAGGCGTCGCCCAACAGCGGCCAGCGCCAGCTCCACAGGAAATACAGCAGCGCGCAGACGCCAAGACTGGTGGCAAGCAAGATACGAAACAGGCGGGCACTCCCGTTATGCACTGGGCACTCCTCTCGTGGTTGAGTCTATCGGATGGGCCGTAACTCGGCGCGTTCTAAGCGCACGCCACCAGCAGGACTGTGATGTTGTCGTGGCCGCCGTTTGCATTGGCGGCGTCCACCAGCGCATGGCAAGCAGTCTCCAGCGTGGTCTGCACCCTCTGGCCATTCTTTGCAGGGTCGTGGTCGGCGCCAAGCTTTACCTGACAAGCCTCGCGGATAAGGATGTTCTGCATCGCAGCTACGTCCAGCTCGCGGCTGAGACCGTCGGATGCAAGCAGATACAGGTCGCCGGGTTGTGGATCGCATGAGGTGATCTCCGGCTCAACCGTGGGCTGTGTGCCGATGGCGCGGGTGATGATGTTGCGCATCGGCGAGGCTGTCGCCTGCACCCGGCTCAGCAGCCCGGCGCGCACCTGCTCCTCCACCAGCGAGTGGTCCTGGGTGAGCAGTTGCAGCGTGCCCAAACGCAAGCGATAGCAGCGGCTGTCGCCCACGTGGGCGATCCAAAGTGTTGAGCCTAACGGCGCTTCTTCCCACAGCAGCGCAACCAGCGTAGTCCCCATGCCCTGCAGTCTGGGCGATTTGCGCGAGTAACGGAAGACAGCCTGGTTGGCGCCATGAATGGCCTCGGCAAGCCGCGCGCCGGCTTGTGTTGCCCGACCGGACTCGCCAACGCCAATCGGCTGCCGCGGCGCGCGTGACAGAACCGATTTGGTTGCGGAGGACTTAGGCGCGGCGGATTCGGACGCCGCTGAATCGGCTGCGGGACAAGGTCGATGGGCTAGGCAGTTGAGAAAAGCCTCCGTAGCCAGATGGCTGGCAACCTCTCCTCCCGCGGCGCCTCCCATTCCGTCACACACCACGAAGGCCCCGTGTTCGGGCAGCGCTGCGCAGGCGTCCTGGTTGGAGCGGCGCACGCGACCCCGATGGGAGAGCATGGCGAAGGCGTACACGGTCGCGCAGCTTCGGGCTTCCGCCTTCACGGCGGTGGTGGATCGCCGCTTGGGAGGCTTCATCGTCGCAGTGTCTGCCATTTCGCCACCCCGATCGCCGCAATTTGCGCCCGTGAAAACCATACTCCTTGCCGCCATGCAGTCCAATGGTCTCGCTTGGGGGGCTTCAGTTTGTAAAGCTCCATTCAGATACTCTGGAGTGGCAACCAGGTGGAGGTAGATTGAACCGCATCGTGCAAGGCGACAATCTCGAAGCTCTGCTCCGCATGGAGTCCGGATCGGTGGCGCTCATCTATATCGATCCGCCATTCAACACCGGGCGGAGGCAGACGCGCCTCCGCATGAAGACGGTGCGTGACCAAGCCGGAGACCGCGTGGGCTTCGGCGGACACAGGTATCGCACGGAATTGGTTAAGTCTGAGGATGGCGGCACTGAAGGTGATGCAGCAGGTTACGCTGATTGCTTCGACGACTTCCTTGGCTTTCTCCGCCCGCGTCTGGTGGAGGCGCACCGCGTTCTCGCGCCGACTGGGAGCCTCTTCTTCCATATCGACTACCGCGAGGCGCACTACTGTAAGATCATGCTCGACCAGATCTTTGGCCGCGAGTGTTTTCAGAATGAGATCGTCTGGGCCTACGACTACGGTGCGCGCTCCACCAAACGATGGCCCGCCAAGCACGACAACATCCTCTGGTACTCGCGCGATCCCCGGCGTTACACCTTCAACCTAGGTGAGAGCGATCGCATCCCCTACATGGCGCCCGGTCTGGTGGGTGCAGAAAAAGCCGCGCGCGGCAAGACTCCCACCGACGTCTGGTGGCACACCATCGTTCCCACCAACGGCCGCGAGAAGACCGGCTACGTCACCCAGAAGCCGCTGGGAATCCTGGAGCGCATCGTGCGCGTCCATTCCAACCCTGGCGATCTGGTGCTGGACTTCTTTGCCGGCAGCGGCACCACGGGCGAGGCAGCGGCAAAGCATGACCGCGCCTTCTGCATGGTGGACGATAACCCCGAAGCCATCGCCGTGATGGAAAAACGATTGCATTTGAAGGCCGAGAGGATATGATTCCGCCAACGCTGTTTTTGAGGAGAGAACGGTGGCCAGGGCCCGGTTGTTGCTGACAGGAAGTGGTGTTGTTTGGATTGTGCTGGTCGCATTGGGGACTAGTGGCGTTGTCGTTCACGCGCAAGCCCAGGCTGTTGCTGCGGCAACAAATACGTCTGCGACTTCAACCGCGCCGGTGCGAATGTCTTGCATGGTGAACTCGTTCGCACCGAATCCGGCGGAAACGGCGCTGAACAAGGAAGACTTCGCCCAGGCGGAGGTTCTTTTCCGCGCCTTGCTGGCCAAGAGTGAGGGCAACGAGGCGGCGCATGAGGGGTTGATACGGACGCTGATCGCGCAGAATAAAGTGGACGATGCGGCCAAGGATGCGGAGGCTTGGGTGGCGGCTGCTCCGGCGAGTTCGATGGCGTTGACGGCGCTGGGCGATGTGCGCTTGCGCCAGGGCGATCTGCGCGGGGCATATACCCAGTTCCAACAGGCGCTGACGGCAGACCTGTGCAATGCGCGCGCCTACTTTGGGGCTGCTGAGATTGATGGACTTGCAGGCTACCAGGCCACAAGTAAGCGGTTAATCGATCAGGCGTACAAGCTGCACCCCACCGACGACGATATAAATTCAGCATGGATTGCTACGCTGCCCCGCACGGAGCGACTGGCTAAACGGGCCGACTACGCCGAGCACAGCGACCAGATCAGCGAGGAGAATCGCGCGAAGCTGAAGACGAGTCTGGCGAAAGAGTCTCTCTACCACGCTTCGGATTGCCGCATGTCGCCGACCGCGCCGCGCGAAGCGACCGTCCCCATAACCGAGATATTGGATGGGCCTAAACATTTCGTTGGCTTTGCACTCGATGTTAAGTTCAACGGCAAGTCCCGGAGACTGCAGATCGACACCGGAGCCAGCGGCATCACCATCTCGCGTGCGGCGGCGATGTTTCTCGGCATCCAGCGAGAGGACACCACGAAGACCGGAGGTGTCGGTGACAAGGCAGATGTAAAGACCTCGGTGACGCACGTCGCCAGCATCAAGATTGGCGGAATCGAGTTCACCAACTGTAGGGTCGAGATACTGGAGAAGTGGAGTGTGCTGGACTCCGATGGGCTGATTGGCGGCGATGTCTTCGCCGGCTCCCTGCTGACCCTGGACTTTCCCAAAAGAGAGCTGCGCATAGCTCCATTACCCGAGCGTCCGGGAGAAAAGAAAGCCACGCAGACAACGCAGGACGCCGCCGGAGACGACGAGGTCGTCGAAGCCCATGACCCATACATCGCCCCGGAGATGGCGAAGTGGCAGCGCATCTACCGCAGCGGGCACCACCTTCTCATGCCGACCGGAATCGTCGAAACCAAGCGCATGAAGGACGAGAGCGCGTGGAAGGACAAACTGTTCCTCCTGGATACTGGAGCAGAGACGATGTTGATTTCACAGTCCGCAGCGAGGGAGGTCACCAAGGTATCGCACGACACCAGCATGGAGGTGCGCGGTATCTCCGGCGAGGTGGATAAGGTTTACGAGGCGGGCAAGTTCACTCTCTCCTTTGCCGGCCTGCAACTGGATTCGCTGAACATGTCCTCAATCGATACCACCAAGTTTTCGCACGACGATGGGGTCGAGGTATCGGGGTTTATCGGCGCGCCTATGCTCTACCAGATGGTGCTGCACATCGACTATCGCGACAACCTGGTGTGGTGCGAGTACACCCCGAAGAAATGACACTGAAGAAAATACGCCGGCCCTGACAGCGTACAGGATGTGATGACCTGCGGGGTCCGTTTGCTCCGCACCGGCCTATGCTGTCTTGCGCACAGCACTAAGATTGGTTCGCTGAGAGACTGGCGTCCTGGCTGCAATCCGGTCCAGCGCCATGATGGCATTGGCCAGCGCGGTAGAGGCGCTCTGGAAGGGTTCGGCTGCGTTAAGCAGCCGTTCGGCCTGCTCGTACTCTCCTCCGTTGATCAAGTTCGCAACAGCCTGCATCTGCTGATGAAACGCCGCGTGCAGATCCAGCGTGGCGTGATACTCCGGTGTGCCGCGCAGGGGCAGCGTGTGTTCACTCAGCAGCCATTTGCGGATGGAACACTCCTCCGGAAGCTGAATGGATCGGGTGGCGCGCGGGCTCAGCGGCTCGCGCATTCGCGCCGCCAGCAGCAGGGTGATCTTCCATCGCACATGGCTGGCAATCGCGTCGGGTGCGTTTTCAATCGTCTTTGCGATATAAGTCTCGGCGGGCATGTCAGCTCCTCATATCCGTTATCGGAGAATTGCGGCAAAATGTGAGCCGGGATAATGGAATTCTGAACGTCCGTGTGTGCGCACCGGTGGGGAGGTCCGGGGCAGACGGCTGCTCGGCGTGAGGGAGGAATATGCCGTGCGCTGCGGCTTCTATCTCCCTAAATGGGGAACTGTCTTCCCAATTTGGGAAAAGTCGGTTAGTCTTCCGCTACTCGGCAGGTTGTGCGCTGCGCGTTGCCAGTTTGACGCACGCGCTGGGCCACGGGCTTGTTCCCGGGAACAGGCTTGAGTGGAGTAGCGAGGACAAGCCTCTTGCTGTCGTCTTCTTTTCGTCCGGGAACGGTTCCCCGGAAATCAGAGTTTAAAGGAGGATGAGATGGGGTATGGGCGCGACTGGCGGGGACGGTCCGCGGTCCTGCCCCGAGCAATGGATCGGAGGGTTGGGAGGTCAACCCAGGGTGGGATGCAGTTGCGCCGTACACCGTGCTGGCTGGACTGTTGCTGTGTGGCCTTCTGGCTGGCGCTGGCCGGCTTTGGGTCTGGGCTGCGCGCGGTTGCGCAGAGTGAAACGGATGGGGCAATTGGCGGGCAGGTGGTCAGCGCTTCCGGCTCGCCGGTAGCTGGGGCGTTGGTGGTAGTGCGCGATCTGGAGACAGGGCTTGCCATGCGCGCGCGCTCGGGGACCAAGGGCGAGTTCCTGCTGGTACGGCTGCCCGTCGGCGAGTACGAACTTACGGTGCAGGAGATGGGCGTCGAGTTGACGCTTCCAGACCCGGTCGGGGTGGAACTGGGTGAGGTGACGGAGGTCGAGGCCCGCATGCAGCCGGGTGGGAGTGGCTCACCGGCCCTGCCCAACGCGCCGGAGAGTCCGGGGACGGTTGTAACGGAGGACGTTCTGACCGCCCTGCCCGTGAATGGTGGCGAGTGGAGGGCCTTGACGCTGACCGTCGCTGGGGCAAATGCTGCGGCAGGAGGGGACGATAACACCGCGAACGTGAGCTTTCGTGGAATCGCCCTGACCGAGAACAGCTCGCGCACAGATGGCGCTGACGGCGACCAGAGCTTCTCCGGCACCGTGGCGGGCTCGGGTGTGGAGGAAGAGGCGGAGGCTGGTTCGGACGAAATCGTTGACCGCGCGGCAGGCGTGGGCAGCGGATCGGGTTCGGTGGCGGATGGCGGCCAGCGCGCTGGGTCCTCGTACGTCTTCTCGCAGACAGCGGTGCGCGAGTTCCGCGTGCTGGGGCAGGCAGATGCTACGGCCTACGGCTCCGCCCTCTACGGACACGGAGTGGGCGGAGTGGTGACCACGATCTCCCGCTCAGGGGGCGCGAGCTTGCATGGAATGGCGTTCTACACCCTGCGCCAAAGCGCGTGGGCGGCGGTCAATCCTTTCTCGGTGGAGTCGAACTATGCGGATGGTGTGGTCACCAGTTCGGTGGTGAAACCATACGACCAGCGGCAGCAGTTCGGCGGCAGCATCGGCGGGCCGGTTCCAGGGTTTAGCTCCAGCGCCAACAACTCCGGCTGGACGCAAAGCAATGCGGACCAGGGCCGGCGTCTCTATTATTTTTATGCATTCGATCGGCAGCATCGGAACTTCCCCGCAATCTCCGCGCCGGGCTATGCGGGCTTCTATTCGTTGACCGCCAGCCAGACGGCACTGCTGGCGAATCGTGGAGTGACGCCGGTCCAGACCAACGCGGCGCTGAATTATCTCGACAGCCTGACCGGGACGGTGGCCCGCAAGTCCGACCAGACAGTCAACTTTGCGCGCGTGGACTGGCAACGCGGTAGTGGCAGCCGGGTTGTTCTGGAGTACAACCGGGCGCGCTGGAGCTCGCCTGCTGGAGCCCGAACGGAGGCCGTGGTGGATCGCGCCGTGGCTAGCCTAGGGTCGAGCTACGGCAAGGTGGACGCGGGCGTGGCGCGCTGGGTGGAGTTCCTGAACCCTAGCCTGAGCAACGAGCTGCGCGTACAGTACGGGCGCCAGTTGCAGTACGAGTCGCCGCAAACTCCGCTGGCGCAGGAACCGGACATCGGCCCCGGAGGAATGCCGCCGGAGGTCTCCATCGGCCCGCAGGGACTGGTCTTCGGAACACCGTCGGCTCTGGGGCAAAGGGCCTATCCCGACGAGCGGCGATTTGAAGTTGCGGATCTGATGGGCTGGCTGCGCGGGCGCCACTTCCTGCAGTTCGGCGGAGACTTCAGCGCATTGCGCGATTACACCGATTCGCTGACCAACGCGGAGGGAACCTACAGCTACGACAGCAGCACGACTACGGTAACGAACGGGCAGGACACGAAGGTGGAGGTGGGTGGGCTGGCGAACTGGATCACCGACTACACCTACAACGTGAATATGTACCCCAACGGCGAGTGTCGGCCAAGTCAGGGGAGCACGTTGCACTACTTCTGCTTCCGTTCCTACGCGCAGAGCTTCGGCCAACAGAGTCTGACCTTCCACACACAGGATTGGGCAGGCTTCTTTCAGGACGACTGGCGTGCGACCCAGCGGCTCACCATCCATGCCGGCCTGCGCTTCGAGTACCAGCTTCTGCCGATTCCCCAGCAGCCCAACGCGGCACTGGACGTGGTCTTCGGCGCGGTGGGCGCGACCAGTGTCTTTCCCGAGGACCGCAACAACTTCGGCCCGCGTCTGGGCCTGGCCTGGCAGCCCTTCGGGGTGGGGCGCGGCGTACTTCGCATAGGCTACGGGGTCTACTACGGCAAGTTGCCCGGCGCGACCATTCGCGCGGCCCTGCTGGATACGGCGCTCCCCAGCTCGACGACGAGGGTACGCATTCTTCCCACCACCGAGACGGTTTGTCCCCAGGCCACGACGGTTGGCTTCGGCTACGCCTGCTCGTACCTGACACCGCCGACCGGCGTGGTGGCGGCAACCACCTCTGCGGTCGTCTTCGACCGGCACTTTCGTCTGCCGATGGTCCAGCAGGGAACACTCTCCCTCGAACACGGGCTGGGAGCAGGGGTGCTGGGCAGCGTGGGCTATGTGCTCAATCTCGACCGGCAACTGCCCAACTCGGTGGACATCAACATCGCTCCATCGACGGACGTCAAGGAGTTCCAGCTACAGGGAGGGACCGGCGCCCTCGGCGTGCGCGATGGCGAGACGTTCGCCGTGCCAGTGTACTCGGCGCGCATCACACCCAGCTTCGGCCCGGTGACCGACCTGGTCTCCAATGCAAACGCCAGCTACCACGGGCTGACGCTGGAGGCGCGGCGCGGGTTGGGCGCGGGACGCGATGGCTATAGTGGTGCTGGCCGCGGGCTGGAGTTCCGCATCGCCTGGACCTGGTCGAAGGCGATCGACTTTGGACAGAGCGCGGGTGCGGCGCCGCGAGCCAATGGGCAGTTCGACCCGTTCACCGTGAGCTACGATAAGGGGATCTCGGCGTTGAACTTTCCCCATCGCGTGGTGGCGTCGGCGGTATGGTCGCCCCGACTGGGCAGTGAGCTTGCGCGCTTTGGCGAGCCGGGCCGCCTGCTGCGATCTGCGGCAGACGGCTGGTCCATGGCGTGGATCTTTTACCAGTCCAGCGGGCGTGGCTACAGCTACCAGATCTTCGGCGGCACGAGGCTGCCCGGCGGGCACGAGAGCATCAATGGCTCGGGCGGCTCGGTGGTACTGCCCACCGTGGGACGCAACACCCTGCGCCTGCCGGACTCGGCCAACCTCGACATGCGGCTGAGCCGTAGCTTCCGCCTGCGCGAGGGACTGCACCTGCGCGCGTCGGCCGAGGCCTTCAACCTGACCAATCGTCTGAACTACTCCGGTATTACCCAGCGAGCGTTTCTGGTGGGAACTCCAGTGCCTTTAAGCGGGACGACCGGGCCGGAGGTGACGCCACTGGTCTTTCAAGATTCCGTAACCGTGGCTACTGAGGGGCTGAACGTGCTTCCCTTCGGCGCATTCACCGCGGCAGGAACCAACCAGGCACACGAGCGCCAGATTCAGCTAGGCCTTCGCCTCGAGTTCTAATGCGTCGTTGCCGCGGGTGCGGGCTCCGGCAGCTGGCAACGCGGCGGGCACGGTGCGGGAGCTACGTCCGGGGGTATGGCGGCCCGTTGCTTGGGACTGAGCAGGCTCACATAGACGGGGATCTCCAGCGTCCCAACCTTGCTGGTGACCTTGTCCAGAATGCCTACGTGCAGCGAGATCTGTCCGGGCGGCAGGTCGATCTGCTGCTTGAACTGGTACGCCTTCGCCGCGAAATCATCGTACTGTGCCGTGGAGAGGTCCATTGTGACAGTCTGGGTCAGCAGGGCAACGCGTCTGCGAAAGATGTCGTAGGCCACCACGTCGAACTCCAGCGATCCATGCAGCATCCCATCCGCGTCTTCCGTGAACGCGATCTCGCTGGCTGGGAAGCCGTAGTGGATCTCGTAGGCTACGTTCTTGCTCGGCTTCGTTTTCGTGGATGTCGGGGCCTGTGTGCTGGCGGGTGAGTTGTTGGGGTTGCTGGGCCACACGCCCACGTCGAAGAGTATCTGCGTTGCGATGGGCGCATTGCCCTCCATCGATGCTTTCATCAGCGCCGGACCGGGGGCTGGAGCATCCAGCGTCGGCACGCGTTCCGCGTTGTATCCCTGGCGGTACACCAGGTGCAGGCCCGGCTTGTCTACCTCCACCTTGATGTGGTGGTAGTGGCCGTCATCCTTCTGCTTGGGCGGGATGTAGGAAAGGGTATAGAACCGCGAACCGTCACTAATGGCCTTGGCAATCTCCGTCTTCAGGTCGTTGTTGTTGTAGAAGGCCTCTCCCCCGGTGTCCGCCGCCACCGCCTCCGCCTTCAACTGTGACATACCCATGACGAACAGAACGCCCCTCGAATCCACCGGAGAGACGGCGATCTGTTCGGAGGTAAATCGCTCGTAGACATCCATGAGGCGATGCACCACGCTCATGTCCGGGCCTGCGTTGTCGTTGCCAAACACGCCGCCTCTGCTATTGGCGCCCCGGCTCTGGGTTGGCATTTGAGAGCCGCCCCAACCATAGCCGCCGTCGCGCATCAGGTCGACGGGCATGCCGGGGGTGATCCACAGCAGGTTCTTGCGGCCCTTGATCCCGGCAACGTACGCCGCAATCTGGTTCATTGCGTCAATGGTGAACTTATCCATTAAGTAACCGGTCAGGCATTGTCCATTCAGGCACGCGCCGAAATCGGTTCGGCCAGTACGCACCGCCCGCAGCAGCGAGTCGCGGTCGGAGGTGAATCCCTGCAGCATATGTGTTCCGTTCGCGGAGAGCCAGAAGATGGCAACCTTGTTGCCTTGCGGCATCGTAGTTATATAGTCGGCCGCGCCTTGTAGCCCGCGAACGATCTCGAACGAATTGCTATGCAACGCGTCCAGCAGCAGAATCGTGACCGGGCCGCTGGCCGGTGTCGACTGGCTGTTGGTATAAACCCCCGGCGGGAGTTTTACCGCAGCCGGTTCCGCAACCGGGATCTCCGACCCGTACTCCCGGAAGCTGCGAATGGGTTGCGGCTTGTCGTTCTCCTCGATGCTGAAGTCGGACTGCTTGAGCCCGCGCACGGGATTGCCGTTGCCGTCGGTGACCATCACATCGACCACGATCTCGCGCGTGGTGACGTGCAGGATCGGAACGCTGGAATCTGCCACAGTTCCAGGCAACGGCTCGATGCTTGTGCTGGGGAAGTCTTCGGCTGGCGCAGTGCCCGCTGTCTGCGCTCTCCCCGTGGCCAGGGGAAGCAGCCCGAAACTTACGCAAAATGCTACGAGGATCGTCTTCACGAGTCGCATCGTTCTCTACTCTCCAGTACGTCTGATGCCGCCTCTGCTTCAACGCTGGAACGGACTGCTGATTGGTTGCGCTCTCATCTTAGACCCGGTATCACGCAGTTGGACGTTCGCCCCTACGGAAAAAACATGCTTTGCCCCCTAAAATAAAGTTAGATGACGTTTACAGAACAGTTTGATGTGGTGGTGGTCGGAGCCGGGCACGCCGGCTGCGAGGCGGCGATGGCCTCCGCGCGCATGGGCCTGCGCACTGCTCTGTTCACGCTGAACCTCGACCTCATCGCGCAAATGAGCTGCAATCCTGCCGTTGGTGGCATCGCCAAGGGACATCTGGTGCGTGAAGTGGACGCGCTGGGAGGCATCATGGGCGAGGTCGCCGACGCCTGCGGCATTCAGTTCCGCCTGCTCAACACCTCGCGCGGCCCGGCCGTCTGGTCGCCGCGCGCGCAGTGCGACAAGGCCCTCTACCGCGTCAAGATGCGCGAGGTCCTGGAGGGCCAGCCGAATCTCTTCATCAAGCAGGCCGAGGTGGTGGACCTCGAAGTACAGGGAACAGGGATCAGGGAACAGGGAACAGGAAATGTGGGTATGCGCGTCACCGGCGTCCGCCTGCGCGATGGCCGCGTGGTTCACGCCGCAGCCGTCGTGGTCACCACCGGGACCTTCCTCAACGGCATCATCCACTGCGGCGAGCAGCAGTACGCCGCCGGGCGCAGCGGCGAACCGGCTTCGGTCTTGCTGGGCGAGGCACTCAAGCGGCTGGGCCTGCGTGAGTGCCGTCTGAAGACGGGAACCCCGCCTCGTCTGGATGGCCGCACCATCGACTGGTCGAAGTTCGAGGAGCAGCCGGGAGATGCCGACCCCACTCCATTCAGCTTTAGAGCAGGGAACAGGGAACAGGGAACAGGGAACAGCGCCTGGGTTCCCGCACTGCCTCAGGTCAGTTGCTTCATCGCCACCACCACCCCGGAGACACTGCGTCTCATCCGCGAGAACGTGCATCGCTCGCCGATGTATACCGGCCAGATCACGGCTATCGGGCCGCGCTACTGCCCGTCGATCGAGACCAAGATCGTGCGCTTCCCGGACAAAACCCATCACCAGTTTTTCCTCGAACCCGAGGGCCTCAACACCCACGAGGTCTACATCAACGGCATGAGTACCAGCCTGCCCATGGAGGTGCAGGCCGCGATGGTGCACTCCATCCCCGGCCTGGAGAACGCCGAGATGCTGCGCCCCGGCTACGCCATCGAGTACGACGCCATCGACCCCACCGAGCTGGACCGGACGCTTGCGGTTAAGAAGTTTGCCGGCCTTTATCTCGCCGGGCAGATCAACGGGACGAGCGGCTACGAGGAGGCCGCCTGCCAGGGCCTGATGGCCGGAATCAATGCGGTGCTGTGGGCTCGGGCGGCACTCCATCCCACCCATCGCGATGAGACCGCGATGGATGGGGCACCCGAATTTACTGGCTTTACCCTCGACCGCACCGAGGCCTACACCGGCATCCTCATCGACGACCTCATCTCCAAGGGAACCGACGAACCCTATCGCATGTTCACCTCGCGCGCCGAATTTCGCCTGCACCTGCGCATCGATAACGCCGACCGGCGGCTGACCCCGCATGGCCGTCGCCTGGGCCTCATCGACGATGCAGCGTGGGCAGCCTATGAAGCGAAGCAGTCGCGCGCTGCTGCCTTCGAGCAGTTGCTGACAAAATCTCGTGTGGATGTCAACGCGCTTCCAT
>Ga0326727_10016867_pt1 | contig 15299 bp, 17 predicted proteins | sample MB2enrmetagenome_FD_207643 | JGI IMG/M metagenome (GOLD analysis project Ga0326727, IMG submission 207643) | Lab enriched peat soil microbial communities from McLean, Ithaca, NY, United States - MB29MY | ecosystem: Environmental > Terrestrial > Soil > Wetlands > Peat | place: USA: New York... | reverse complement strand
TTACCTCAGTATCGATAACGTATGCAACAATTTCATGAATTTCATCGAACCACAAAAGTGCAAGAAATACGCCTTTTGTTTCTCGTTGAGAAAATCGTCCATCATGATCTGAATCTCTTTAAGCCGATCGTTATCACTAATACCGCCCTTTCCGCGCAACATCAGGTACTCGTGAATCGACCAGTTGAAGCGCGCCGAAATGCGATGCGCAATGTTCCGTTTGTGAATTTCTAACGATAAATGCGGTTGTTCGTATAATCTTGATTCTGAATTTCCTTCGTATACATTAAGAAACATCTCGGCGTGTATTCTCGGGTTGACAACCATCACGCCAGTATTGTACATTGTCACACTTGATTCGCTAATTCCCGCACTGGCGAACTGGTTGCCTATATGGATGCTCCACGCTAAGTCCGCTCTGGTCGGATCGACGGGCGTACGAAATAATCTCTCAAAGTAAATATGTCGCTCTGCTTCGGATAGTTGCGCGCCGGACTCGACGATTCCTATCAGCGCCGGATCCGGCGCCGTCGCGATGATATCCGGTGCGGAAGGCAAGATCACGATGTCCGAATCCAGCCACACGATCCTTTCATAATCGTCCGCCCAAGGTTGCGACAGCAACAGCAGTTTCTGCCAGGCGGGCGAACGTCGTTTGGCTCTATCGGAGAGATCCAAATGTTGCTTCACGACGATGAGATCGAGTTTCACTTTATCGCAATAGGCCCGCCAATCCGTTTGACACAAGTCCCGCCACAAACTCCAATATTCGTCGCCAATGCAAATCGTGACGAGCGCGTTGCGATGTTCACGACGAAAACGAACGGAGTGGTCCTCAAGGAAAATATTCATCGCCGGCATACCGTTCGCTTGCAGAACGCATGGCGCGCCGGACGAGACGTCCGATCGCGAACCGCAAATGCAACCGCCACGCCCAGCCGCCGCTTCGCTCTGAGCGAGCGAAGCCGCCACGGCCTGCGCCCGCCAAGAACGTGACGAGATCCGAGAACGTCGCGCTGTCGGGGAGGCGAAGACGTCGCTACGCAGAACGCATCGCAATCCGCGGCGGCGCGCTCTCGCCTCGATCTCGCGAACGCCGCCACGCCGGTTCGGCGCAGCCAAGCGACGCATGGAAACGCCGCGAATTTGCACGGTCGTAGAGGCCAAACCTTTCGCCGACCTGACGTTGCGGCGCGGCGCGGGATTCGAAAGCGCGTCGCTGCGGCGCAATCCGGATTGTCCAGGCGGAGCGGCTGAGCAGCCAACCGTCGACGGCCGCGTCATGGTTTCAGCCGGCGTTCGCAGACGTGAGCCGAAATGGCGCGCCCGGAGAGGCTTGAACTCCCAACCCTCGGTTTCGAAGACCGATACTCTATCCAGTTGAGCTACGGGCGCGCTGACGAGACTCGCCATAGCACGGCTCGTCCGCCGCTTGAAGCCTCGCGCCGGCGTTCGTTGATTCGCCATAGAATCGGCCGCATAGTGCCAAGGAATGACGCATGGCTCTCGGCGTGAGTCGGCGCATCGCGAGGACGGATGGAATGGCGGCCAAAGGCGGCGACCGACGCCTGCGCTCGACGCAGTGGTTCGACAACCCCGAAAATCCCGGCATGACCGCGCTCTATATCGAGCGCTATCTCAATTTCGGCATGACGCCGGGAGAGTTGCGCTCGGGCAAGCCGATCATCGGCATCGCCCAGACCGGCTCCGACCTCGTGCCCTGCAACCGCCATCATCTCGATCTGGCCAAGCGCGTGCGCGACGGCGTCGTCGCGGCGGGCGGCATTCCCTTCGAATTTCCGGTTCATCCGCTCCAGGAGACGGGCAAGCGCCCGACGGCGGCGCTCGACCGCAACCTCGCCTACCTCGGCATCGTCGAAATTCTGATGGGCTATTTCATCGACGGCGTCGTGCTGACCATCGGTTGCGACAAGACGGTCCCTGCCTGCATCATGGCGGCGGCGACGGTCAACATTCCCGCCATCGCGCTTTCCGGCGGGCCGATGAACAACGGCTGGCTGCACGGCGAGCGCACCGGCTCGGGCACGGTCATCTGGAGCGCGCGCGCCGATCTCGCCGCAGGCAAGATCGACTACGAGCGGTTCATGGAGATCGTGACTTCCTCGGCGCCGTCGATCGGCCATTGCAACACCATGGGCACCGCCTCGACGATGAACGCGCTCGCCGAGGCGCTCGGCATGAGCCTGCCCGGCTGCGCCGCGATTCCCGCGCCGCATCGCGAGCGCGGGCAGATCGCCTACGACACCGGCCGCCGCATCGTCGAGATGGTGTGGGAGGACTTGAAGCCCTCGGACATCCTCACCCGCGACGCCTTTGAAAACGCCATCGTCGTCAACAGCGCGATCGGCGGCTCTACCAACGCGCCGATCCACCTCAACGCCATCGCGCGCCACATCGGGGTCAAGCTCGGCATCGACGACTGGGAGCGAATCGGCCATCGCGTGCCGCTGCTGGTCAACATGCAGCCGGCCGGCAAGTATCTCGGCGAGGAGTTCCATCGCGCCGGCGGGGTGCCCGCGGTCGTCAACGAGCTGATGAAGGCGAAGCTCATCCATGAGGACGCGCCGACCGCCAACGGCAAAACCATCGGCGAGAATTGCCGGGGCCGCGAATCGGACGACGCGGACGTCATTTTCCCGTTCAATGCGCCGCTGAAGCCGGACGCCGGGTTCATCGTGCTGCGCGGCAACCTGTTCGACGACGCGATCATGAAGACGAGCGTGATCGACGCGGAGTTTCGCCGGCGCTATCTCTCCAATCCCGACGACCCGAACGCCTTCGAGGGCCGCGCGATCGTGTTCGACGGGCCGGAGGACTATCACGCCCACATCGACGATCCGCAGCTCGCCATCGACGAAGGCTGCATCCTGTTCATGCGCGGCGCGGGGCCGATCGGCTTTCCCGGCGGCGCGGAAGTGGTGAACATGCTGCCGCCGGGCGCTCTCATCAAGAAGGGCGTCGGGTCTCTCCCTTGCGTCGGCGACGGCCGGCAGTCGGGCACCTCGGGCTCGCCCTCGATCCTCAACGCTTCGCCCGAGGCGGCCGCCGGCGGCGGGCTGGCGCTGCTGCGCACCGGCGACCGCGTCCGCATCGACCTCAAGAAGCGCGCCGCCAATATTCTCATTTCCGAAGAGGAGCTGGCGACGCGCCGCGCGGCGCTGGCGGAGCAGGGCTACGCCTACCCCGAGAGCCAGACGCCTTGGCAGCAGATCCAGCGCGAAATGGTCGCCCAATTCGACGAGGGCATGGTGCTGAAGCCGGCGGTGAACTATCAGCGCCTCGCCCAGACGATGGGCGCGCCGCGCGACAATCACTAAGTCATGGCGACGAACCGGTTCGGGCAGCCCGTCGGCCCGCCCGTCGACGCCCGCCCCGCCAGGGGGCCCGAGCGGGCGACGTTGCGCGGACGCGCGGTCACTCTTGTTCCGCTCGACGCGGACGAGCACGCCGCCGCGCTCTTTCAAGCCGCCAACGGCGGCGAAAAAGATCGCCTCTGGACCTATCTCGCCGACGGCCCCTATGCGGACGCGGCCGCGTTCAAGGCCGCCATCGCGGCCAAGGCGCAATCGGCCGATCCGCTGTTTTTCGCCGTCCTCGACAACGCCTCCGGCCTGGCCGTCGGCTACCAGACGTTGATGCGAATCGACGCGACGCATCGCGCGATCGAGGTCGGCAACGTCCTCTACACGCCGGCGCTGCAGCGCACGATCGGCGCCACCGAGGCGCAATATCTGTTCGCGGCTTACGTTTTCGACGAGCTCGGCTTTCGCCGCTACGAGTGGAAGTGCAACGACCTCAACGCGCCCTCGAAGCGCGCGGCCGCCCGCCTCGGCTTCGTCTTCGAAGGCGTGTTCCGCCAGCACATGATCGTCAAGGGCCGCAGCCGCGACACCGCCTGGTTCGCGATGCTCGATGCGGAATGGCCCGCGCGGCGCGCGGCGTTCGAGCGGTGGCTCGCGCCGGATAATTTCGACGCCGCGGGCCGCCAGAAGGTCTCGTTGACGAGCCTCAATCGGGGGCCGGCGGCGTAGGCGCGAAACGACCGGCCGGACGCGCTCGGAGGCGGGGCCGGGTTCATCCCGTCGATCGCGGATTCGCCTGGGAAATCCGCGGCTCACGGTTCATTAAGGTCAATTATTAGGGTTAAGCCGGCATTAAGGTGTTCGTGGCACTTTTCCCTTCGACGCATGGATGCGCGAGCCCCATCGGCCCGCGTCGAACGAAGGGATTACGTCATGGCCAACTTGAAGGTCCTTGTTCTCGCCAGCGGCGCGGTCCTCGCCCTCGTCCGCTCGGCCGCCGCCGCCGATCTGTTGCCGCCCCCGCCCGCGCTCGAACCGCCGCCCCTCGCCGCGGCCGAATTCAGCGGCTGGTATCTGCGCGGCGACGTCGGCATCGGCGCCAGCGCAAATGCGCCGAACATCGTCCAAACGCCGGATCCGATTGCGACCGCCGCTGCGGGCTACTTCCTCGGAACGCCGACCGACGGCTCCCACAATAACTCGCTTTCCGCATCGGGGATGTTTGATCTCGGCGTCGGCTATCAGGTCAACAATTGGCTCCGCTTCGACGTCACCGGCGAATACCGCGGCGGATCGAACTTTCAGTCGCTGTTCGTGATCAACGCGCCGGGCAACGCAGCCAACCCACCCGTCAACCCGACCCAATTGGCGGACTTCTATCGCGGCGACTTCTCGTCGCTGGTCGGCCTGATCAACGGCTACGCCGACTTGGGCACTTGGTATGGCGTCACGCCTTATGTCGGCGCAGGCGTCGGCGTCGCCCGGAACACCTTGTCCGGCCTCACCGACGAGGCGCAGATCTCCTATACGAATTCTTCGACGGGCGCCGTCACGTCCGGGCCGGCGGGCGGCTACGCCAAGGATTCGTCGAGGTGGAATTTCGCCTGGGCGCTGATGACGGGCCTCGATTTCAACGTGACGCAGAATCTCAAGCTCGAGCTCGGCTATCGCTATCTCGATCTCGGCAAGTTCGGCTCGGGCAAGCCGAGCTGCCTGAACGGAACCGGGGTGGGTAGCGGATTCGGCTGCAGCGAATCGCCGATCGCGTCGAAGAACGACGTCGCCTTCAACGACTTCCGCATCGGCTTGCGCTGGATGATCGGCGAAGAGCAGCCCTACGCTCCGCCCCCGGCGCCGCTGGTGCGCAAATACTGACCGAACTCGCCTTGCGGCGAACGCGAAAAGAGCGGCGTCGGCCCCGTCGACGCCGCTCTTTTCTTGCCTCGGGACGGCGCGCGTTGCTTTCGCCCGCCAAGCGACGTAAACGCCCGCTTCAAGCCCTCGAGCGCCGGCATGAGGCGGGCGTCGAAGTCGAGCGGCGAGAGGGAGCGTCGGCCATGGGCGAATGGATCAGACTGAAAGCGAGCGACGGCTTTGAACTCGCCGCCTGGCGCGCCGAGCCCAAAGGCGCGCCGCGCGGCGGCATGGTCGTCGTGCAGGAAATCTTCGGCGTCAACGCGCACATCCGCTCCGTCGCCGAGGGCTACGCCGCCGACGGCTACCTCGCCGTCGCGCCGGCGATGTTCGATCGCGGCGAACGCGACGCCGATTTCCCCTACGGCCCCGATGGGCTCGCGCGCGGCCGCGCGGTCGTCGAAAAAATCCCGCGCGCGGCGATGCTGCTCGACATCGGCGCGGCGATCGAAGCGGCCGAGAGCGGCGGCAAGGTCGGCGTCGTCGGCTATTGCCTGGGCGGCACGCTCGCCTGGCTCGCGGCGGCCGAGCTCGACGGCCTCTCGGCGGCGGTCGGCTACTACGGCGGGGGAATCGTCGGCCTCAAGGACCTGAAGCCGCGCGTCCCGACGATGCTGCATTTCGGCGAGAAGGACGAGCACATCCCGGTCGCCGGCGTGCGCGAGGTCGCCGCCGCGCATCCGGATACGCCGGTCTATTTCTATCCCGCCGGCCACGCGTTCAACCGCGACGTCGGCGCGGGCTATCACGCGCCGAGCGCCGCCCTCGCCAAATCGCGCACGCTGGCGTTCTTCGCCGAGCATCTGGGGTAGCCGAACTCGCCCCTTCTCCCCTTGCGGGAGAGGGCATAGCCCGTCGAGAGACGGGCGTTCTTCCGAACGCGCTTTGGGGGCGAGGCGTCGGCGCCCTTACGTCACCAGCCGCGGACCCGCGGCGCCCATCTTCTCGTTTTCCTGGACGACGCCGAGCCGGCGCGCGACTTCCGTATAGGCCTCCATCATGCCGCCGAGGTCTTTGCGGAAGCGGTCCTTGTCCATCTTCTCGTTGGATTTGACGTCCCACAGGCGACACGAATCGGGGCTGATTTCGTCGGCGACGACGATGCGCATGTTGTCGCCTTCCCACAGCCGGCCGCATTCGATCTTGAAGTCGACCAGACGAATGCCGACGCCGAGGAACAGCCCGGTCAGGAAGTCGTTGACGCGGATCGCCAGCGCCATGATGTCGTCGATTTCCTGCGGCGAGGCCCAGCCGAAGGCGGTGATGTGCTCCTCGGAGACCATGGGATCGTCGAGCGCGTCGTTCTTGTAATAGAACTCGATGATCGAGCGCGGCAATTGCGTGCCCTCCTCGATGCCGAGACGCTTGGCCAGCGAGCCGGCCGCGACGTTGCGCACGACGACCTCGAGGGGAACGATTTCGACCTCGCGAATCAGTTGCTCGCGCATGCTGATGCGACGCACGAAATGCGTGGGGACGCCGATCTCGTTGAGCCGCTGGAACAGATATTCGGAAATGCGATTGTTCAGAACGCCTTTGCCGTCAATGATTTCGTGCTTCTTGGCGTTGAAAGCGGTCGCGTCGTCCTTGAAGTACTGGATCAGAGTTCCGGGCTCCGGGCCCTCGTAGAGGACCTTGGCTTTGCCTTCATAGATGCGTCGGCGGCGGTTCATGCGGTGCAACCGTGGCTTGAGGAAATCCATGGAATCGGCCTTTTCTGGCGGCTATCTCGCCGTTCGCGCGATGCGCCGGGCGAGGATATGGGGTTTCGGGCCGTGTGAGCCAAGTGTGATACCCCTCATCCGGACCGGGGGCCAGTCCCCCGCGAACTTAGCCGATCGTCGCGCTCGGCACAAACTCCCGCCTCCGCGGGGGGCCCGAGCGCGCGTCGCGCCGCGAACCGCGCTCTAGACGAAGGTTGTAGCGGCGCCGGGCTCGACGCCGCGGTCAAATGCAAGCAGTATGCGCCCTCGAACGAGCCGACGGGGGTCGGCGATCGCCGCTGCGGGGCGCTCGCCGAGGTCGCGGCGAAGCCGAATGGGGCGCCGATGCGAGCGGCGTCGACGCGGCGGCGCCGAAACGTCCCCGAACGGCGGAGTCGAGAAGGGGAGGAGCAATACGGGGGATGTTCGCCGTAACCAGGCGGACGCGAGGCCAATAAGCTGCACACTGGAGGAAGCGAAATGGATGACGCCGTCATCAAGCGGATTCAACGCGATCCGAATTACCTAAAACTCGTCGCCGAGCGAAAGACCTTCGGCTGGACGCTGTCGATCATCATGTTGGTGATCTATTACGGGTTCATCGCCCTCGTCGCCTTCGCGCCGAGCGCCATCGCGGTCAAGCTCTTCGGCTCCATCACCATCGGCCTGACGCTGGGCGTCGCCATCATCCTGGCGGCGATCATCCTGACCGGCGTCTACGTCCTGCGCGCGAACGCGCAATACGACGACCTGACCAAGGCGATCGTCAACGCCAACGCCGTAGGAGGCAAGAAATGATCCGTCTCATCAAGTCGAGCGCCCTCGGGACCGCGCTGACGTTGCTCGCCGGCGCGGCGCTCGCCGCCGACACGGGCGCGGCTCCGCCGCTGGACTGGAACGCGCTCATCATCTTCGCCGCCTTCGTCATTCTGACCCTGGGCATCACCTACTGGGCGGCCCAGCGCACCCGCACGGCAAAGGATTTCTACGCCGCGGGCGGCGGCGTCACCGGCCTGCAGAATGGTCTGGCCATCGCCGGCGACTACATGTCGGCGGCCTCGTTTCTCGGCATTGCGGCGCTGGTGTTCAGCACCGGCTATTACGGCCTGATCTATTCGATCGGCTTTCTCGTGGGATGGCCGATCATCATGTTCCTGATGGCCGAGCCGCTGCGCAATCTCGGCCGCTTCACCTTCGCCGACGTCGCCTCCTATCGCTTGCAGGCGACGCCGATCCGCGCGATGGCCGCCACCGGCACCTTGGCGACCGTGGCCTTCTACCTGATCGCGCAAATGGTCGGCGCCGGACAACTGATCGAGTTGCTGTTCGGCCTGCCTTACCTCTACGCCGTCGTTTTCGTCGGCGTCATGATGGTCATCTACGTCACTTTCGGCGGCATGATCGCCACCACCTGGGTGCAGATCATCAAGGCGGCCCTGCTGCTCCTCGGCGCGACGCTGATGGCGCTGCTGGTGCTGGCTCAATTCGGCTTCGACTTCAACGCGCTGATCGCCAAGGCGATCGAAGTCCATCCCAGTCATGAGAAGATCATGCTGCCGGGCGCGGCGGTGGCCAACCCGATCTCGGCGATCTCGCTGGGCATGGCGCTGATGTTCGGCACCGCCGGTCTGCCCCACATCCTGATGCGCTTCTTCACCGTCGGCAACGCCAAGGAAGCGCGCAAGTCGGTGTTCTGGGCGACCACCTTCATCGGCTATTTCTATATCCTGACCTTCATCATCGGCTTCGGCGCGATCATTCTCGTCGGGCCGAACGCGCTCTATCACGACGTCAAGGGCGCTTTGTTGGGCGGCGGCAACATGCCGGCGATCCATCTGGCGCATGCGGTCGGCGGCGATTTGATGAAGGGCTTCATCGCGGCGGTCGCCTTCGCGACGATTCTCGCGGTGGTCTCCGGGCTGACTCTTGCGGGCGCGAGCGCGGTCAGCCACGACCTCTACGCCAGCGTGTTCCGGCGCGGCAAGGTCGACGAAGCCACTGAGGTCAGGGTGTCGCGAATCACCACCGTCGCGCTCGGCGTCGTCGCCATCCTTCTCGGCATCGTCTTCGAGAAGGTCAACGTCGCCTTCATGGTCGGTCTCGCCTTCGCCGTCGCGGCGAGCGCCAATTTCCCGGTGCTTCTGCTCGCGATGCTGTGGAAGGGTCTGACGACGCGCGGCGCCTTCATCGGCGGCTTTGTCGGACTGATCGGAGCGGTGGCGCTGACGATCCTCAGCCCTGGCATCTGGGAGGCGGTGCTCGGCAATCCCAAGGGAAGCGCGCTGTTCCCATACACGTCGCCGGCGATCTTCACCATGCCGCTGGCGTTCTTGTTCGCCTGGATCTTCTCGATCACCGACCGGTCGGCCGTCGCTACGAAGGAGCGGGTCGCGTTCGAGGGCCAGTACGTGCGCTCGCAAACCGGCATCGGCGCGGAGGGCGCGGTGGCGCACTGACGCCGACATCGACGCAAAGAGGGCGTCCCGCGGCCGCGGGGCGCCCTTTTCATTTCGACGCGCCGTGCAAGGTCTGCCGCGCTTCCCTCGTCGCCCGCATTTCGACCAGCCGTCCGGCCTCGATCACCGCGATGTCGCTGGCCAGCCGCTCGACCTCGCTGACGCGATGGCTGACGAAGACGATGGGGATGGCGAAAGCGTCTCGCAGCGTCTCGATCCATTGCAAGATGTCCTGCCGGCGCGCGTCGTCGATCGCGTTCAACGGCTCGTCCATCAGCAGCACGCGGGGATTGCGGAGCAGCGCGCGGCCGATCGCGACGCGCTGCTTCTCGCCGCCCGACAGGCGCGCCGGCCCGCGCGCCAGCAACGGCTCCAGGCCGAGCAGCGCGACGACGTCGGCGAAGGCGGCGAGGCTCGGCCCGCGCGAGGCGAAGCGCGCGCCGTAGCTCAGGTTGTGCGCGACGCTGAGGTGCGGAAAAAGGCGCGGCTCCTGGAACACATAGCCGATGCGGCGCAGGCGCGCGGGGACGTCGAGCCCTCGCGCGGTGTCGAGGAACACCGCTTCGTCGACCGCGATGCGGCCGCGGCGCGGCCGCTTCAAGCCGGCGATCAGGTCGAGCAGCGTCGTCTTGCCGGCGCCCGAAGGGCCGCACAGCGCCAGCACACGGCCGCCGGCGCGGATTTCCGCTGCGATGGCGAAATCGCCCTGCGCGTGCTCGACCGCGATTTCGATCATTCGCCTGCGCCCCGTTTGGCGACGCGCTCGGCGAGCGCCTCGGAGACGAACAGCGCGAGAAAGGCGATCGCCAGCGCGATTCCCGTCAGCCGCCACGTCGTCGCGCCGCCGTTGGGATCCTGCGTCGCGCTGTAGATCGCGGTGGCGATGGTCTGCGTCTGGCCGGGAATGTTGGCGACGAAGGTGATGGTCGCGCCGAATTCGCCGATCGCCTTGGCGAAGCCGAGGATCAGCCCAGCGATGATCCCCGGCGCCGCGAGCGGCAGGGTCACGGTGGCGAAGACGAACCAGGACGGCGCGCCGAGCGTCTGCGCCGCCTGCTCGAGACGCGTGTCGACCGCCTCGATCGACAGCCGGATCGCTCGCATCATCAAGGGAAAGCCCATCACCGCCGCCGCCAGCGCCGCGCCGGTCCAGCGGAACGACAACGTCAGCCCGCAACACGCCTCCAGCGCGCGCCCGAAGATTCCCTGCCGTCCGAAGCCGATCAGGAGCAGCCAGCCGGTGACGACCGGAGGCAGCACCAGCGGCAGATGCGCCAGCGCGTTGACCAGCGACTTGCCGGGAAATCGACGTCGCGCCAGCAGCCAGGCGAGGGCCACGGCGAACGGCAGGCTCGCCACCGCGCCGACCGCGGCGACCTTGAGCGAGAGGAATATCGCCGTCCATTCCGCCGGCGAGAAGATCAGCCCGTCGCTCCAACCCGCTCCGTTCGACACGCTCGAAGCCCGCTCCGGTTGAACTCTGCGCCGCCCCGCCTCGCCGGCGGGCTGTGTCGGAACATCTATAGCGCGCGAGCCGCGCCGGCGGCAAACCGGCGCGCCCGAGCGCGCGTTGCGGCTGGCGCTGCGATCGCCGCCGGACTAACATGAAGCGGGGACCGCTCGCGGGCGAGTCGGTCGGCGCCACGGGGAGGCCATCATGAACGTTGTCGAACGCGTCAAAGCCATTCTCGTCACTCCGAAGACCGAGTGGCGAGCGATCGAGACCGAGCCCGGCGATCCGGCTTATCTCTTCACCAACTATGTCGCGATCCTCGCCGCGATTCCCGCGGTGTGCGGCTTCATCGGCGTGATCATCTTCGGCGGAAGCGTCCTCGGCGGCCTCGTCTCCGCGGTCGTCTACTACGTGCTGACGTTCGTGATCGTCTACGTCGTGGCGCTGATCGCCGACGCGCTGGCGCCGCCATTTGGGGCGCGCAAGAGTCCACCCAACGCCCTCAAGCTCGTGGTCTATTCGGCGACGCCCGTGTGGGTGGCGGGCGTATTGTCGCTGGTCCCCCCGTTGGCGATCCTCGGCCTCCTCGCGGCGCTCTACGGCCTTTATCTATTCTGGCTCGGCGTTCCCACGTTGATGAAGGCGCCCGATGAAAAATCGGTGCTCTACACCGCCGCGGTGGTCGTTTGCGCGATCGTCGTCTTGATCGTCTTGGGATTGATCGTCGGAATGGTTTTCCACGCGATCGCGTGAACGCCGGCGCCGCCGCGCGGCGACGGAGCGGCTCGTACAGGAGACTTGGCGCTGGTTCGGGCTCGACGATCCCGTCGCGTTGGATCACGCCAAGCAGGCCGGGGCGCCAAGGACTCGTCGACGCGCTCCATCGCAATGGACGATGGGCGCGTCGGGAGCCTCGATGAGGCGACGGCGCGGAATCCCGCCATCGCCGCGGCGGCCTCGAACGCGATCGCCGCGCCGTGATGGCGAAGCGGACGTTTTCGCGTCGGCGCGCGCGCCGCTGGCCGAGGAGGGCCGCCGCCGCGGCGAAGGCCGCGCCGGCGCGGAGATTCCGGTGCGCTCCGATCGCGGCCGCCTCGTCGCCGACGACATCGGCAAGGAGCGGATCAATCCCGACTATTCCTGCGTCGGGCGATCGAAGGGGCTCGCCGAATTGCGCGGCGTCACGCGCGCGGTCGCCTGGCCGGAGAGCCGGGAGCGGGCGGATCGCGGCTAGGCGCCCGCCGTTCCCGTGAGGCGGAGCGTCACGACTTCCGGCGGCCGCAGGACCCGCACCGGCGCGAACGACGTGCCGAGGCCTCCGGAGACGACGAGCTGACGCGCCCCCTCGGAATAGACGCCGTAGACGTAGGGCTTTTGGCCGGGCTCGGCGCGCATGAACGGCGAGCCGAGCAGCGGCAGATTGATCTGGCCGCCGTGGGTGTGGCCGCAAAGCGTCAAGGCGATCCGCTCGGGCGCGCGAGTAAAAATATAGGGTTCGTGAGCGAGCAGGATCGCGGGCGCGCCGTCGTTGACCTCCCGTAGCGCGTGGGGAAGATCGTCGACTCCGTGAAGTCCGAAACGGCGACCGTTGTTGGCCAGTTGATCGCCGAGGCCGATCAACCAGAAAGGCCGGCCGTTTTGGGCGAGCCGGATCGACTGGTTCTCGAGCACGGGAATGCGCGCCTCGGCGAGCGCGCGTCGGACGCTGCGCGATCCGTCGGGCGGGTCGGTCGGAATGGCGGCGAACCACCAGTCGTGATTGCCGAGGACCGAATAGACGCCGAGCGGCGCCCGTAGGCGCGCGAGCTCACCGGCCCACGCGCCGGGCGGGACATAACCGCTGACGAAGCGATGCGTGCAGACGAAATCGCCGAGCAGCACCGTCAGGTCCGGCCGCTGCGCGTTGGCGAGATCGACGATTTCGCCCACGCGCTCCTCCGACATCCAGGGATAACAGGCGTGGATATCGGCGATGACGGCGATTTTCAGCTCAAGGCCGGCGGGCCATCGCGGCGGGGTCAGCGCGTAGGAGGTCAGCGCGAGTTCCCAGCCCGCCTCGAAGGCGGTCGCGTAGCCGGCGAAGCCGGTCGTCGCCGCAAGGGCGCCGAGACCGGTCAAGAGGCGGCGCCGCGCAATCCGCATGGTTGAAACGCCTGGATCTCGATGCGCCCCCGCGCCCCGCGCATTTAGGGGCGCTGCGCCTAAGAAGCAAGCGGGAGTTTCGGCGGAGCGAGGTAGCGCGCGCCGCGCTCGATCGCTTCCGCGAGTTCGGGTTCGAAAGGCTCGACGGGAAGCTTGAATTCCGCGGCGACGGCGGCCAGCCCGACCTCGTGGTAGAGCCGGGAGAGGAGCTGGCTGCGGCCGGCTCTGACCTCGATCGTCCCGGAAATGGCGGCAACATTTTGATGCATGGGGCACTCGATGACTGAAGTTGCGCGGCGCCGCTCGCCTCGGCGTCGGGCCATGGCGACAAACTGGCGGAAATCAGTTAAGGGCGGTTTAAGCGATGAATCGCGGCCGATCGACTCCCGCCGCGCCGCTCACGGCTCGGCGCGAACCGCGACGCGGAAAGTCGAAATTCGCCAAAGGCCGCGATGTCCATTCTCGGGGTTCTCTTCGACAAAGACGGCACGCTGATCGATTTCGACGCCACCTGGGGGCCGGCGATGCACGCGATCATTCGCGCGCTCGCCGCGGACGATCCCGAGCGGATGCGCGCCCAGGCCGAGGTTCTGCATTTCTCGCTCGATGAGAAGCGGTTTCGCGCCACTTCGCCGGTGATCGCGGGTTTGTCGGCGAGCTATGGGCTGCAATGGGCCAACGCGCTGGGGCGGACGGATTTCGTTGCGTTGAAGCGCGAGATCGATCGTCTGGCGGCGGTCGAATCGCTGAAGGCGCTGACGCCGATCGGCGAGCCGGCGCATGCGCTCGGCGCGCTGAAGGCGATGGGCCTGCGCCTGGGCGTCGCCACCAACGATTCGGAGGCCAACGCGCGGCGGCACATCGCCGCGCTGGGACTCGCGCAGACCATCGAATTCGTCGCCGGCCGCGATTCCGGCCATGGCGGCAAGCCCGATCCCGGCATGGCGCTGGCGTTCGCGCGCCATCTCGGCGTCGCGCCGGGCCGAATCGCGATGGTCGGCGATTCGCGCGGCGACCTCGAGGCGGCGCGCGCCGCCGGCGCGCTGGCGGTCGCGGTGCTGAGCGGGCCGGCCCGTCGCGACGACCTCGCGCCGTACGCCGACTACGTGGTCGACGACCTCGAAGCGCTGCCGGCGCTGTTCGCGGCGCTGGCGCGAGCGGTTTGAGCCGGCGCGGCGAGGCCTCGGTTCGATCAGCGCCGAGTCGCCGCGAGCGCGTTCGCCAGGAGAACGCCGAGGCAGCCGAACGCCAGAACGCCGCCCGCCAGGAGCGGCGCGCTCGGCGCCAGCGCCGCGAAAACGCCGGCCAGCGCCACGACCGCCAGGATCGACAGCGCCAGCGCGCCGTCGTCGACGAACAACCCGGCCAATCGCCGCAGCGCGGCGGCGAGCGCCCTCATCGGCTCGTCTCCACGTCGGCGCGGCGGGCGAGGGCGATCGCCGCGAGGCCGACCGCCAGGAACGCCGCGACAAAGCCGAGGATCGCCCAATCCCCGCCCGGCCAAGGCGCGCCGAGGCCTTCCCCGGTCCAAAACAGGCCGAACCCCGACAGCAAGGCGCCGACCGCGAATTTAAGCGCGTTCTCGGGGACGCGCGCGAGCGGTCGATAGGCGACGAAGCCGGCCGCGGCGACCACCAGACAGGCGGCCAGAGCGCTGAGGCTCGCGGGAACGAGCAGCCCGCGGCCGGCGCCGAGCGCGATGACGATGAACGCGACCTCGAGCCCTTCGAGGAGAACGGCCTTGAAGCTCGCGACCGCGGCGAGCCAATCGGCGCCCGCGATCCGTCGGGCGCCTTGCTCGTGGAGCGCGCCGAGCGCCGCCGCGAAGGCCTTCGCTTCGTCGTGCGGCGCAACGACGCCCGAAGCGCGCAGGATCGCCTTGCGCAGCCAGCGCATGCCGAACAGCAGCAGCAGGACCCCGATCGCCCCTTGCACGAGACGCAGAGGGATCAGTCCCAGCGCCGGGCCCAGCGCCGCCACGACCAGGGCCAGAACCGCCAGGCCGGCGAGCGCGCCGAACCCGGCGGGCCGCCAGCCGCGAACCGTCGCTACCGCGAGGACGATCGTCAGCGCCTCCACCGCCTCGACCGACGAGGCGAGGAACACGGCGGTCACGACCGAACCGATCTCGGCTGCGCCGCTCATCGCCGGACCGCTTTCTCAGGCCGCTGTCTGCGCGCGTCGCGAGCGCAGGTCGGGAAGGAAATAAGTCAGCAGGCCGATCGCCGGCAGGAAGGCGCAGACCTGGTAGACGAAGGTCAGGCTGGTGCGGTCGGCGAGCGCGCCGAGCGCCGCCGCGCCGATGCCG
>Ga0326727_10016865_pt1 | contig 15301 bp, 11 predicted proteins | sample MB2enrmetagenome_FD_207643 | JGI IMG/M metagenome (GOLD analysis project Ga0326727, IMG submission 207643) | Lab enriched peat soil microbial communities from McLean, Ithaca, NY, United States - MB29MY | ecosystem: Environmental > Terrestrial > Soil > Wetlands > Peat | place: USA: New York... | reverse complement strand
GATGGCTTGGAAATACCCGTTGAAATCAATGCCCAGCTCATAGAACTGGATGGGAAAAAATGCATTCTATCCCTTGCTCGGGACATCTCAGAACGAAAGAAAGCAGAAATAGAACTGTTTAATAGCGCGGAAAAGCAAAGATGTTTGCATGAAAGATATCGCTCGCTGATTATGAATATGCCGGATAGCTTTGCGTATAACAAAGTCATCTATGATCAAGCAGGAACGCCGGTAGATTATGAAATTCTGGAGATTAATGAAGCCTATGAAAGAATATTCAATGTGTCGCGCGAAGAAATAATTGGCAAGAAATATTCGGAACTTTATTCAGGCGGGGATCCTGAAATCTTCAAACAAAGAATGTCGGAATGTGGAAAAGCAGCCTCATCTGGGGGAGTACTTATTTTGCCGATCTACTATTCCGAACGGAGCAAATGTTGGTCTTCCGTGAAACTATATAGCCCCGAGCCTGGTTATTTTGTTTCTATTCTAACGGATATGAGCGAGCGCATCCATGTGGAAAATGAACTTCATCTGGCTAAGGATACGGCTGAAGCTGCAAATCGGGCAAAAAGTGAATTGCTGGCGAATATGAGTCATGAAATACGCACCCCGATTAATGGCATGGTGGGGATGATCGATTTAACCCTCTTGAAAGATATCGGCCAAGAACAGCGAGAGAATTTGGAGATTGCTAAAGCCTGCGCGGACTCACTGCTGAAAATCATTAATGATATTCTGGATTTCTCGAAAATCGAAGCAGGTAAATTAGTGATCGAAAAGATTAGGTTCAATCTGCGGGAACTGCTGAATTTAACGATTAAAGCGCATTTACCATTAGCAATGAAAAAGAAGTTGGAATTAAGTTGCGACTGTTCTAATTCCATACCGGAAGCTTTAGTGGGAGACCCAAACAGGTTAAGGCAAATCTTAAATAATCTGTTAAATAACGCATTAAAATTCACGGAGCAGGGAGGGGTTACTCTTTCTGCTGAGGAGTTAGCTATGACCGATGAAACCATTGAGGTGAGGTTTTCAATTTCTGATTCTGGGATTGGTATATCGAAGTCAGAACAAGCTAAGCTTTTTAGAACCTTTAGTCAAGTGGATGGTTCGATCACAAGAGAATATGGTGGAACGGGTTTAGGCCTAGTGATTTCAAAGCAATTGGTTCAGATGATGGGTGGGATGATAATGGTCGAAAGCCAAAAAGGAAAAGGGAGTCAATTTAGCTTTACTTTAAAGTTCAAATTAGCCGGAGAACGTGACTACCCGCTTCGGGATAATCCCCAACCCATCTACACTATGAAGCCTTTAAAGATTCTTATTGTAGAAGATGACAATGTCAATTCAATGGTTCTGGCTATCATGCTGAAAGAAAAAGGACATTTTGTCGAATCAGCCACGAATGGGTCTGAAGCCTTGTTCTTGCACGCGAAGAATCTGTACGATGTAATTTTTATGGATATTCAAATGCCGGTCATGGATGGAATCGAAGCAACCATCAAGATTCGTGAGCGGGAGGGCAAGACGCGGCACACACCGATCATTGCCTTAACAGCTTATGCGCTGGTTGGAGATCGGGAAAAATTCCTGTCTCATGGCATGGATGAGTATTTATCGAAACCCATTAAAATGGACAAATTATTCCGGCTCTTAGAGGAGGTAGTGAACCGAAGTATCCTGGAAAAAGAACGCCGCACCGAATCTGATCAGGAAGTCATGATCAGTGACACGGGGATAATTTTAAATATTAAGCCGGAGGATTCGTCGGGATGTGATAAACTCGCCATTCTCCAGGATATTTATCGAGATATTGAAGAACTTCGCTTTGCTTTAAACCATAAGGACATGAGCGTCATAGAAGGTATAGCTCATAATATTAAAAATAACTGTAATCTGATTGAAGCGGATGAACTAAAAACTTTAGCTTTTAAAATAGAATTGGCCGCCAGACGTGAAAATCAAGAGGAAGCGGCTAAATACGCTTTGTTTATCAAACGAGAATTTGAGATTTACAGACGCTTAGAAATCAGTGTGAAGGAGGAAACGGGCGATGAAAATTTTAATAGCGGAGGATGATTTGGTCAGTCGAAGGTTCTTGTCAAAATTCCTTGTCCAATATGGTGAAGTCGATCTGGTGCTTGATGGGCTCGAAGCGCTGGACTATTATTTGATTGCCATCAAAGAAAAAGTCCCTTATGACTTAATTTGTCTGGATACCTTGATGCCAAAAGTGGACGGGGCTAAAGTATTAAAGGCTATTCGAGACTTTGAGTCCAGGCAAAGCGTTGTATCTGAACAACGGGTTAAGGTGATTATGACGACCGCTTTGGCGGAAACCGACTATGTTGATCAGGCTTTTGAAATTGGCAGTGAGGCCTATGCCTGCGCTGCCAAACCGATTGATACTAATAAAATGCTTGAGGTCGTAAAAAAACTTGGACTTAGAGTAGTACGCTTTGAGTCCACCGGAATAGGATCAGGGGAACTATCTGGGGCTGGGAGAGTGTGGTAGGAGTAAAACTGGAGAGGGTAGTTGAATATGTATAAAGAAGATTGTAAGATGAGTGTGAAGCAAATAAAGGAGTAGATCAAATGATAACTGAAAGTATTTTGGACATTATCGGCAATACGCCAATGGTTAGTTTGAAAAAACTTACCGGTCTGAATGTTTTTGCTAAGGCAGAACATCTGAACCCTGGCGGAAGCATCAAAGACAGGGTTGCCAAATACATGATTGAACAGGCTGAAGCCAGAGGACTATTGAAATCCGGTATGACAATTATGGAACCCACTTCGGGTAATACGGGGATCGGAATAGCTTTGGTTGGTGTCCAAAAAGGCTATAGGGTAGTCATTGTAATGCCGGAGAATATGAGCGAAGAAAGAAGAAAGATTGTGCTGGCGTTGGGGGCGGAACTTATCTTGACTAAAGCTGAAGACAGCATTGGCGGATCAGTCTTGGAAGTTGAGAGACAAAAAGCCCAAGATTCTGGGATCTTTGTTCCCCAACAGTTTGAAAATCCGGATAATCCTCAAATTCATTATCTCACGACAGCACCGGAAATCTGGGAACAAATGAAGGGTCAGGTAGATGTTTTCGTTTCTGGGTTGGGCAGCGGAGGAACGTTGGCCGGAGTTGGAAGATTTATTAAAGAAAGAAATCCGAAGGCCAAGATCGTTGCCGTTGAACCTAAAAATGTTTCTGCCCTTTTGGGGCACGAGCCGGGATTACATAAGATTCAAGGAATCGGTGACGGTTTTATCCCAGGAGTGCTGGATGTAAAGCTCATAGATGAAGTCGTTGAAGTTACAGACGATGATGCCATTAATCTGGCTCGGGACCTGGCCAGAGTCCAAGGTATTCTAGTAGGGACTTCTTCAGGCGCCAATGTTTGGGCCTCTGTCAAAATAGCCCAAAAGTATGGCCTGGATAAAAACATTATAACTGTTTTACCTGACAGAGTTGAACGATATTTTAGTACATCCCTGATATAAATCCTGCTGAAATAATCGGTAACCACTTTTAGGACGCAACCCTTTATTTCACAATCAGCACCGAACATTTCGCCTTGTGGAGGACGTGCTGACTGACGCTGCCTAATAAGGGACCAGCAGTTGCCCCATAGCCATGGTTCCCCATGATTACCAAGTCGATGTTCTCATTTTCGACCTCTTTGAGGATAACCTCAGCTGGTTTCCCTTGGATTTTCTTCTTAATCAAGGTAACATCACTGGTATCTATTCCTTGAAGCGTGGCTTCTAAGGCGAGTTCGCCTTCTTTTTCAATTTGTTCCGGCGAAATTAAATAGCTAAAAACAGTTGAATAATACACGATCGGCAGGTGCAGAACGAACAGAAGTTCAACTTCCGCGCTAAATTTTCGGGCGAGTTCCAAGGCAAATATCAACGCTTGACGGGAATACTCTGAGGCATCTGTGGCCACCAATATTTTTTTAAACATAAATTACCCCCCAATACTTCATTATGCTCTTTATTCCACGCTATAGGTTAATGTCCTGCTTTTTAGAGTAATTTGCTATTTCCCTTTTCCTTCAAGAGCCGGAACGTATTACAATTACGTTTCCGGCTCTTTTGACGTATTAGTAAGTATAAGTAAGCATTATGATGAGAATCGAATATTATTTAGAACTTAAAGGAAATATAATACTTGTCACATACATATTGACTTTCGGACTCTAGGGGACTAATATCACAATCTGGATAACACAAACTTAGGGAGGAATTTATGCCAAACATATACTGGTATTGTTTTCTGGCGATCATTGGAGTAGGAGGCGCGGCTTTTGCCATATACCAGAAAAGAAACATTGCCAAGCTCTCTACTTTTCTGGCATTTTTCCTATTTGCGACATGTGTTACATGGATAGGCGAATTTGTTGTGCTTGGTTTATTTAATAGTTATGCTTATAAAACCGGTATATATACAGACCCGTGGGCTGAGAATCTTTTAGGCCATCTGATACTTAACTCGACTTTTTATCCCGGCACAGCAATCTTGGTTGCAGCGTATTCGTTAGGATTTTTGTGGATTTTCCTGATTACCGTTATCTATTTACTGGTAGAGTATTTGTTTTTGAAATTAGGAATCTACGAACATCATTGGTGGAAATATTACATGACAGGTCTCTGTATTTTTACATATCAGATCCTGACAAAATTTTGGTTTAGCAAGATAAACAAAATACGGCGTCAGGGAGTGTTGCGAATCAGTACGTTCTACTTCATTGGGTTTGTTCTTCTACACTACCCTATTCCCATAATTCTCCTTTTAGGAAAAGGGTATTATAATGTAAATTGGGTACAAGATAGATATTTGTCTAGTACCATGTTTATTTTTTCTTATCAGTTAGTTGAAACTTTAGCTTTGGTGTTTTTTGTATGTGTCCTTAAGCAATGGTTCTGGAAGCTTGTGCCATTTATTATTGCTTTTGTGGGCCAAAGCATACTTGTGAATCGGCAGATCCTGGTTTTTCAGGATGGGTGGAATCTGTTCTACACAATGCTGATTTATTATTAAGTATTGCGACTTTTATTCTGATCGAAAAATACACACTGAATCCTGAGAAGACAATAACCTGCTTAGCGGGCCAGAAGTCTGAAAGGGGAATTGAATAACTCCAAAAATCGAATTGATTTGCATAGGAAATTAATAATAAAAATGTAGACTTGACAAGATTGGAAGATACTTTCATAATACAACTAGATGTCTTATTAAGGGCTGGTCTTGGAGTAGGAAGTCGAAAATATTGCTGCGTTAGCTTAGACTACATGAGCATCAGCCTTATAACTAAAACATATTTTATTATAATTATTCGTAAAGTGACTAAACTAAGAGAGAGAATGCCTTCGTAACGGGCAGATGCAGGAAAGAGGACTTAATAGGGACGAAAGCTGCAGCTTTCGAGGAAAGGGTATGTATTGTATTATGGAAAGTTCACGTTATAAATGGATTGCCTTATCCAACACAACGCTGGGCATTTTTATGGCCATGCTGGACGGAAACATCGTTTTGATTTCTCTACCGGCTATTTTTCGAGGGATTCAGATTAATCCAATGGCTCCTGAGAGCACATCGTATTTACTCTGGCTGTTGATGGGTTACACAGTGGTCACGGCTACTCTACTGGTTTCTTTTGGGCGGTTATCCGATATCTTTGGGCGAGTACGGTTATACAATTTAGGTTTTGCTATTTTTACTTTTGCTTCGATCTTATTGTCCTTGACTCCTGGGAAGGGGAGCACCGGGGCGATAGAATTGATCTTGTTTCGTCTTTTGCAAGGTTTAGGCTCCGGATTCTTGTTTTCCAACAGCACAGCGATCATAACGGATGCCTTTCCGGCTTCCCAAAGGGGGATGGCTATGGGGATTAACCAGATATTTGGTATCGGAGGTTCCTTGATCGGTTTGCTTGTGGGCGGCGTTTTGGCGGATATTCACTGGCGTCTTATTTTTCTGGTCAGTGTTCCGGTAGGGTTGGTTGGCACAGTTTGGGCTTATCTTAAACTTAAAGAAACCAGTACGTTAGCAAGTCGGCAAAAAATTGACTGGTTGGGGAATGGTACGTTTGCGGTTGGTTTAACGACGCTGCTTTTGGCACTTACTTACGGGATTATGCCGTATGGACAATCAAAAATGGGCTGGGGAAACCCCTATGTAATTGCCGGTATAATCATCGGAATTGTCCTCTTGTTTGCTTTTGCCTACATAGAACTTCACATTGAGATACCCATGTTTAATTTAGACCTATTTAAGATTAGAGCGTTTGCAGCGGGTAATCTCAGTTTGTTTCTGTCTTCAATCGCGCGAGGTGGACTGCAATTTATGCTGATCATTTGGCTGCAAGGGATTTGGCTACCGCTCCACGGTTACAGCTTTGAACAAACTCCTTTGTGGGCGGGAATTTATATGCTTCCTATGATGATCGGTTTCTTTTTGATGGGTCCACTAAGCGGTTATTTGTCGGACCGCTACGGTGCTCGTGGGTTTTCCACGGTTGGCATGTTGACCTCCACTTTAGCTTTTATTTTATTGACACTTCTGCCGGCCAACTTTAACTATCTGCCTTTTGTCATTATTTTGTTGATGTCAGGCGCGGGGATGGGGATGTTTGCTGCTCCCAATACGACAGCCATCATGAATTCCGTCCCGGCGGAGCACCGGGGGGCTTCATCCGGAATGCGGGCAACTCTTCAAAATACCGGGTCGGCTTTAAGTATGACGTTATATTTTAGCATTCTGATCATTGGATTAACCCAACATTTGCCGGCTACTATGTATCAAGGCTTGGTCAATGCCGGGGTACCTGCTGCGGCATCCCTCAAGGTTGCTAATTTGCCGCCAACAGGTGCTTTGTTTGCCGCTTTCTTGGGCTATAATCCGATGGCCCAATTACTTCCTGCTGCTGTTCTTCAGCAGTTGCCGCAGGCCAGTCAGCAATTAATCTTAGGTAAGGTATTTTTCCCGCAATTGATCGCGCCTGCCGTTATGTCCAGTTTAAGAATTGCATTTTATATTTCAGCAGTATTGTCAGTCATCGCGGCAATTGCCTCATATATGCGGGGTGAAAAGACCGAGTCCGCTTAATCAAAATAAATAGGTCCACTAAGGTTGGTAACTGAATTAAGCAGATTGGAAACCTATCCATTTTAGAAAATCTGACGGCGGCAACGGTGGACTATAATAATAGCCTTGTACTTCTTGACATCCTTTCTTGCGCAGAAACTGAAGCTGATCTTCGTTCTCCACACCCTCTGCTATTGTGTTAAGATGGAGACTTTGGGCTAAACTGATAACGGCAGCGACGATCGCCTCATCATTCGGATCCGTGGTAATATTACGCACAAAAGACTTGTCAATTTTTAGTTTGTTGATTTGGAAGCGCTTTAAGTAAGTGAGCGAAGAATAGCCGGTGCCAAAATCATCAATCGCTAAACGTACACCTCGTTCGTTCAAGGTACTCATCATGGCAACGGCCATCTCCGGATCTTTCATGGCCACACTTTCAGTCAGTTCCAGTTCCAGATATTTTGAGGGCAGCATCACTTCGTCTAGGATCTGCATAACCAGTTGAGGCAAGTTATGCTGGCGCAATTGAATAGCCGACAGATTGACGGAAACTGTCATGGACGGCAGTCCGGCTTCCAGCCAACTTTTCATTTGACGAACTGCTGTTCGCAGTACCCATTCACCGATGGGCAGGATCGAGCCGTTATCCTCCGCCAAGGGGATAAATTCAGCCGGTGAGATCATACCAAACTCTGGATGCTGCCAACGCAGGAGGGCTTCTACGCCTACGACAAGATTGTTTTCCAGAGAGACTTGGGGTTGGTAGTAGAGTAATAACTCGTCCCGTTCCAACGCTCGTTGCAAGGCGTTTTCCAGTTGCAGGCGGCGGGCAGAGCTGCGCTGCATATCCGCAGTGAAGAAACGATAAGCATTTCGACCGCCTTGCTTGGCATGGTACATGGCAATATCAGCAGATCTATAGAGTTCCTCCCAATTTACTCCATCATAAGGGAAAATAGAGATGCCGATAGAGGGTGTGACCGTTAGCTCGTGTTCTTCAATATAGAATGGTTGGGCAATATCCTTCAGAAGCTTGGCAGCTATTTGTTCAGCGCCGTCGGCATCAAGACTTGGCAATAAAAGGATGAACTCATCGCCGCCTAGGCGAGAAACCATATTCTGCTCACTGAGTGCATTTTTTAATCGTTCGGCCAGATCAACCAGCAGCTTGTCGCCGATACGGTGACCAAGGGTATCATTGATGTTTTTAAAGTGGTCGAGATCCAAAAACATCAACGTGAAAGATTCAGCCTTGTGCTGGACTTTATTGATGGTCTGCATAACTCGTTCCGTAAGTAGGGTTCGATTCGGTAAGCCGGTCAGAAAATCAAAATGAGCTAAATGCTCAATTTGTTCATTGGCAGCCTTGCGCTCAGTGATATCGCGGATACTTTCAATAGCCCCGACGGCTTCGCCTTTAGAATCACGCAAAATAGAGGCAACACACCAAAGATAGGCTTTTCCTGAAGGCAATTGGGGAGTGTAGGTTTCTCCGACTAGGATATCTCCTTGTCTCCAGAAAATTAAGGGGTACTCCTTCGCCTTTTCCTCATCGAAATGAAAGGCGAGATCAATAAGGACAGGACGCCTGGAACCGTAGAAAGGAAGCGCATATTCATAATCTCTTTTACCAAGCATGTCTCGCGAGTGGATTCCCGTCATAATCTCCATGGCTCGATTCCAAGCTATTACCGTCCTATTGCGATCAATGACGAAGGTCGCATCGGGCAGAAATTCAATAATGTCCGTTAAACGTTGTTGTACTTCTAAAATCGCCTCTTCCGCCCTCTTGCGCTCGCTGATATCAGAGATCATGGCAAAGGAGCCACTGAATTCGCCTAACGGGTCGAATAACGGGGTTGAAGCGGTGAGTACCCAGATTGTTCTGCCATCTTTACAGCGGCAGCGCCATTCAGACTGGCAGCTTCGGCCTCTTTGAGCTTCAATTTTGGCAAGCTGATCATTGATTTCGTCAGTAATAATGAATTCTCCGAGGGGATGCCCCAGCATTTCGGCAGGGGTATAACCTAAAAGGTCGTTCATGCGTTGGTTAGAAAAGGTAATGCGTCCCGCGGCATTCGTAACGCAGATTCCCTCAATCGACAATTCTATCAAGTGACGATTGAAAGCCTCGCTTGTGGTCAAGGCTTCCAGTGCTCGCCGGCGTTCGGCAGCCAAGTCGAGCTTGTCTAAAGCGTAGCTGATGTCTAAGGCCATTTCGTTCAGCAGATCAACCATTTTTTGATCAAAGATGTCGCTGTCTTCATGGTACACCGTGAGAACGGCATAGGTTCTGCCACCTCGCAGCAAAGGAAAAGCTGCACTTGCTCCCCAGCCATAAGGCTGGGCACGTTTTTGCCAAAGACTGACACGTTCATCCGTCCCAAAGTCCTGGATAATTACGGGATGATTTTCGCGAAAGGCGATGCCGGTGGCTCCCTGACCTTCGGGCAGATCGACTCTTGAGGAAATCAAGATTTCCTCAAGGTAATCTGTGCCGTTACCAAACGCTGCGATTGGCTGTATTAAGTCGCTTGCTCCTTCCAGCCCAATCCAGCTCATTTTCATGCCGCCGAATTCGACGGCAATCCGGCAGACTTCCCGGAACAGAGTCATTTCGTCCTCACAGCGCGCTATCGCCTGATTGCTTTGAGCTAACGCTGAGTAGATTCGACTGAGATAACCAATAGATTTTTCGGCTGTTTTTCGTTCAGTAATATCTCGAACGATGGCGACAAAGCGAGATTCGTTAGGCCTTAATTCTACCCATTTAAGATGGATCTCCACCAACACAGCCTGCCCTTCCTTGTGGCTAAGCACTGCTTCAAAACTATAAAAGCTTTGGGTCCCGTCCAGCAAAGGGTTAAGTAGCAGACGAAAGTCTGCCTCATCAAATGTGGGCAGAATATTCAGCAGGGTCATGCGGAGCATTTCAGCCTCGCTGTAGCCCACCAACTTCCGTGCTCCCCGGTTGGTATAAACGAAAAGCAGGGTATCCGGGGTAAATATATAGATACAATCTAATGTTTGGTCGAGGATGTTAGCCAAAGCCAAGGATTCATGCGAGATCTTAGGTTCTGTCTTAAAATTAGACTTCGATCTGTGAAATCGTTTTATCATCATCTGATCATCTCCTCAGAAGCCTAGCTCGTTATGTCATATAAGGCTTAATTCTAATATTGGATAAACTTTGATTAATTCCTTTCTTTAAAAGGCTGCTTAAGAATAAAAATTTCAATTGGGATCTAGCTAACTAAAGTTTGGCTTCTATAAAAAACAGTTAAAATAGAAACAGTTGAAATTCTAGCCAAATGAGAGACAAAAACTATGAAAATTCACAAGAACTCCCGATTTTTGATATAATGTAAGCTATTAGTCTAATCAGATGAAAAAGTGGTGTTATCAAGCGAAAACCTGCCAAGAAATTGAAATCATGCTCCAAGATTATGGTTATATTTAACGCCATTATATGTGAAGTTATGAAGACCTTCAAGCTAATATATCACACCGGACAAAGCGGCTTCGAAAACCATCGGCAGAGCGGCGCTGAACTACGATAGATTAGAGTGGAACCAATTCCTTTTTAAACTATAGACGGGGGGCGATTTATATACGCTTACTATTAATCGAGGATGAGCCCAGACTCTCTGAAGCCCTGGCCTTTATCTTAAAAAAGAATAACTATGGAGTGGATACTGCCTATGATGGAGAAACAGGACAAGCAATGGCCGAGACCGGGGTCTACGATTTGATTGTCCTCGACCGGATGCTGCCTCACAAAGAAGGGGTTGTTCTCCTAAAAGAACTGCGCAGCCAAGGCATACATACCCCAGTTCTACTCTTAACAGCTAAAGATTCCCTTCAAGATCGGATTGAGGGCTTGGATGCCGGCGCTGATGATTACCTTGTAAAACCGTTTTCCACTGAGGAACTTCTCGCTCGTCTGAGGGCCTTAGGGAGAAGACCGAGTGGCCAAATTCAAGATGAACGCTTAAACGTTGCCGGGCTAATTCTCAAACCTCTTCACTGTGAGTTAATCCAAGAAAACGAAACAGTTAAACTTACTTTAAAGGAATCTCTGCTCATGGAGCTCTTTATGCGCAACCCTGGTCAGGTTATCACTAAGGAACAAATTCTAGACCGGGTATGGGGACTAGACACGGATGTGGAAACGAATAATGTGGAAATTTACGTACACTATCTGCGGAAAAAGATAAAGTCATCCAATGCCAAGATTGAAACCATACGTGGAATAGGCTATTGCTTAAAGGAGGAACCCGATGTTCCGTAGTTTGAGGCTTAAGTTAACTTTGATTAATGTTTTGGTCATGGCCCTCCTTTTACTGCTTTTCGTCGTAGGAACCTTTGTGATTATGCGAGAACAGCTCTTCAACCAATCCCAACAATTAATGCAAATCATGGCGAGCGAAGCAGGCTCAGGTTCTGTCAGTGATCCCAGGGCCCATAGCAAACACCTCGCGGAGTATTTTTATCTAAAAACCGATGCCTACGGTAAGATTATTGAGAGCTCTTCGGATTTGCCACTCGTCATTGAGCAATTGGCTCCCTTAGTTGACGAAACCTTACACCGCCCGAATTCTAAGGGCGAAGTGGACTTTCAGGATGAAACCTACACATATCTTCGAGTGCCTCTCAAGCAAAGCCCCGGCTTTGTCATCTCCTTTGTTGACCTGCATCAGGATCGAGAAATATTGGGTAAGTTATTAAGCTCCCTTACAATCGGAGGCCTGATTTGTCTAGTACTCGCTTATTACGGCAGTCGCTTTATGGCCGACCGAGCGATGGCCCCCATTAAAAAGTCTTGGCAACGCCAGCAGGACTTTGTGGCTGATGCCTCTCACGAACTACGGACTCCTCTGACGGTTGTTCAGGTCAATTTGGAACTCGTGAAGGGAAACCCTGAGGAAATCGTGAGCAGTCAGTCCAAATGGTTAGACCATAGTTTGCTCGAAACGAAGCGTATGTCTAAATTAGTCGATGATCTCCTCTTTCTGGCCCGGGCAGACTCCCAGCAACAAATCTTGGAGATAAAACAATTTTCACTTGATATAGTTTTACGTGATGTGCTCGAATCTTTCAGACCCCTAGCAGAGACTGGCGGAATCAGCCTGGAATCCTCTCTGGATTCAGAAATCCGATATTGGGGGGATGCCTTTAGGATAAAACAACTCCTGGTCATTCTCTTAGATAATGCGCTTAAATACACGCCCTCTGGGGGACAAGTCAATCTGAACTTACAAAATCGGGATACTTTTGCAGAAATTGCGGTGTCTGATAATGGGGAAGGCATTCCGGCAGAACACTTAGCTAAGATCTTCGAGCGATTTTATCGTGTTGATAAAGCCCGTTCCCGACAAAAAGAGGGTACCGGGTTAGGCTTGGCAATAGCCGACTGGATTATCCGAAGCCACCACGGCCAAGTTAAGGTCTTTAGTTCCCCCGGGAAAGGGACAACGTTTGTCATAAGTTTGCCGCTTCAGAGCGGATAAGTTTTAAGATTAGCGTTTAGCTAAAAACGCAGTCTGAAATCAGGCTCCTACTGACTTTTTGAGTTTTGTAGGAGCCTGATTTATGCCATATAAACTTCGTTACCCATACTTATGGCAAGAAACATCTAATTCAGGTTATTAGTTTTCAATATTTGTAATCCCTGGAGCGTTTCTAAGGGAATATTAAGAATCTTGGAGTATAGTGATTCAGACATCATCACGAATGTTTGGAAATTATGCAGGGGGGTTCGACAGCAAAGTTTACTTTTGAAGAATCAAAGAGTTTATCAAGATTAAAATGCAAAGTATGCCATTGGGGAAATTATGAGCACTGAATATTCTATAAATTAGGAAAGTAGGGGTATTATGGGTAGTCCTGTTTTAGAATTAAAAAACATTTCTAAAAGGTTGAAGGGAAAGGATATCTTAAAAAGTATAAATCTTTCGGTCAACCCGTCCGAAATTTTTGGATTTTTAGGGCCAAATGGTGCAGGGAAAACGACGACTATCAGAATCATTGCTGGATTGGTCAAGCCAACTACGGGAAGTGTCACAATTTGTGGCCATTCACTGGAACGCGAGTTCAGTGATGCTTTGTCAAAGGTTGGCTGTATTATCGAAGGACCGGATTTGTACAAATATTTTACTGGAATGGAGAACCTAGAACAATTCGCAGCCATGAAAAATGTTGATAAGCAGAGGATTTATGAAGTATTAGAAATGGTGGGATTACAGCATAGGGCTAATGATAGAGTTGGTACATATTCGCTGGGAATGCGTCAACGTATGGGTATTGCTCAAGCCTTGCTCAGTAAACCGAAGTTGCTTATACTAGACGAGCCGACAAACGGTCTAGACCCAGCGGGAATAGCCGAATTTAGGCAGTTGGTTAGAAAACTGGCCTATGAGGAAGGTATGTCTGTTTTTGTATCAAGCCATATTCTTGCCGAGATCCAGCTTATGTGTGATACAGTATCGATTGTGAAACAGGGAGAAGTAATAAAGACGGTTCAAGTCGAGGAAATTCAAAGTGATAATCTGATTGAGTGGCAGTTGGCTGATGTGGGCAAGGCGACAGAAATCCTCACGTCAAAATGGAATCTTCAAGTAAAACAGACCAAGAAAAATGTCTTACGAGCTTCACTAGGCAAGATTACTATAGACGAAATTAACCGCACGTTCATGAATGAAGGGCTAGTTATTTCATATTGTACTGCCCTTGGTAGTTCTTTGGAAGATTTATTCCTGGATTTAACGGAGGGTGATAAGATTGTATAAACTTGTTAGAAACGAATTTTATAAAATGGTCGGCAAAAAAAGATTATATATTACCTTGGCCGTACTGTTCATCATGGTTGCAGCATTTGCTTATGGGCAGTATGATTCTCTGAACAGAACAAAAACTCAACTTGCTCAAAGACTTGGTGTGACAGCCATAACTGATTGGAAAAGTGTTGTCGGGCAGCAAATGCTTGACAATAAAGCAAGGTTGGATAGCCCCTATCAGGATGAAGATCGTCGTGTTCAGGCTAGGGTAAGAATGGAACAGTCGCAGTTTAATCTCGATAACAATATCAATACGGTGGACTTAACAGCAGCAAACTTTACAACCAAAATTATTTCCCAATCAATGTCGCTGTTCTTGCCACTTTTAATGATTTTGTTGGCAGCAGATCTAGTGTCCGGCGAAATGGGTGAAGGAACGATTAAGTTTCTATTGGTGCAGGGTATACCACGCTGGAAACTATTGCTCAGCAAATATATTGCCCTACTTGGACTTGAAGCGGTGGTATTATTCTTTTCATTTGTTTTCTCAATTTTGATCTCCGGGCTATTATTTGGTTATGGTGGATGGTGGGAACCGGTAGCAACGGGATTTAAAATTGTTGGCGGTAAGTTAGATACGTCGAATGTTGCTTTTGTAGTTCAATGGGAATATATCCTTATGGCCTTCGGATTAGCGTATTATGTATCTGTAGTCGTTGGGACAATTTCCTTGATGATTTCAGTTTTAGTTAGAAGTTCGATAGCTTCACTAGGCATAATTCTTTCAATATTAGTTGGCGGCTCACAATTGACTAGCTATATGGTAAGTTGGCAATTACCCAGGTATTTATTCACGTGTAATTTAAATTTAATGAACTATATTTCGGGCTCCCTACAATCTATCCCGGGAATGGATATGACGTTTTCTGTCACGGTTCTTGCAGTTTGGACAATAGTTGCCATTATAGTGAGTTTTGTATATTTTAATAAACAAGACATACTTGTTTGAGAGAGGGCAAAATTATGTATAAACAAAAGCTTTGGTACGTTTCAATTTGTATCACAATGATTTCTCTAATAGTTATTTCTGTCGGATTTGTAAAGGCTATGAATTTTGCAGCTGTTCCACCAACAGTCCCAAATAATTCAACCTCACAAAATGCAAGGTTAACCAATGTAACTCTTTTTCAGCACCCTTCGCAAGAAAACCAGATGTAGTGCGGCTTTCGGATTTTTACCTTATTTTTACTAAAACCAGCAAACCCGCATAAATCAAGGACTTTTAACTAAGGGTGCTGAATGTCAGATGTAAATGAAGTTGCATCCAATAATCCCAATGTATTTCACGTATTACTCATGGGGGATTCTATAGCCAAGGGTACGGGAGATGAGAAAGGTAAAGGAATCGGCGGTTATTTAGTGGATTTATTGA
>Ga0326727_10016864_pt1 | contig 15303 bp, 13 predicted proteins | sample MB2enrmetagenome_FD_207643 | JGI IMG/M metagenome (GOLD analysis project Ga0326727, IMG submission 207643) | Lab enriched peat soil microbial communities from McLean, Ithaca, NY, United States - MB29MY | ecosystem: Environmental > Terrestrial > Soil > Wetlands > Peat | place: USA: New York... | reverse complement strand
CACGTTGGTGTAACCGACGATTTTGACGCCATCGACCTCGGCGACCTCGCCGGCCCTGGCCCCCTCGACATTGCCGCCGCGCTCGACCGCCAGATCGACCAGCACCGAGCCCGGCTTCATCGACTTGACCATCTCGGCAGTGACGAGGCGCGGTGCGGGCCGGCCCGGGATCAGCGCGGTGGTGATGATGATGTCCTGCTTCTTGATGTGCTCGGCGGTGAGCGCGGCCTGCTTGGCCTGGTACTCCTTCGACATTTCCTTGGCATAACCGCCAGCGGTCTCCGCCTGCTTGAATTCCTCGTCCTCGACCGCCAGAAATTTGGCGCCCAGGCTTTCGACCTGTTCCTTCACGGCCGGCCTCACATCGGTCGCGGTGACGACGGCGCCGAGCCGGCGCGCGGTGGCGATCGCCTGCAGGCCGGCGACACCGACCCCCATCACGAACACCTTGGCGGCCGGGATCGTGCCCGCCGCGGTCATCATCATTGGAAAGGCGCGCCCGAACGTCTCGGCGGCCTCGATCACGGCACGGTAACCGGCGAGATTGGCCTGGCTCGACAGCACGTCCATCACCTGAGCGCGGGTAATGCGCGGCATCAGTTCCATGGCAAAGGCCGAGATGCCGGCGTCCGCCATCGCCTTCAGCGCAGCGTCATTGCCATAGGGGTCCATGATGGCAATGACCAGTGCGCCGCGTTTGTAGCCAGCGAGTTCGCTGGCCTCCGGTCGCTTCACCTTGATCACGATGTCAGCATCCTTGACCGCGTCGGCGCTGATCGTTGCGCCGGCGGCGGCGAAATCCGCGTCCAGCGTACCCGATTTGATGCCGGCGCCGGGCTCGACGGCGATGTCTGCACCCAGCGCCTTGAACTTCTTCACCGTGTCCGGCGACGCCGCGACCCGCGGTTCGGTCGGATCGATTTCCTTGGCAACGGCAATCTTCATGGGGACTCCTGCGGCGCGAGGTGTACGCGCGCGAGCAAATTAGCGCCTGGTGTTCAGGGCTGGATACCGGTTTTAGGACCGGAGTTAGGAAATTTTTAACGCGCCGCCGGGCAGCGGCGCAACCGGACGTATTGATCAGGTCAGGAAAATCGCCAACATGGCAACGATGAAGATGACGGCGGCGCTACCGTATTTCACCAGCTTGATAAAGGCTTCATAGGTCTGCTCATGGGCCAGATAGTCGTTGCCGTCAGCGGTCGTGTAGGCCACTTCATTATGCTCAGCCATCGGTCTTCCCCAGGGATCAAAATTCGCGCTGGCGTGGAATTACCGTAGTCCCGACAGCAGCGCAACGCCGGTGCGACATTTCCGCCCCTGCGGTGCCGATGGGGCTATTTTTCCGGTTCCGGCGGCCAGTTGTCCCTGATCCAGCGGGTCAGGCTTTCCTCGCTGACCTCGCCGGCGGCGAGCGAGAGAATGATCGCGGCGGCCTCCGCTTCAGGCACAACTAAATCGACGCCATTCACGCCCAAGAAGGTATACAGCGCCAGCAGTGAGGTCCGCTTATTGCCGTCGACAGAGGGATGATTGCGCGCGATCCCGAAAGCATAGGCAGCGGCCAATTCAGCCAGTTCGGCCTGTTCGCAGGACCAACGGTTTCTAGGTCGATCGAGAGCCGATTCAAGCATGCCCTCGTCGCGCAAACCGCTGGCGCCACCGTGGATCGTGAGCTGCTCGTCGTGAATCGCAACAACCATTTGGCGGGTGAGCCAAAATGGTTCAGTCATTTGGCGAGTTCGGCCAAGGCATTATGATAGCGCTTCATACCCCGCCGCGCGACTTCCATGGCTTTCTCGAAATCCGGGTCGTAGGGAGTTAGCCTGAAACCGCCGTCGGGCGTGAGCGTCGCATAAAGCTTGTCGCCGACGCCGACGTTCATCCGAGCCAGGAGCTCCTTCGAAAGAATTATTCCCGAAGAATTGCCGATCTTTTTGATCTCGACTGTCCCGATCAACTGGCCGCGGGGATCGGACGCAAGTTTCAATTGTTCGTTCATGACATGGGTTCCATTATAAAGAATATATAACAACGATCCATTGCCGCGTTCAACAAATGTTTTACGATCCAATGCCCCTGTCACCCCATCCCTTCCAATTCGTCAATCATGCCGGAGATCACCGACAGGCCGCCGTCCCAGAATTTCGGGTCCTTGGCGTCCAACCCGAACGGCTTGAGGAGTTCGGAATAATGCTTGGTGCCACCGGCGGCCAGCATGGCCAGATAACGCTCGGCGAAGCCGGCCTGGGCATTCTCGTAGACCGCGTAGAGGGAGTTCACCAGGCAATCGCCGAACGCGTACGCGTAGACGTAAAACGGCGAATGGATGAAATGCGGAATGTACATCCAGAAATTCTCATAGCCCGGGCGGATATCGATCGCCGGTCCGAGGCTTTCGCTTTGCACGCCGAGCCAGATTTCGCCGATGCGCTGGGCGGTCAGTTCGCCATTGCGCCGCTCGGTGTGAATGGCACGCTCGAATGAATAGAACGCGATCTGCCGCACCACCGTGTTGATCATGTCCTCGACCTTGCCGGCCAGCAGCGCCTGACGCGTCTTGGCGCTTTTGGTCTTGGCCAACAGCTGCTTGAAGGTCAGCATCTCGCCAAACACACTGGCGGTTTCGGCCAGCGTCAGCGGCGTCGGCGCCATCAGCGCGCCGTTCTTTGCCGCCAGCACCTGGTGCACGCCATGGCCGAGTTCATGGGCGAGCGTCATCACGTCACGGGGCTTGCCCTGATAATTCATCAGCACGTAGGGGTGCGCCGACGGCGTCGTGGGGTGCGAGAACGCCCCCGGCGCCTTGCCCGGCCGCACCGGCGCATCGATCCAGCAATCGGTGAAGAACCGCTCGGCGATCCCGGCCATTTCCGGCGAGAAGCCGCGATAGGCCGACAGCACCATCTGCTTCGCCTCCGGCCAGGCGATGCTGCCGGTGGCGGCAAATGGCAGCGGCGCATTGCGATCCCAATGCGCCAGTTTCTTTTTTTTGAACCAACCTGCCTTCAGCTGGTAATAGCGATGCGACAGCTGCGGATAGGCGGACCGGACCGAGCCCACCAGCGCGTCAACCACCTCGCGCTCGACACGGTTGGCGAGGTGCCGGGAATCAGCCACGTCCTGGAAACTGCGCCAGCGATCGGAGATCTCCTTGTCCTTGGCGAGCGTATTGGTGATCAGCGCAAAGGTCCGCTCGTTGGCCTTGAAGGTTTTCGCCAGCGCCTGCGCCGCCGCCTTGCGGTTTTCGCCGGCGCGATCCTGCAGCAGGCTCAGCACAGGCTCGATCGCCAATTCGCGACCCGCCACCTTGAAGCGCAACCCCGAGATGGTCTGATCGAACAGCCGGTTCCAGGCGCTGTAACCGCTCTGCGATTTCTCGTGAAACAACTGCTCGACGCGATCCTCCAGCTGATAGGGCTTGTCCTTGCGCAGATCTTCGATCCACGGGCGATAATGGGCCAGTTCAGCGGTCTGCATCGCACGTTCGATGACGGCATCATCGATGCGGTTGAGTTCGAGGGCAAAAAACAGCAGGTGCACCGAGGCATTGGTCAGCCGCTCGGACACGTCTCCGTAGAATTTGGAGATCGCGGGATCGACGCTGTCGGCGGCGTGGACCAGGCCGGCATAGGACCCAAGACGCCCTGCCAGATCGTCAATGGACTCGTAGCGCCTGACCGCATGGGCGAGCCAGCTGCCGCCGGTCCCTTCAGCCGTATGCGCCGCGAGCCTGCCCTTGTAGTCGGTTTCAAACGCCACGCACTCGGCATCCATCCTGGCCAGGTCGCGCGCGACTTCCGGCGCGTCGATACCGGCATAGAGATCGGCCAGGTTCCATTCCGGCAGTCGCCCCGACCTGGATTTGGCCGCGGATTTCCTGCTGCTCGGCTTGCGGTGGGCCATCGACTTGCGAGCGGCGGATCTGGAGCGCGATGTCATCTTGCTGGAGCCTGTGGTTGCGTTTCGATCTGGACGGCTGGAACTTCGAAGCGAGGATCGACAACATTTAAGAGGGCGTTAATCGGCATCGGCGACAGTGCCCCGATTCGAGACAGATAGTTGCGGTGCTTGGGGAAAGCCATGGCGGCCTGTATTTTGATTGCCGACGATGATGCGGTACAGCGCCGCCTGGTCGAAAACATGGTGCAGAAATGCGGCTATGAGACCGTGGTCGTGGACTCCGGCGATGCCGTCATTGCCCTGCTGAATGCCCCGGACGGCCCCGTCATCGATGCCTTGGTGCTCGATCTGGTGATGCCGGGCCTGGACGGCATGGGCGTGCTGGCCAAGATTCGCGACGCCGGCCTCAACATCCCGATCATCGTGCAGACCGCCCATGGCGGCATCGACAATGTGGTGTCGGCTATGCGCGCCGGCGCCCACGACTTCGTGGTAAAGCCCGCCAGCATCGAACGACTGCAGGTTTCGCTGCGCAATGCGCTCAATGCCAGCGCGCTGCAGGGCGAGTTGCAGCGCATCCGGCACAGCCGCGAGGGCCGGCTGACCTTCGCCGATATCATCACCCGGAGCGAGGCCATGGCGGGCGTGCTGCGCACCGCGCAAAAAGCGGCCGGATCCACTATCCCGGTGCTGCTCGAAGGTGAATCCGGCGTCGGCAAGGAACTGTTCGCGCGTGCCATCCACGGCAGCGGCGAACGCAAATCGAAGCCGTTCGTCGCCGTCAATTGCGGCGCGATCCCCGACAATCTGGTGGAGTCGATCCTGTTCGGCCACGAGAAAGGCGCCTTTACCGGCGCCACCGAGCGCCACACCGGTAAATTCGTCGAAGCCTCCGGAGGCACGCTTTTCCTGGATGAAGTGTCAGAATTGCCGTTGGCTGCGCAGGTGAAACTGCTTCGCGCGCTGCAGGACGGCGCTGTCGAGGCCGTCGGCGCGCGTAAGCCCGTGAAGGTCGACGTTCGCATCATCTCCGCGACCAACCGCAAGCTGCTGGATCGCGTCAAGGGCGGACAATTTCGCGAAGATCTATTTTATCGTCTTCACGTCCTGCCATTGACACTCCCGCCGTTGCGAACGCGGCGTGAAGACATTCCGCATCTGTTGCGGCACTTTCTGGCGAGATTCTGCGCCGAGGAAAATCGACCCATTACCGGCATCAGTGGCGAGGCGATGGCGCAGCTGTCGCAACTCGAGTGGCCCGGCAATATCCGCCAGCTCGAGAACGCGGTTTATCGCGCCGTCGTGATGAGCGACGGTGACCTGCTTGGCCTGACGGATTTTCCACCCGCCGTAGCGCAATCACCGCAGTCGGAAGCGCTGCGCCAGAACAGCGAGCCGCTGATCTTCGAACCCGTGCTTCACCCGGGCGGGCCCGCAAGGATCTCAGGTAGCGAGATACCTATCGCGCCATTACCGTCAATTGGAACGCTGGCGATGCTCGACAACGCCGGCGAGATTCGGCCGCTTGAAGCCTTGGAGAGCGAGATCATTCGATTCGCGATATCGCACTATCGCGGGCAAATGTCCGAAGTCGCGCGCCGATTGAGAATCGGCCGCTCGACACTTTACCGCAAGCTTGACGAGGCGGACGCCGCTTCCCAGGCGGGTGCCGCGAATCAGGCGAGCTAGCGCCGAGGCTGGCACGCCGCGCTGGCCGTCGTGAAAACGCCGAAAATAAGGATGAGAACATCTGAACCGTTGCTTGCGGGTGACAGACAAGGGGTAAAGCACGTGGCAAAAGCAGCCGATCCGTTGCCGCGGGGTGGCCACAAAGTCAGTTTGTCGTGGCAATCTGGCGATGTGCCGGTAGCGACAGAGGCGCGCGCGTTTGATTGTTTGACTTTGATCGGGTGCGGGGATCGATAGCCGCCAACTGAATGGCTCTGCGAACCACGAGGCTGGCGTTCCAGCGAAAGTTGCTAACGACTCTACCAACAGATGCTCCGTGCTGGAGCAGTTTCGCCCAAGGGGTGTGAAGATGCGAGATCGCTTGAAGAACCGTGCTGGATTTGACCGCATGCTGATGGCTGTCGCGGCAACATTCGTTTCGGTCTCCGCATCCTCCGCGCTTGCCCAGACTGATGCAGCCCGCAGCAGCGCTGCGGAACTGGCGATCGAAGCCGCCATCCCACGTCCCGAACCGGCCAATCTTCCTCCCCCGAGCGCCAATGACTTCAAACCGGTGCCCGCCGCCACCGCTCAGGTCGCCACGACACCCTCTGCTATGGCACCCGTTGCCACCACAGCGGTCCCCGACGCGGCGAGCGGGAAGCCGCCAGAGACCAAGCTGCCAGAGACCAAGGCATCCGATGTCGCGGCCGCGCCGGCCGACGATATCAACAAGCCGGGCGTCGCCAACACCGAACCCGCGACTGCCGCTCCGGTTACGGCAGCGCCAGCGGTCGAGCCTGCCAGTGAACCGGCCAAGGCGGCCAGCAACGTGCCGCCAGCGGATCAGCCGGTCGCCGACCGGCTGCGCGAGATGCTGGGTGCGAAATCCCTGCGCTATTTCGATCGCAAGGCCGAACGGACGGCGGTGGAGAAATTCTACACCGCGCGCGAGTTTGCGCCGCTGTGGACCCAAAGCGGCGCGCTGACCCCAAGCGGCAAAGGCGTGATTGCGCGGCTCAAGGACGCCGCCTCAGACGGCTTGAATGCGTCAGATTATCCCGTGCCGGATTTCGCCGCGGCGACCACGCCCGATCTGCTCGCCGAAGCCGACTTGAAATTGACGGAGAGCATGCTGGACTATGCGCGCCAGGCGCAGAGCGGCCGCATGCATTGGTCGCAGGTCAGCGCCGACATTCAATATCCGGAGCATCCGACCGATCCTTCGGAAGTACTGCAGAATGTCGCCACCGCCAAGGATGCCTCGGCGGCGCTCGACAGCTACAATCCGCCGCAAAAGCTCTATCGCGAATTGAAGGCGAAATTGGCTGAATTGCGCGGCCAGGGCGAAGGACTGGCGGTCCAGATCGCGGACGGACCGGCGCTCAGATACACTCCGGCGAGCGGCAAGCGGCAACCCGCGGCCGAGATGCAGGACGAGCGGGTGCCACAACTGCGCGCCAAGCTCGGCATCACCGAAAACGCCGACAGCACACGCTACGACGCCAAGGTTGCCGAGGCGGTGCGGAAATTCCAGGAAAGCGCCGAACTCAAGCCCACCGGGGTGCTCGACGATAAGACCGTCAAGGCCCTCAATAGCCCGAAGCGCGACCACCAGATCGACACTGTGATCGTCAATATGGAGCGCTGGCGTTGGCTGCCGCGCCAGCTTGGCGCGCCTTCGCTCAGCGATGCCTATGTCATTCTCAACATCCCCGACTACACGCTCAAGGTGATGCAGAATGGCACCCAGGTCTGGACCACCAAGGTGGTCACCGGGCAACCTGGGATTCACGCCACGCCGCTTTTGAGCGAGACGATGAAGTTCATCACCGTCAATCCGACCTGGAACGTGCCGCCGTCGATCATCTATAACGAGTATCTGCCGGCGCTGCAGCAGGATCCGACCGTGCTTCAGCGCATGGGGCTAAAACTGGAACGCGATCGCGAGGGCGGCATCCACATTTCGCAGCCGCCCGGCGAAGCCAATGCGCTCGGGCGCATTCGCTTCAACTTTCCAAACAAGTTCCTGGTCTATCAGCACGACACCCCGGACAAGAACCTGTTTTCCAGGGACGAGCGTGCGTTCAGCCACGGCTGCATGCGGGTGCAGAATCCGGATCAGTATGCCGCGACATTGCTCAACATCACGATGCCGAGCGAGCACTACACCCCGGAAAAAATCCGCAGCATGTATGGCCAGAGCGAAATCGATCTGAAATTCCCGACGCCTATACCGGTCAATATCACCTACCAGACCGCGTTTGTTGATGATGCCGGCAAGCTGCAGTTCCGCCGTGACGTCTATGGGCGGGACGCCACCATGCTGGCGATGCTTCGCAGCGGCAGAAGCAAGGATCTGGAAAACGTGGTCGCGCACTCCCAGCCGAACTATGTCCGCCCGACCGGCAATCTGCCGGGTGACGTCAGCTTTGCAAGCAACAGCTCCGGATCGTTGTTTTCATCCGGACCATCGTTCTTCGAGCGGCTGTTCGGGGCGCCCACCCCTCCTGCCCCGCTTCCGGGCCGTCGGGCGCAGCGGCGCGTCATTACCCAGTGACCTGTCAAAGCTGAGCTGGTCCTGTCGCGGGTAAGTTGCCGCGATAGGCCGGCACGGCAATATCACAACGGCAGTCCTCCGGAGAATGCGGGACCGGCCGTCATGAGCGATCTGCAACTTCGGCGTTTGTGAGGTATCAGGTGCTGCCGGAGCGTCAGAGGGGTCAGGCTTGCATTAACCGATCCCATTAAGGCCCGGGGCTCAAATTTTCCAATGATCTCAATGACCCCAGGCGCCTTGAACCCGCCGCGTTAACCATTGTGCACACCGTATTAATCAATGGGCTATTTTTCGCCACACTCGGCGAGTTAGCTTTGCGTTGACTTGGGGGGTGGGACTTCGTTCTCGATCAACCCACCCGCGTTAAGATTGCATTAACCATCTTTCGCCACACGGGGTAGCGGAAGGTTGGTTCGATCGGTTGTCCTCTTGGGTGGGCTCATTCGTGCTGTCTGGTTTCGCACGCCGTCTCAACTCGCTGTCATTGTCGAAGGCCGGGTCTCATCTCGGCCTGACGTGCGTGTTGCTGCTGCTGGGAGCCGGATCGGTTCATGACGCCAGCGCTCTGAACGAAACCCGCACTCTTTCCTTCCATCACACGCACTCCAATGAGGATCTCACCGTTACCTTCAAGCGTGACGGGCGGTATGACGAAGAGGCGCTGAAAGAGCTCAATCACTATCTTCGCGACTGGCGCAGCCAGGACCAAACCACGATGGATCCCCACTTGTTCGACATCCTCTGGGAGGTCTACCGCGACGTCGATGGCAAGAAGCCGATCCAGATCATTTCCGCCTACCGCTCGCCTTCTACCAACGCCATGCTCCGCCGCCGTTCGTCCGGGGTGGCTCGTTTCAGCCAGCACATGCTCGGCCACGCCATGGATTTCTTCATCCCGGACGTGCCGCTTGAGGAAATCCGCTTCGCCGGGCTGCGCCTGCAGCGGGGCGGCGTCGGGTTCTATCCGACCTCGGGATCGCCTTTCGTACATCTCGACACCGGTGGCATCCGGCACTGGCCGCGCATGACCCACGATCAGCTGGCCCGCTTATTCCCGGACGGCCGGACCGTCCACATTCCCACCGATGGCAAGCCGCTTAAGGGATATGAGCTCGCCCGGGCCGACATCGAGCGGCGCGACGGCGGCGACGGCGCCTTGACCAAGACCAGACCGAGCCTGTTTGCCGGCTTGTTCGGGGTCAAGCCGAGCAACGACGACGATGAGGGCGCTGACGCAGCGCCGACCGGCGGAAAATCTGCTCCGGTCAGCCTGATGGCGACCGCTGCCGCAAAACCCGTCGACCCGGTACCGATGCCGCGGGCAAGGAAATCAGTGGCGGAGACCTTGCAGCTGGCTTCGGCCGACGCCCAGATCGCGCAACCGGCAACAGCTGCGCCGGCCGCTTCCGCATCGGAGCAAAGGGCACAGGCAAAACCACAGACGCCGGCGGACATCATTAATTCACGGGGTTTCTGGGGCGAGGCTTCGACCACGCCGAAACAGGCCACGCCGGCGCAGATCGCCGCGATCAGCGCCCACCGAGCCCTGGCCTCGGTCGCCGACCCGCTCGCGACCGCAAGCGTATCCACTTTGCAGGCGATGGCCTACGCGCCGCCGTCCAATTCCCCTGTCGACCACGCCAATATCGTTGCAGCCAGCGCGCCGATGCCGCGTAGCATCCGCCCCTCTGGACCGCGGCCGGCGACCGCCACCACGATCGATACCGTCGTCGCCAAGGGATCGCAGGGTCAGGGCAGCGTCGTGGCAACATCGAGCCGGCTTGCTGCGTCCGCCGGCAACCCAGCCTGGATGCGGGTGATGATGCTGGCGCCAAGCGCGAGCAGCTCGATGTCCGCCACCGTTCTGGGCGACACCGACATGACCTTGATGCGCGTCTATTTCGTCAAACCGCAAGCGGCGATCGCGATGATTTTCGGGGACGATCCAGAAATGGGGCTGATCAGCGACCACTTTACCGGATCTGTCACCGCGGTGCTGCCGGTGCAATCCTTCGGGCTGCGAACCGCCCTGCTGCACTGAGTCGGCCGCCGCCCCCTTACAGCATTCCCAGAGCCTGCATGTAGGTTTCCAGGATGGTTTCCTGTTCGGCGCGCTCATTGGCGTCCTGCTTGCGCAAGCGTACGATGGTGCGCAACGCCTTGACGTCGAAGCCGTTGCCCTTGGCCTCGGCATAGACGTCGCGGATGTCGTCCGAAATGGTCTTTTTCTCTTCTTCCAGCCGTTCGATGCGCTCGATGATGGCCTTGAGCTGGTCTTTTGCAAAGGTCGTCGCGGGTGCTTCCTTGACGGCTGCAGCAGAGGTGGCCATCGGGTACTCCTGAGTGAAACTCGTTATGGAGGCTGAGAGGATCGATGCCGCGAGGATCACGGCATTCACGTTCTCCAGATTGACCCTCAAGACTGCCGCGTCCGCCGTCAAGGCGGCATCGCAATGATCCACAGCGCGCCCACAAGAGAAAGCGACCCCTTCAGGTCTTTTGCCCGGCGTGACGAAAAATGAACGGAGGATAGGCAAGACGTTGCGTGACGTTGAATACTCAATGCTCGCTGTGGGCCTTCTTCATCGCAGCCACCTGCTCTGGAGAGGCGGCGCTCTGATAAGTCGCCTTCCAGGTCTCATAGGGCATGCCGTAGACGGCTTCACGGCTCTCGTCCTTGCTAATCGGCAGTCCCTTGGCGTCGGCCTCCTCCTTTAGCCAATTTGACAGACAGTTGCGGCAGAAACCCGCGAGATTCATCAGATCGATGTTCTGGACATCGGTACGGGAACGCAGGTGCTCGACCATGCGCCGGAAGACCGCTGCTTCGAGTTCCGTTCTGGATTTGTCGTCAATCGTCATGACCGCTATCTCGATGTTTTGGGGAAGATACCGTCATTAACTGGGTGCTGTCACAGATTTTGCCATATCGACCCGCAATGAGAGCGCCCGCAGGCGGGTTTCGGACCTCCTTCGCCTGAAAATACCCTCTTGGGCGGTTGACAGGTCCGGCTCGCCCTCGCGAAATCGCCAACTAATTGATATAGCTTCGCGGAATGACGCCCAGAAATTCCTACCGCTCCCCTCTTATAACTGCGCGCGCGCTGGCCGGCTTGCTGCCGGCACTGGCGCTCGTGATACTTTGCCTGTGGAGCAGTTCCGCGGCCGCCGACTTTCGTCTCTGCAATAATACTTCGAGCCGGGTCGGCATCGCCCTTGGCTACAAGGATGCCGATGGCTGGACCACCGAGGGCTGGTGGAACGTCTCCTCGCGGGCTTGCGAGACGCTTTTGCGCGGCACGCTCGTGGCGCGGTATTATTATATTTATGCGCTCGATTATGACCGCGGCGGCGAATGGTCGGGACAGGCCTATATGTGCTCCCGCGAAAAGGAATTCACCATCAAGGGCACCGAGAACTGCCTGGCTCGCGGCTTCGACCGCACCGGCTTCTTCGAGGTCGATACCGGCGAGCAGCGAGCCTGGACCGTGCAGCTAACCGAATCCAGCGAACAGCCGCCGGCGCAGCGCGTGCCAGGAATCCCGGGCCCGGTCGGACCCAGCGGCCCTGGACCCCTCCCAGGCATCTCTAGTTCGCCGGGGGCGCCTGGCCTTCCCACTCCACCGGGCGGGACCGCTCCGGGCGCACCTGGTCTTCCAGCGGCGGCGCCCGGAACCAAGCCATGAGACGCCTGCGCCGTATCAAGATTCTCGCCACGCTTGGTCCCGCATCCTCCGACAGCACGATGATCCGCCGCCTGTTCGAGGCCGGCGCCGACGTCTTCCGCATCAATATGAGCCATACCTCGCACGACAAGATGCGCGAACTGGTCAAGACCATTCGCAATGTGGAATCCAGTTATGGCCGGCCGATCGGCATTCTGGTCGATCTTCAGGGTCCCAAACTGCGGCTTGGATCGTTTGCCGAAGGCTCGATCCAGCTCCACAGTGGCGAAACTTTCGTGCTCGATTCCGATAAGACGCCGGGCGACAGTACCCGCGTTCAGCTGCCGCATCCGGAAATTCTCGCCGCGCTGCGGCCACATCATGCGCTCCTGCTGGACGACGGCAAAGTGCGCTTGATCGTAGAGGAAACCTCGCCCGAGCGTGCCGTCACCCGCGTCGTGATCGGCGGCAAGATGTCCGACCGCAAGGGCGTCAGCCTGCCCGACACCGATCTGCCAGTCTCCGCCATGACGCCGAAGGACAGGGCGGATCTCGATGCCGCGCTGGTGACGGGGATCGATTGGGTCGCGCTGTCATTTGTACAGCGCGCCGAGGATGTCATGGAGGCCAAGAAGATGATCCGCGGCCGCGCCGCCGTGATGGCCAAGATCGAAAAGCCGCAGGCGATCGACCGGCTGCCCGAAATCCTGGAAGTCTCCGACGCGCTGATGGTGGCGCGCGGCGATCTTGGCGTTGAGCTGCCGCTGGAGCGGGTGCCGAGCCTGCAGAAGCAGATGACGCGGCTGGCGCGGCGCGCCGGCAAACCGGTGGTGGTGGCCACGCAAATGCTGGAGTCGATGATCCAGAGTCCGGTGCCAACCCGTGCCGAGGTCTCCGACGTCGCCACCGCGGTCTATGAAGGGGCCGACGCCATCATGCTGTCCGCGGAATCGGCCGCCGGCAAGTATCCTGTCGAAGCGGTCTCGACCATGAACCGGATCGCCGAGGAAGTGGAGCGCGACCCGATCTATCGGGGCGTGCTCAATGCGCAACGCGCCGAACCGGAGCCGACCATCGGCGATGCCATCGCCGATGCCGCGCGGCAGATTGCCGAGACGCTCGATCTCTCGGCGATCATCTGCTGGACCAGCTCGGGATCGACCGCGCTGCGGGTCGCGCGCGAGCGGCCGAAGCCACCGGTGGTGGCGATCACGCCTAATCTCGCCACCGGACGCAAGCTGTCTGCGGTCTGGGGCGTGCACTGCGTGGTGGCCGAAGACGCCAAGGACCAGGACGACATGGTCAGCCGCGCCGGCCGGATCGCATTTCGTGACGGCTTTGCCAGGGCCGGCCAGCGCGTCATCATCGTCGCCGGCGTGCCGCTCGGCACCCCCGGCGCCACCAACATGGTACGCATCGCCTATATCGGCCCGGACAGCGATGCGGATATGTGAGTGGGAAGCGATCGCCCGAGCCGGCGCTGTTGCCGCCCTTGATGCTGCAACCGAGACGGCTGCGACCGGCTCTTGGATGCGCGGCAATGCACCCAATAATAACGATAACGCGATAACAGCGATAACAGCGATAACGCGATAACGGCTAAAGGCGCTTATTCAACTCTCCGCGTTATCGGCGTTATCGCTGTTACCGGGGTTTGACGGTTCAGGCCGATAACGGCCGCTTGCCGTTGCGGACAAGTCACAGATCCAGACCGTGTTGCCGCGATGCGACACGGTCTGGATTGCTGTTGATGGTGTGCACGCCGCGGGCGGCCGTCATTCCACGCGGCAGCTGGTATCAGCCCTGAAGCGTCGCATCCAGCGTGATTTTCGTGTTCAGCAATTTCGACACCGGGCACCCGGCCTTGGCCATGGCCGCCAGTTCCTCGAATTTGGCCTTATCGGCGCCAGGGATTTTCGCCTTGAGCGTCAGGTGCACGGAGGTGATGGCAAACCCCTCACCCTGCTTTTCCAGAGTGACGTCGGCCTTTGTCTCCATGTGTTCGGCCGTGAGCTTGGCCTCGCCGAGGATCAGCGATAGCGCCATGGTGAAACAGGCGGCATGCGCCGCTCCGATCAGTTCTTCCGGGTTGGAGCCCGGTTTACCTTCGAAGCGGCTGGCAAAGCCGTAGGGGTAATCCGTCAGCGCGCCGCTTTTCGTCGATATCGCGCCCTTGCCATCCTTGATACCGCCCTGCCATTTGGCCGATCCAAACGTCGTCGTCATATGAGGCTCCATCGGATAGGTTGAACAATTGGTCTGTCCTGAGCGACCAATAACAGGGGATATATGGATAGAGAGCGCCGCGTGAAGGCCCTGCCCGCCGGCGCCGCCGAAGCCAACATGGTCATCTACGGCATCGAATAACGGTTGACGGCGCCGTTCAGGCCCCCACCAGCGCCTTGGCCGGCAGCACCGCCTGCACCACGAGGCCGCGGGCACGGGCATCCATGACGCCGACAGCGCGGAGCGCCAACAGCGTTACGGCCTGGACGGCGTCGCGCAGCTTGGCCCGGTCTTCCAGATTGTCCGGCGCCAAGGGTCCGACGAGCGCTTCATGCAGCGCCCCCAGAAGCGCGGTCGCCGACAATGCGGTGTCCTGGGCCGGCAAATGGCCGGCGCGGACCGCGGCATCGATCCGGGAAGCAAGCTCGCCTGCGATCTCGCGGCGGCTCGACAGCCGCGAGGCGGTGACGTCGACATCGACCGGCTCGGCCAGGATGGCCCAGGCAAGCTTGCGCTGCGACAGCACATGCACGGCGACCGTCGTGACGGCGGCGGCCAGCGCCGAGGAAGGCCCGGGCGCGGCATCCGCCGCGCGGCGCACCGCGGCCAGTTCGTCGCGCGCGACGTCTGCGATCAGTTCGGAGATCAGGTCCGACTTGGAAGGGAAATAGCGGTAAACGGTGCCGGCCGCGACATTGGCGCGGATCGCCACCGGGGCGATCTGCACCGCCGCCATTCCGCCCTCGGCCGCGGCCTCCCGCGCCGCGGCCAGTATGGCACTGCGCCGCGCTGCGAGGCGCTTTACGACCTGATGGGTCCGCCGATAGACCATGGCACGTTTCTCTCCCCGGCGCGTACTCGGGCCCAAATCGGCAATCGAGGCGCACATCTTCAATTTTTGGCGATCCGACAAAATCGCGATGAAGAACTGAACAACTATTCATGGAAAATGACAAGACGAAAATCGTGCGATCCTAGGGATTAAACGGGCCCTTAGGCCCCCGCGACTGACATCAGCGACGGCGTCGGCTGACGCCGCCACCAGGGGCCGGCCCGGCGCACGATCAGGACCATGACGATCAGCGTGGCGAACAGACCAAGCGGGACGCCGAAAAAGATAAAACCAAGGATCAAACCCGCCGCGCAGCCCAGTCCTGCCAGCTCATGGCGACGAAAGCCGGAAGCGAGCCCGATGCGGACCAGGAAGGCGATCGCTATAGCCAGCACCATCAGGTCATACATGAACAGATATGGCGTGATCAGCAATGTTCCGGCGGCAAG
>Ga0326727_10016863_pt1 | contig 15303 bp, 11 predicted proteins | sample MB2enrmetagenome_FD_207643 | JGI IMG/M metagenome (GOLD analysis project Ga0326727, IMG submission 207643) | Lab enriched peat soil microbial communities from McLean, Ithaca, NY, United States - MB29MY | ecosystem: Environmental > Terrestrial > Soil > Wetlands > Peat | place: USA: New York... | reverse complement strand
CGACTTGACGATCGCCGAGGCAATCAGCGCATAGGCAACCACGTCCCACGCATTGTGGAAATGGTGCGGCACCAGGAACTGCAGATCGATCACGCGCCTGGTGTGCGGAACGGTAAACACCAGCACATGGTCCGGAGACTGTTTCGCGCTCAGCACGTTGTCGACGATGGGCTTGATCAGCATCACCCGCAGCCCGGCCATCGCCGCATACACAGCCGTGGTCGCCAGCGATGCCAGCGTGTACAGCGCATACGGGCGCGCGTACAACAGAAGCCGCCAGGTGCGCCTCATGCGGCTAATCCCCGGTTGTTTCCACCCTTCATACACATCCAGCCATTCTATTGATTTTTTCGGAAGATGGATCGGCCCTGACCAGGCCAACCCTCAGTGCGGCATGTCGCGGTGCGCCATATTTACGCGGTAGCCCTCCGCCTCTAGCCGCTTCTTCATCTCTTCAGCGATAAATACCGACCTGTGCTGCCCGCCGGTGCATCCGAAGGCCACCGTCAGGTAGCTCTTCCCCTCTTCGATGTAGTGCGGCAGAAGGAACTTCAGCAGTTCGGTCGTTTTGTCCAGAAACTCCTGCGTCTGGGGGAACTGGCGAATGTACTTTGCTACCCTTGCATGCCGCCCGGTGAGCTTGCGTAACTCCGACAGAAAGTGCGGATTGGGCAGAAAGCGCACGTCGAAGACCAGGTCGGATTCGCCGGGCAAGCCGTTTTTGAAACCGAAGCTCGACAACGATATGGTCAGGCCCCGATCACCCGCTGTGCGCTCAAACTGTGCGTTGATGTGGGCGCGCAGCTCATGCACGTTGAACTTGGTGGTATCCAACACAATGTCGGCTACATTGCGCACAGGATCCAGCCGCTTGCGTTCCGCACGAATGCCATGCATCACCGTATCGTCTCGTCCCATGGGATGCGGTCGCCGCGTCTCGGAAAAGCGCCTGACCAGCGCGTCTTCGCTGGCCTCCAGGAACACGACGCGGGTAGGCAGTACTTTACGCACCTGCTTCAGGATCGCCGGGAACCGCTCCAGCCGAATGCCCTCGCGCACATCCACCACCAGGGCCGCGCGCTCGATCTCGGCAGATTGGCGCACCAGATCGGCGAAGCGAGGAATCAGCTCCAGCGGCAGGTTGTCCACCGAGTAGTAGCCCAGATCCTCGAACGCCTTCAGCGCCGAGTCCTTGCCCGAGCCGGACATGCCGGTTAGGACCACCAGCTCGCCGCCTTCCACGTGGCTGGCCGGCTCATACGCCGGCTTTCCGGTCTTGGGTACGCGCTTCGCGGTCATGCTGAAATCCTAGCACTCCGTCGAGGTTTAGCAACGCTCAAGCTTGGCTCAGGCTACATCGGACAGAGACCTCTTAGCAGGTGAGATGGTCGCCAGCGGCGTAGCACACACGCCCGCCGCGAAGAATTCGTGGCGTGCCCTACCCATGCCTTTGGCACAGTACATGGCTGCATCTGCATCCCGCACAATGTCTTCGATGTGACTGTATGCCGTTGAGCCAAGCACAATGCCCATGCTGGCTGAAACGCAGACCTCACCGCCGCCAATGTCCACCGGCCGCTGCAAATCGTTTTGGATGCGTCGCGTAAGGGAATCGATGTCTTCGATGCGGCCAGCCTCGTCGAGCACAAGCGCAAACTCGTCCCCGCCAAAGCGAGCCACCGTGTCTTGCGGCCGCAAACAGGAGCGCAACCGTGCGGCCACCGTGAGCAAAAGCCTGTCCCCCGCCGCATGGCCCCAGGTGTCGTTGATCTGCTTGAAGCGGTCGAGATCGAGAAATACCACGGCGAAGTTTCGGTCCGGCCTGCGCCGTAGCCGCGCCATGGTCTGGGTCAGCCGATCCAGAAACAGCACTCGGTTGGCGAGCCCCGTCAAGGGATCGTGCAATGCCGTATGCTGCAGCTTGGCATGCAACCGCTTCTCCTGGCCAATATCGCGATAGGTGGCCAGGTGGCCGCTTCGTCCGACTCCAAGCCGCACGCGCGTGACCGTCAGGAAAACATCCAGCGTCTCGCCCGTGCTGGTATGGCGCACTGTTTCGATCGACGCACGGCCCTCCGCCTCAACCGTGTGCATCAGCATCTCGGTCTCATGCATCCGGCCGTCGGGAACAATCAGGTCCTGTAGCGTTCTTCCCAGGCAGCTCTCGATAGGGTATGCAAAGATGCGTATAAATTCACTATTGGCGCGCAGGATGCGGTCCTCCTGAACAATCACCATGGCCTCGGACGCGGTGTCGAAGATTTCCTGCAAAAATGTGCATCTTTGCTCGATGCAGTCCCCGGCAACCCTCTCCGCGCCGTCTTCCATAGGTTCCATCAGCAGCACCAGCCTGGCCCCTTCGCCGGCGGCCTCATAGGCCTGGACCACCCCCGAAACCATTCTGGCGGCCCCTGTTTGGGGAGAGAACAGGCAGTCGAAGCGCTGGCGGCGCGCACCGTTGGCCAAAGGATAGGCGCCAAGCATTACTTCGACCGTTTTCACACTGTCGCGGCTGCCAATTGCCCGCCGCGCCAGATCGTTGGCCGCCATAATCTCTGCTCCATGCTCGAGGAAGGCCATCAATGGCAGAGCTTCCAGCCACGGATGCTGGCTGTCACTCGATCCGGATCGATCGGATGAAGCCGCAGACAAACTCTCCGTCGTGGGAACCGTCAGGGACGAGCAAGCCATGCATACGGTCTCGACTGACCCATTCAACTCGCAAGCGGCACTCATGCTCGGTCTCCTGTATGCCCTATCGGCAACACAGCAGAACCGTTTAGACACGCCGGGAAAACCCTTGGATACGTGCTCTTCGGCGGCAGCATAAGGCCTCTGCCCCGCCGCTACGGATGCAGTTTCCGTGGGATTTAGAGCGAAACCAGCGTAACAGTGCCCAAGCAAAGAGTATCGAAGGTGGCTTTTTCTTGAGGAAAAAGCCACTCGGAGTGATTGGCCCTAGGATTTACCTACACTGGTTCCGCTGTATCCACAGGCCTTCTGTTTGTCGCGGTCAATCAGCCTTCTATTGCTGTCGCAACAGCCCCCAGGACCTCGCCGTCTGCCGCACTCTCGCCGGTTCGTGGATGCCGCTTGATTGTGGAGATCCTCTGCTTTTGCCGGATGGCCTTTTGCTCCAGCTTGGCCAGCGCATCGCGCAGCGCTGTCGTCATCTCCGCCGACTCGCAGTTGGAGACCATACTCTGACTACCCATGCTCACCGTCACATCGGCAATCTTGCGGTGCTTGTCGATGGTCAGGATGACCTTCGCGCTGGCCCCCTCGCCCACAATCTTCTTGACCCGTTTCAACCCCGCTTCGGCCAGGTCCTTGTATTTTTGCGTAACCACCATCTGTCTTCCCGTATACTCGATCACCATCCGCTCACCTCGTCCGAGTTCCGATCACCATGGTTGGATGCCTCTCACACCACACTGGTATCGCCGTATATTACGCTGCGTCCGGCCCGCTGCAACCGTCTCGCCTCCTCTCCGGCCGGATGGTTCTCCCTCCAGTTCAGCGTACGCGCCTCTGATGGGTACTGGGAATCTGCATGTCTTCGCGGTACTTGGCCACCGTCCTGCGAGTCACCCGGATGCCCTGCCGCTGTAGTTCCGCCGCAATCTGGTCGTCGGTCAGCGGCTTGCGCGGGTCTTCGTCTTCAATCAGCTTCTTCACCCTGCGCTTCAGCAGCACCAGGGGCAGGTCGCCGCCCTCCGGCCCATTGACTCCTTCGGTGAAGAAATAGCGCAGCTCGTAGACTCCCTGCGCGGTATGCACGTACTTGCTGGCCACGGCCCTGCTCACGGTGGAGGGATGGACGCCGATCTCCTCTGCCACCTCCTTGATCATCATCGGTTTCAGGCCCTGCTCGCCGCGTTCCAGAAACTCCGCCTGGCGGCGTACGATCACCTCGCAGGTGCGCAAGATCGTGTTCTTCCGCTGCTCGATGTTGCGCAGCAACTGAATGGCAGACCGGTAACGCTCCTTGACGTACTCGCGCACATCTTTCTCCGTCGTCTTCTCGCGCAGCATTCTGCGGTACGCGCGGCTCAGGCGGAGCGTCGGCATGTCCTCCTCGTTCATCACCACCACATACTCGCCGTCTCGCTTGACGAACGCAACGTCCGGTTCGATCAGCCTGGTCTCGCTTACGTTGTAGCGCTGGCCGGGACGGGGATCGAGGGTACGGATGAAATCGACCGCCGCCTGCACCTCCTCCACGCTTTTGCCGCAACTGCGCGTCAACTCGCGCATATCCTTCTTTTGCAGCAGCGCCAGGTGACTGGCAACAATGTGCTCTGCAATCTCGAAGACGTCGCCTCCACTCCCGCTATGCGGCAGACCCTCGCGTTTCTGTTCCTTGTGCTGCGGGTCCTCGCGCGCCGGCTCCTTGCGAGAGGCCGCGCCATTCAGCACATCCAACCCATGAGGATGTGAGGTCTGCGCTGCCTCCCCTCTGCCCTTTTCCGTCTCGGCATCCTCCTCCGCAAACTGGTGCGGCAGATCGTCGCGGCGCTCTGCCGATGCCGCCTGGGCGCGCCCCATCACCATCTCCGCCTCATGGCGTTGCGCGGCAATCTGGATCAGCAGACACTCGCGCAGATCGCGCGCGCCCACTCCCAGCGGGTCGAGATTATTGACAATAGCGCGCGCTTCCAAAACCGTGGCCAATGCAGCCTCGTGCAGGCGTTCTGCGCCGTTGCTGTCCGGCCCCGAAGCAGACTCCGCGGCGCCCATCTCCATATTCATCGCCAAGCGGTGACCCTCCCAGGCGGGTCGTGCTTTCATACCGCGCTCGAATGGGATGGGCTCGACTCGCGCTGGCACACGCGCCTCGATCAGCTCCCGCACCAGTTCCTCGTCGCTCGCCGTCAGGTATCCGTCCTCATTCAAATTGCCCACCACCAGGTCCGCGGCCAGGCGAACCCCTTCGGCCAGGTTCATCGAACCTAACTGCCATTCCAGATGGTCGCTCAAAGTACTGGGTTGCGACAGAAAGTTCTCGAACGACGGCAGGTCGTACTCCTCAAAGCTGGAAGCTGTGCGGAACCCAGGGTCCAGATAATCCTGAAAGTAGCTGCCAAAGTCGATCTCGTCGAAAGGGTCCTTCTCCACCCGCTCGTGCTCACTGGCGATCTCCTCGGCGGAGCGCTCTCGTTCGGCCTCGCGTCCCGCCATCTCCTCGATCGTGGCCCCGGACTCCTCAACCTCCTCCAGGATTGGGTTCTCCACCATCTCGGCGTTGATCATCTCCTTCAGCTCCAGCTTGTTCAGCGCCAGCACGCTGACCATCTGCACCAGCCCAGGCGTCAGCACCTGGCGCTGCGAGACTCGGAGATTTAGCTTCGGCTGCAGCAATCCTTCGACCTCATCGTGCTTCTCTGCTCCGCTCTCTTGGCGCGAAGATCATCGATCGGCGTAGCCTTGCCTATGTTTCGCCGATCTGTGAACTTGGCCACAGTCTACACGCCGCACGGCATTCGTGCAGCATGGTGAATCCACGCCGCCAATATCGCGCATCTCCTGCCGCTCCTGTATCTTGTGACACAGAGACGAATGGATTATCAACTTAGATGCAATCGCCTGTTTGCGGCGCCAGCGTTCCCCACACAAAGCCGCACTATTCCATGGAAAACTTTTCGCCCAGGTAGATGCGCCGCACTTCGGGATCGCGGCCAAGCTCTCCCGGTGTTCCCGAACGAAAAATTCTTCCCTCGTTGATGATGTACGCGCGGTCGGTCACAGACAGGGTCTCGCGCACATTGTGGTCGGTCACCAGCACTCCGATCCCGTTTCTTTTCAGCGCAAAGATGATCTCCTGCAACTCCAGCACCGCGATCGGATCGATGCCTGAGAACGGCTCGTCGAGCAGAATAAATGCCGGTTCGATGGCCAGGCAGCGCGCGATCTCCACCCTGCGGCGCTCTCCCCCGCTCAGAGCATAGCCCATGGTCTTACGCACATGGCCCAGGCTGAACTGTTCGATAAGTTTTTCCGTCCGTGTGCGACGTTCCTCCCGGCTCAACTGCTGCGCCTCCAGCACGGCCATAATGTTGTCCTCCACCGTGAGCTTACGAAAGATGGAAGGCTCTTGCGGCAGATAGCTGATGCCGTACTCCCTGGCTCGCAGGTACATGGGCAGCCGTGTAATGTCTTCGCCGTCGGCCACGATGCGGCCCGCGTCCGGTCGCACCAGCCCCACGATGATATAGAAGCAGGTGGTCTTGCCCGCGCCGTTCGGCCCCAGCAGCCCCACCACTTCGCCCTGCCCGATCTGCATGTTCACGCCGCGCACCACCTGCCGTCCGGCGTAGGCCTTTCCAATCTCTTCCGTCTCAAGCGTCCGCATCGAGCTCCCTACTTCCCCTTCCCCATCGTCGCATCTTTGCTCACATGTGTCTCTGTCCGCACCCGGCGGCCCTGCGCCGCAGAGGTCGCTCGCGGCTCCGTATTGGAGACCTCGACACTATCATCGTCAGCGTGAAACAGCAGTGCCGCGCCAGTAATTGTCCCGCGCTCCGCGTCCACCATCTTGGGCAGCACTCTGTCATCTCCGGTCAACACAAAGAGTTGATCACTCGCCGTGTACTGCAAACGCTGGCCCGTGGCACGGCGTCCCGGTTGCTCGATCTCAATCTGGCCGGTCGCCACCATGCGCTCGACACTTCCCGCAATCGAAGGGACCTCTTCGACCGCGGACGAAGGCCCCTGCCCAGCACTCTGCTGCATATAGACCGTAGCCTGGTTGGCGCGGACCGACCCTTTGACCGTCACAGCCCGCACGCCCCCACTAAACTCAGCCTGGCGCAGGTCCCCTGAGTAGACCAGCTCGCCACTGGCAATGCGCATCACCTTCGGCATCTGCGACTCCGCTCCTGCGTTGCCTGCTTCTGTCTTCGACGCGTTGTACTTCGCCGCTGCGGAATTCGCCGCGCCAGGCTGATCGCTCCTCGGACTCAGAATCGTATGCACCTGGTCTGTCTGCCCGGCTTTGGCTGCTCCCGCCGACGCCTCGCCCCGTGCAGTCAGACGCTTCTGCGCGCGCACAATCTCAATCACCGGCGCCTGCACCTGCGAGCCGCCCTGCCAGAGCCGCACCGGACTACCGGCAAACGTAGCAACTCCGGTGGCATGAACGAACTCAGCCCGGTCGGCTACGATGTGGGTTGGTTCAGCCGGTGTGGCTTGTGTCTTGTTAGCAGGCGCCGACGCGCCCTGCGCATAATCCACCTTGACCGCGCCCGATGCCTGCGCGTCGCCCGTCTTTCGGTCGAACACAACCTGACCGGCCCACAGCGAACTTCCCACATCGCTCATCTGCACGATGCCGGTCAACGTCACGCGGTCCAGATCGCCGTCGTAGGCTACCCGTTGCGCACTCGCGCGCTCCACATCCTCCTGCACCGTTCCTGAATTTGCGCCGTTTTTGGCCCCAGCCTTTGCAGGAGCGCGCCGGATCATCGTAACGTGTCCCTGCTGCAACGCACTGACCAGCATTTCCGTTGCGCCGCCCAATGCGGAAAGCGATGTCTGCCGGTCTGCAACTCCACTGGCTGGAGGCTGGGCACGAAACTTCGCGTCCAGCGTGTCTCCCGAACTGGTCTGCTCGGTCCCATCCGCCCTCACCTGATGCAGCACCGTATGGCCACGCCCCGCAAGTGTATCCAGTTGAGGCGGCTGCCTGCCGTCGCCAGTAACAACCATGTGCGCTGTGAGGATATCAGCCGAAACCTCCTCCCTGCCGATGTCCTTCGAACTCGCCAAAGTGCCATTGTTCACTGCCGTCAGGCGTGCGCTGCCCGTAGCCACCACATCCCTCACTTGCACTGGTCCGCCGCCCACCGGAAGCAGCGCGGCCTCCACCTTCGCCGCAGTCAGTTCGCGCGAACTCCACGGCTCCCGTGCAGCCACGGTCGCCCGCGTCCGTTCGCTCATGTGGACTGCACCGGTAAATACAGCGTGGTTCGCCTGTCCCCGTGCGTCGAAGGCAATCGACGCCTCATCCGCCTGCCCGCTGCGTTGCATAAGAGGCAAATCGGAGGAATACTGCACGCCTCCCGTCAGGAGAGCCGATTGCGGTTGGCTCTTTGCATTCAACACGACGTCCGCCTGCTGCGAGACCAACTTCGAACCCTTCACTTCTCGGGTGACATTGCCCTGGGCCTCCACCCGCGCCAGCGTCCCATCGGGCCTCGTATGCAGCGTCGCCCGTTGCGCCTCCACGGTCTGCCCCAGGGATACGCACCGCGCTCCGGTCAAAAATATCTCCTGATTGCGGTTGTCAACCTCTGCCTTCGCCGCCGTCACCTGCACCGGTTGCTTGCCAGCCACTCCGCTCATGCTCACCGACGAGTGCATCGTCAGGACCCCCGTGTCACTGTTGTAGTCGGCACCCGTCGCGTGCCCCTTCATTGCACCGGATTGGAACTCGATGTATTCGTTGGTCGCAGCCACGCCCAGCTTCTGCAGATACACCAAGTTGCTAGTGGTCACATGCACCACCTTCGCGTTGGCAGCGCCAGCCGCGGCCTTCCCGGCATTCGCCTGCGCCGCCTGCAGGTCGAGGTTCACCAGGCCAATGGCGCGCACCACCCCCGCCTTCTGGTCGTACTCGAACTCATCCCCGTAGATTCGGTCGTTCCGGTCCTGATTCTCGCCGTAAAGCGTAATCGACACATCATGCAGCGTAAACTTTTTGTCGGAGTGCTCCACCTCTTTGGCCGCGTGGATCGTGAACAGTGTCCTTTTCTTCACGTCGTCCCACTGCGAGACGGTATACCCATCCGTCTCGCTAACAATGTTGATGCCAAGCCGGGCCGGCAGCGCTAATCGGTGGTGCCTCAGGTAACGAGCAGACCCTAAGAACGCAGCGATCACCAGCACCAGGAAGCCCGCGCTCCCCAGCAACCAAATCCTCAATCTTTCGACCCGATTGCGCATCCATCCACCACATCCATCTTCTCATCCGCGCTGCTCTACCCCCATAAAAATCCGTCAGCACAAGCCTATTTCGCGGAATATGTCCGTGAAAAATGCTCTAGAATGATTCTCCATGGCCGACCGCCTCTACCTCAGCCTCTGGTATCCCAACTTCCGCATCGAGGCCCTTCCGGACGCACTGCTCGGCGTCTTGCGCCAGTTCGCCCAGGTAGGCGCTAAACGTGTCTCAGCCGCCTCGGCGTATCCCATCAACTTCACGGAATCGCCCACCTACCAGCGCATCTATGTTCTGGACGACCGCGCCGCCCAGATTGACCCATTTGCTCCCATCGATCCCACAGACGAGACCGACGACTCCCTGTTGGAAGCGGCTGTCGCCGAAGCCACCGAGCAACTGCACGACGACATGGCCTACGAGTTCGAGATGCGGTGGCAGATGTGGACCCCCGAGGGCCAACCGCCCGCCTACGGCCGTCTTGGCGCCGCCTCCAGCCGCGATGCAGACGAGGACCCCGACCCCGACGATCCCTCCCTCGATCTCTCCGATTCAGCATGGAGGATGCGCTCCCACACTGTCCGCATCCTCGGCTTCGGACCCAGCTTCGACGTCGCCGGATATGAGCAAAATGGCCAACTCCTGGTCGACTTCGGCATCGACACACCCTGGGTCCCGGACCGTCCGCTGTCCAGTCCCTCGCCGCAAAGCCCTGAAGAGGAGGCGCTCGACGAGACCGCGCAGATCCACATCCAGCAGAACGTGGAAAAGCTGCTTGCCTTTACCCTCCTAGTGGAGAAAAACTGCGGCATCAGCAGCCGCCTCCTGTGGACCGAGTCGGGCAAACCGCTCGCCGAAAAACTCATCGCGCGCCTGCAGCGCGTCCACTAGTATATTCGCGGATTGCCGCTGCTATCGTGCTAACGTACGACCTATGACAGCAGGCTATCTCCGCCTCTATTCCTCCATTTTGCGATACGGGTCCTACTTCGCAGCCGCCTGGGGGGCCCTCTTTATCCGCAGATGGATCAAGCGCCACCGCGAACGCGTCGCACAAAGCTGGCCCATCGCCGAAGGCGTTATCCTGAGCGGCAGCGTATCGCGCATCCGAAGGACCTCGCACTTCCACGCCACCCTGAATTACACCTACTTCGTCCAGGAATGCCGCACCGGCAAATATGTCCAAGAATGCTCCTTGGAAGCCAACGCCGACGAATTCGTCCGCCTGATGAAAGACAAGCGAGTCCGAATCCGCTACAAGCAGTCCAACCCGGGGAAGTCACTCCTGGAGCAGAGCGTCGTCGAGCAGATACTTCTGCTCGCCCCGCGCATCGAATGAGCCGCCTTCGACAGCGGCCGGCGGGTCAGGCAAGATACGATAGGAAGTATGAATACAAAGCTGATCTTTGCGGATGTGGATGGGTTTCAGACACCCATGCTTGCGGTTTTTGCGGTCGATCTTGCGACGGGAAAGAATGTGGAACCCCGTCCACTGCTGCTGACATCATCCATCGATGTGGCCGATGCGGCAGCGCGCGCGCTAGGGCCGGGTGAGTTCAAGGCTGCGTTGGGCGAGACGGCGCTGATCCATACGACTGAAGACATGAGGTCAGCCGGACTGCAAGCGGAGCGGCTACTGATCGTTGGGCTGGGCAAGACGAAGGACTTCTCGCTGGACAAGCTGCGCAAGGGCGCCGGAACGGCGGTGCGTGCGGCCAAGGCACGCTCCATACGTGAGCTGGCGATAGCCTTTCCTGAGGTAAGTGCTCAGACGGGAGAGTCGATCGAGCAGCTCTCCGCCAAGCTGACAGCTCGTGCAATGGTGGAGGGTGCGGAGCTGGCCGAGCTGGATTGGGACACTTATCGCAGTAATCGTAAGGACAGCAATATAAATGATTTATCTATGATCATCGCAGTAAAAGATGAAGCAACTGAGAAGGAGGCCCAAACCGGTTTTGCAGAGGGCCTGATAATTGCCGCCGCGCAGAACTTTACCCGGTCACTGGTCAACGAACCGGGAAACGTGTTGACACCGACGGAGCTGGGCGCGCGCGCCAAAGCGATGTGCGACGAGGCTGGGCTAGCCTGCCAGGTCTACTCGTCCGAGAAGATTCAGGAGCTGAAGATGGAGGCGTTCTGGGCGGTGGCCAAGGGATCGGAGCAGCCACCAGCCCTGATCGTGATGACCTACCAGCCGGCGAAAGGCGTAGCCAAGGACGCGCCGGTGCTGGGACTCGTCGGCAAAGGGATTACCTTTGACACCGGAGGAATCTCCATCAAGCCGTCCGACGGGATGGAGAAGATGAAGTACGACATGGCGGGCGCAGCGGCCATGATCGGCGCAATGCATGCCATCGCACGGCTCAAGCCCGCAGTCAAGGTGGTCGCGGTGGTCTGCTCGGCGGAGAACATGCCGGACGGGCGGGCCATGAAGCCGGGCGATGTGGTGACGGCGATGAGCGGCACCACCATCGAGATCGTCAACACCGACGCGGAGGGCAGGCTGGTGCTGGCCGATGGGCTGCACTATGCCAAGACACTGGGATGCACCCACCTGATCGACGCGGCGACGCTGACCGGTGCCTGCGTAGTGGCGCTGGGCGCGCTCAACGCCGGACTCTTCTCCAACGATGAGAAGAGCTGCGCGAAGTTCGAGCAGGCCCTGGCCGTATCCGGCGAGGGCTTCTGGCGGCTTCCCTGCACCGACGACTATCGCGAACGCATCACCAGCGAGATCGCCGACATCATGAACACGGGCAAGAACCGTTGGGGCGGGGCAATCTCGGCGGCGATGTTTTTAAAGGAGTTTGCCGGCGATACTCCGTGGGTGCATCTGGACATTGCGGGATGCGCATGGAACGAGGAGAAGAAGCCGTGGATCGCCTATGGGCCGTCGGGTATCGCCGTGCGTTCGATTGTGGAGTGGGTCAGAAGTTATTCCGCGCAATAACGGAATCTCCGCGCGTATCTGTTTTAGAATATGGTATCCAGAAGTGCCGGATCAACTTACCCCAGTAGAGGTTAAGAGGCGGCATGACTATGTTTCTACTGCTGGGTTTTTTTCAGGTCTTCGGCTATTTAAATGGAACGGCATTGCTCAGGCTGCACCTCGCCTCGCAGTCGCTGATCGCACTGGCGTGCCTTCTCATATCTATTGTTCTGCTGCGGATTGTGCGTTCGCGACGGGGCTTTCGCTTCAACGGCGTTCTGTTCTGCCTTGCCGCCTCCATCATGGCGTGCGGATTGACCTATGGCCTGGAGGCGATCGCGCAGTGGCGTCCGCTGTTATGGGTGAGCATCGTCATCGAGGCTGCCGCGGCCGTGGCTCTGATTGCCGTCCTTGTGCTGCTGTTGCGGATCACACCGGACATCCTGGCGGTCCCTCACAAACTTGCGGACAGCCGCTTCCGCGAGCTGATCGAGGAGGCTCCGGACGCCATTCTGCAGGTGGATGAACGGGGAACCATCGTCATTGCAAACCGCACCGCAGAGCGGATGTTTGGCTATAACCGCGAGGAGCTGCTCGGCAGCAATGTCGACCAGCTCGTCCCCCAGGCCAACCGGGCTGCACACGCGGGACAGCGGGCCGGTTTTCAGCGCTCCGGGGTCGCGATTCCCATGGAAAAACGCGTGGGAAACCTCCATGCCCTGCGCAAGGACGGGACGGAGTTCCCCGCCGAGATCGGCCTCAGCCCGGTGAAGACCGATGCCGGCTTGTATGTCACTGCCGTGGTCCGGGACGTCACAGACCGCAAGCGGTTGGAGCGCGAGCTGGAGCATGAGCGCGAGCTGCGCGTGCAGCGCATCCAGGTGCTGGCCCGGCTGGCCGCTGACCTGGCCCATGAGATCAAGAACCCGCTGGCGATCATTCACGCGCGGGCCAGCGACCTGACCGAGATGGCGTCCCAGGGAATGGCGATGCCGGCGGGGGTGGTTCAGAAGACGTGCGACAGCATTGTTAAAACCACCGAGAGGGCGATACGTGTGATACGCGGAGTGCAGGCACTGGCCCACGAGGGACCGCACGATCCCATGCAGAAGACCGACGTGCGCGGGCTGATCGATCAGGCCGTGGAGTTGTCGAAGACGCGCTTCGCTACGCACGGAATCGCGCTGGATGCGGTGGTTCCGGACGGACTGCCGTTGGTGGAGTGCCGCGAGACGCAGATTGAGCAGGTCCTGGTCAATCTGCTGAATAACTCCTTTGACGCGATCGATGGAGATGAGCGCAGCCAGCCCTGGGTGCAGGTGAGGGTATCGACGCAGCCGGTCTCGGAGCTGCCCGGCGGCGTGGAGGCTGTGCATATCGATGTGCTGGATGGTGGGCCGGGCGTGTCGCCGGAGAGCCGCGCGCGCCTGATGGAGACGTTCTTCTCGACCAAACCCAAGGGTGCGGGGATTGGCATCGGGCTGAGCGTCTCGCGAACCATCGCAGAGGACCACGGCGGGAGACTGGAGCTGCTGGATTCGGAAAGCCCCACCTGTTTCCGACTGACCCTGCCTGTGCTGGCCCGTCGCACAGAGGGAGCTTCGACATGAGGATGGATGAGGCCTGCATCCTGGTGGTGGATGACGAACTGGAGTTGCTGGAGATATTCTCAGCGTGGCTGGGGCGCAGCGGATGCCGCGTCTACACAGCGCCCAATGGAGCGGAGGCAATGAAGGTTCTCCGCGCGCGGAAGGTGGACGTGCTGCTCTCCGACATTCGCATGCCGATCATGGACGGCGTGGCACTGGTGCGCAATCTCAACCTGATGGAGATACCCCCGCCCAGGACCCTCTTCGTCACGGGTTATGGCAATTTTTCGCGGCGTGAGATCTTTGGCCTGGGGGTCGAAGCGTTGCTGGAGAAGCCGGTGAGCAGGCCGGCCCTGATCGAGGCGCTCAATCTGTGCCTTTTGGATAGCGAGGAAAAATGGTTGACACCCTCGACGGAACCGAGGCTACAGAGCGCAACGCTTACGATGGAGAGCCTGGAGAAGGCGACCGACGAACATTCCTTCGCTCTGGGACGCGGTGGGTGCAGCGTGGCCTGCAAACTTCCGCTGAAGGAAGGGATGTCGATCGATCTCTCCATCCGCTTTGACCGGGAGGGGTTGAGTCTCGAGGCGCAGGGCACGGTGGTCTGGATTGACGCCGAACAAGGCAAGGCCGGGGTCGTGTTCGATTATCTCCAGCCTAAGTGCCGCCAGTGGGTGCTGGCCAGAATCAAGACCAAAAATCCGCGCAGCTTCGTCCCCCACGGCTGACTACATCACCGGCGGAGCTTCGATTCCGAGATATCCCAGCGCGCGCACCATCTGTCTACGCGCCACCGCCGCCGTCGCCATCAGCAGAGCGCGGCGCGTGGGGTCCGTCTCCGTGAGAATGTGGTAGCGGTGGTAGAAGTTGTTGAACTGCTGCGCCAGTTGAAAGGCATACCGCGCCATGTGCGCCGGCTCGGCCGTGGCGATCGCCTGTTCGATCAGTGCCGTCAGTCGCGCGGCCAGCAGCCACGTCTCCCACAGGCTGGTCCCCTCTTCGCCATCCAGCCCGGACAGGTCCAGACCAGCGACGGCGGCCAGCGCTTCCTCTTCGCTGGTCCCGGCCTTGCGAAAGATATTCGCCGCACGCACGATGGCGTACTGGACGTACGGCCCGGTCTCGCCCTCGAAGCTGAGCGCGTCCTTGAAGTCGAAGGCGATCACCGTATTGCGCGTGAATCGCAGCATGAAGTAGCGCAGCGCGCCGACGGCAATCTGCGTGGCAATCTGCACGCGATCCTCAGCGCCGATCTCCGGATGCCGCGTGTCCACCTCGGCCTGCGCCGCGGTCGTCAGTTTGTCCAACAGGTCGTCTGCTTTGACGCCGTAGCCCTTGCGTCCGCTCACCTCGACGAACGGCCGCACCTTGTCCTCGTCGGACAGATCGTACCCAAGCTCCCCGGCACAGCGCGGCGTCATGGCCACCATCTCGTAGCTGAAGTGGGTGTAATGATCCGCGGCGTCGTTGAAGCCCATCCCGCGCAGGGCCGCGACGACGTTGTTCTGCGGATCGTTCTGCCGCGAGTCGATCACGTTGTAGATCGCGTCCGCCCGCCCGAAGGTCGGCGCCGCAGGGTCGCTGATGGCAGATGTCGATATCCAGCAGGTGTGCGTTGGATACTCGTGAAACCGCGCGTAGCCGAAGTCCTTGCCCGGCAGCAGCCCAAACTTCCACAGATGATACGCAATGTCCTTGCCAACATAGGTCACGGTACCATTGGAGCGTACAATGACCTTGGCCTCTTCATCAGGACCTGAGGTCTCCTCAGCCTCATTTCCTGCCCGCCGCATCACCAAACAGCCTTTGTTCTTGCCCTCGGTCTCCAGATAGAGCACACCGCG
>Ga0326727_10016862_pt1 | contig 15303 bp, 11 predicted proteins | sample MB2enrmetagenome_FD_207643 | JGI IMG/M metagenome (GOLD analysis project Ga0326727, IMG submission 207643) | Lab enriched peat soil microbial communities from McLean, Ithaca, NY, United States - MB29MY | ecosystem: Environmental > Terrestrial > Soil > Wetlands > Peat | place: USA: New York... | reverse complement strand
TTTCGCACTTCCAGCGAATTCCAGCCGACATGCGGGACTTTTTCCGTGCTCTCGGAGAAGCGCGTACACGACTCTGCAAAATGGCCGAGGCCCGGCTGATCCGGCGCTTCAGTCGAACCCGCATACAGCCACTGCATGCCAACACAGATGCCGAGAAAAGGCACGCCACGCGCAATCGCCGCGCGAATCGCGGGCGTGAGGCCCGTCGCGTCCAGCCGCTCTGTAGCCGCGAAGTGTCCCACGCCGGGCAGCACGATGCGCTCGGCGGATTCGACTATCGAGAGGTCGCTGTCGGTGACAATCGTATCCGCGCCAAGATGACAAAGGGTTTTGAGCACCGAGGTCAGATTGCCGGCCTTGTAATCGATGACTGTTACGCGCATCACAGCAGTCCTTTTGTTGAGGGCAACATCTCACCCAACTGCTTGTCGCGCGAGCAGGCCACGCGCAGCGCCCGCGCAAAGGCCTTGAAGATGGCCTCGATCTTGTGATGGTTGGAGCGGCCGTACATGGTTTTCACGTGGACGTTGGCCCGCGCGCCGCGTGCAAAGCCTTCGAAGAAATCCGTGACCAGTTCGGTTTGCAGGTCGCCGACCAGCCGGGTGCGGACCTTTGTGTCCACGGCGAAGGCCGCGCGCCCGCTCAGATCCACGGCTGCAATCGCGAGGGTTTCGTCCATCGGCATGAGGAAATATCCCGCGCGCAGAATGCCGCGCTTGTCGCCGAGCGCGCGGTCAAAAGCCTCGCCCAGCGCAATGCCCACGTCCTCGACGGTGTGATGCTGGTCTACATCGAGATCGCCGTCGCAGCTGAGTTCAAGATCGAAGGCGCCGTGGCGCGTAAACAATTCCAGCATGTGATCGAAGAAGCGGATGCCGGTCGCGATTCTGTAGTGGCCCTTGCCTTCAATCGTCAGCTTGATGGCGATGCGCGTCTCGGTGGTTTTGCGGTCGACGACGGCTTTGCGCGGCGTGGATTCAACGGTGGGTTTAGCCTTCTTTCCTGTGGTCATTGGGCCTCTTCTCCGGACCGCAATGCGGCCAGCGCTTCATTGAGGGCCAGGACGGCCTGCTTCATCTGTTCGCGGGTTCCAATCGTGATGCGTACGCGTCCATCGCAGCCCGGATCGCCGGAGCGGTCACGGACCAACACGCCGGCAGCACGCATCAGGCGCACAAACTCCGCGTGCCGAAGGCCGATTTCAACCAATATGAAGTTAGCCCGGCTGAACCAGCGCCGCACTTCTGCTTCATCGAGAGCGGCTTCAAACTCGGTGCGCGCGGCAAGCACTTCGCCCACGTACCAATCGAGGTATCCCGCGTCTTCAAGCGCCGCCGGCAGGCAGGCCAGCGCCAACGAGTTCACGCTGTAGGGCGAAAGCACGCGCCGCACCCAGCGCATCAGCTCGACCGGACCGGCCAGCAAGCCGAGCCGCAATCCGGCCAGGCCATAGGCTTTGGAGAAGGTGCGCGCAACGACGAGGTTGGGCAAAGTCCCAACCAGGTCCATCACTGTTTGGCCGTGAAAATGGAAGTAGGCTTCATCCACCAGCAGCACTGCCTGCGGCGCGCGGCGTGCAATTTCGAGAAGCTGTGCGCGGGTAGCGACGGAGCCTGAAGGGCTGTTGGGATTGGCGATGGCGATGATCTTTGTTCGCGGCGTAATGGCGGCCAGCAGCCGCTCGAAGGGAAACTGCAAGTCTTCCGCGGCCTGCACCGCGACCACGCGCGCGTCTGTTGCCGATGCGTAGACCTCATACATTGTGTAGGTGGGCACGGGCAGCAACAACTCGTCGTCCGCTTCGAGAAACGTCTCGAAGAGCACGTGAATGGCTTCGTCGACACCATTGGTGAGGGCCAACTGCTCCGCGCCGACGCGGAGATGCGCGGCCACGATGGCCTCCACCGGCTCGCGTTCGGGATAGCGCGTGAGAGCGCCGGCAGTGATGCGGCCCAGCACCTCGCGCACCTTCGGTGAACAGGCCAGCGTGTTCTCGTTGAAGTCCAGGCGCAGGGCATCGCGGCAGCCGAGTGGAGGGTGATACTCCTTCATCGCCAGCACACGCGCGCGTGGCGCGGGATTGCGCGTAGTCACGGCTTCAGGCACGGGACCTCCTTGTGTTTGTGCTCTTGCGGAGCCGGGTGCGAATTGACTTGGCGTGGCCCACTAGCCCCTCGGCCTCGGCGAACAATACAGCCTGGGGCCCGAGCGCACGCAGGCCTTCGGCCGAGTACTCCTGCACGGTGATGAGCTTGACGAAGTCGAATACACTCAACCCTCCGCGCACGCGCGCCATGCCGCCTGTGGGCAGCGTGTGATTAGGGCCGGAGATGTAATCGCCCAGGGGCTGAGCCGACCACGGGCCCACAAACACCGAACCCGCGTTCTCGACCCAATTGAGATCGCCTGAGGCGTCCACCGTCAAATGCTCTGGCGCGAGGCGATTCGTAATCGCCCGCGCCTCGTCCAATGTGGCGGCAACAATCACAAGCCCGTTGCGATCGAGCGCCTCACGCGCGACCGCATTGTCACGGCTGCGCAGCTTTGCCTCCGCCATCACTTCTTTTGCGAGCTCTTCGCGGGTGGTGATGAAGATGGCCAGCGCGGCCGGATCGTGCTCGGCTTGTGCGACCAGATCGGAAGCGATGCCGGCCGTGCTGCCGCGTTCGCTGGTGACAACAATCTCAGTGGGACCGGCCAGCATGTCGATGGCGCAATCAAAAGCGACCAGTCGCTTGGCCGCGGTGACGTAGAGGTTGCCCGGCCCCACGATCTTCTCGACGCGCGCAACGCTTGCGGTTCCGTAGGCCAGCGCAGCTACAGCGTGCGCGCCGCCCAGGCGATAGAACTCCGTAATCCCCAGCAGGTGCGCGGCGGCGAGGGTTTCAGGCGCGAGCTTTGGCGAAACCGCAACAATGCGCTTTACGCCGGCCACCTGGGCGGGAATCGCTGTCATCAGCAGCGTGGAGGGCAGAGGATGGCGGCCGCTGGGTACATAGCAACCCACCGAGGCGAGCGGCCGCACGAGCTGGCCGGTGGTGAGACCGGAGAGCGGAGAGATATTCCATGAGGCCGGCATCTGGCGTTTGGCAAAATTGCGAATCTGCTTCGCGGCAGTTGACAAGGCCTTGCGCAGCGCGGGATCAAGCGAGTTCCATGCCGCGGACATCTCTTCCGGCGTCACCCGGAGGGCAGCGGCGCTCGCCAGCCCGTCGAATTGGGCGGCGTAGCGCAGTAGAGCGCGGTCGCCGCGCTTGCGCACATCGGTGACGATGCGGCGGATCGCGGGCAGCACGCTGTCAAGCGCCGCGCCACCGCGTTGTTCAAGGGCGGCAAGTATCTCCGCCGCCTGTCGCGCGCCTCGTCCTCTGGTCCGGATCAGCTTCATCGTTTCCCTCAGGGGCTAAAGCCCCCGGTTATTGCTCCTGGCTTGATGTACGGGCTAAAGCCCGTTCCCTTCAACGATGGCCCGGCACCTGCGGGAGTTGGGCTGTCTCAGGTGAGAATCCAACGCTCATAGAACGACCTTGTTCAGCGGATACTCCACGATGCCAGTGGCGCGCGCGGCTTTCAGGCGCGGAATCACGTCGCGAGCGGTGCGCTCATCGACGATGGTGTTCACCGCTACCCACTCCGAATCGCTCAACTGCGAGACGGTTGGGGAATTCAACGCGGGCAGCACCGAGAGCACCGCTTCAAGGTCCGCACGTTTTACGTTGAGCATCAGTCCTACCTGCGATTGCGCATCGATTGCACCGCGTAGCATGAGAGCGATTTGATCGAGCTTCTCGCGCTTCCACGGATCGGCCAGAGTGGCTTTGCCCGCGATCAGATGCGTCTCGCTCTCCATCACGGTGTCAATGATCTTGAGGTGATTGGCCTTGAGCGAGCTGCCGGTTTCAGTAACTTCGACGATGGCGTCGGCCAGCATGGGCGGCTTGACCTCGGTTGCGCCCCAGCTGAACTCCACCTTCACGTTCACGCCTTTGGAGGCGAAGTAACGCTTGCTGACTTCGACGAGTTCAGTGGCGATGATTTTGCCTTCAAGATCTTCGGCCTTCTCAAAGCCACTGCCTTCGGGCACGGCCAGCACCCAGCGCACCTTGCGGCGGCTCTGCTTGGCATAGGTGAGCGTGGTGATGCTGGTAACGTCCAGACCGCTCTCCACCACCCAGTCGATACCGGTCAGCCCCGCATCGAGCACGCCGTGGTCAACGTAGCGGGCCATCTCCTGGGCACGGATCAGCATGCACTCGATCTCGCTGTCGTCGATGGAGGGAAAGTAGGAGCGTCCATCCGCGTAGATATTCCATCCAGCCCGTTTGAACAGGGCGATGGTCGCATCCTGCAGGCTTCCCTTGGGAATGCCGAGTCTGAGCTTGTTAGCCACGGGCGGCCTCACTTTCATTGTCGGCCGCGACCAGGGGCCTGGTAAAGCAACTCACCGTGCCCTCGTGGCAAACCAGCCCGTCGCCCTCCACCACCACGCGAAACAACAGCGTGTCGTTGTCGCAGTCGGTGGTCGCCGAGACCACGCGCAGCCGGTTGCCGCTGGTCTCGCCCTTCATCCACAGCTTCTGGCGCGTACGGCTCCAGAAGGTTACAAATCCGCTCTCCAGCGTCCTGGCATAGCTGATGGGGTTGAGAAAACCCAGCATCAGCACTTCGCCGGTGCGCGCGTCCTGCACGATTCCCGGTACGAGGCCATCCATCTTCTCAAAATCGATTGTTGCTGTTTCGCTGCTCATTTTATTCCTGTTTCTGCTTGAGATTTGTGGTTCGAAACATGAAAAAACCCGCTGGCGTCGGTCGCCGGCGGGCTTTGGTATCTGTTTTGGATCTCTCTGGCCGTTTACTTCAGGCCATGGCAGTCCGCCGGCATGGTGGTCCCATGATGATGATGACCGAAATGGCGGTAGCTCTGCATCTGCTTCAAAGCTACGGGCAAACCCCCTCGCGTGTCAACTTTTCCTTGCGGCGGACGAGCAGGCAGGCGGAGAATGGAGCGGTGCGACCAAGGATTCGATGGGCGGCTTTGACGGTTACGTTGCTGGGCGTTTGCGTGGCAGTTGCAGGCCAAAACCAGGATCGAGACACGCGCGGCGTGCCCAAAACATCAGCAAATGCACCGGCGCCCGAGGCGCGCATCGACATCAATCACGCCACCGTGGATGAATTGTTGAAAGTTCCCGGCATGACGGCGAGCTGGGCCGGACGTATCGTGCGCTTCAGGCCCTACCGCACCAAGGATGATCTGCTGGAACGGGGCGTGGTCACCAGCACGGTTTACGACCGCATCAAAGACTACGTGATTGCTCACCGCGACAAGCAGTGACTGAGGGACGTTCTGGCTTCCCGCCCTTTCGCCGGAAAGGCAACCGCAGATCCTCCGACTCCCTACCGCTTCGCTGCGCTCAGCGTACGGTCGCTCAGGATGACAACAAGGATTGGACACGGCGTGGTGAATTGCGCTATGCCTCCGCCGGCGCTTCAGTGCGGCTGTCGCCGCGCTTCAGCAGGCGGCTCAAGATCACGTAGAGCACGGGAATGAAGAACAGATTCAGCACCGTGGAGAGTAACATGCCGCCCACGACGGTGGTTCCCACGGAGCGGCGTCCGAGGGCGCCGGCGCCGGTGGCGAAGACCAGCGGCAGCACGCCCAGGATGAAGGCGAAGGAGGTCATGAGAATGGGCCGCAGGCGCAGTTCCGCGGCCTCGATGGCCGCCTCGGGGATGGACCGCCCCTTGCGCCGCAACTGCTCGGCAAATTCCACAATCAGAATGGAATTCTTTGCCGACAGGCCGATCAGCATCACCAGGCCGATCTGGCAATAGACATCGTTGGCGAGGCCGCGCAGCGAGACCAGGCCCAGCGCGCCCAGCACCGCCATGGGCACGGCCAGCAGAATGATGAAGGGCAGCGCGAAGCTCTCATATTGCGCGGAGAGGGTGAGGTAGACCACCAGGATTCCCAGGCCAAAGATGATGAGGGCCTTGCCGCTGGATTCGATTTCATCCAGCGTCAGTCCCGTCCACTGGTAGGTCATGCCGGGCATCTTCAACTTTGAGGCCAGGTCATCCATGGCCGTCAGTCCCTGCCCGGAGCTGTAGCCAGGAGCGGGCGAGCCGTCGATCTCCACGGCGCGGAAGAGGTTGTAGTGCGTAATCACGGGCGGGCCAGCGCTTTCCTTTACCGTGACCAGGTTGTCGAGCGGAACCATCTGGCCGGAGTCTGAGCGGACGTAATAGCTATGCAGATCGCCGGCGGTCATTCGGAAGGGCTGGTCGGCCTGCACAAAGACGCGATAGGTGCGGTTGTTGTAGTCGAAGTCGTTGATGTATTCCGAGCCCATGAACACACTGAGCGTGTTGGTGATCTGGGAGAGCGGAATGTTCATCACCTTGGCCTTTTCGCGGTCGATGGTGACCAGCTCTTGCGGGTCATTGGCGGAGAAGGTGGTCAGCAATCCGGTCAAATCCTTGCGCGCGCGGCTGGCGCCCACAATCTGGTGCGCCACCCGGTCCAGGTCGCTGAGAGTGTTGCCGCCCTGGTCCTGGAGCATGAACTGGAAGCCGCCGTAGCTGCCCACGCCCTGGACCGCAGGTGGCTGAAACATGCCCACCAGGCCGCCATTGGGGACGAACATGAGCATTTGCAGTTTGGGCGAGAGGTCGGCAATGATGTCCGCCGTGGAGTGGCCTTTGCCACGCCGCTGATCGGCGGGTTTGGCTCTGACGTACATCATTCCGGAGTTGGATGCGCTGCCGGCAAAGCTGAAGCCGATGATAGAAAAGGCTCCGCCTATATCGGGATTCTGCGCGATGATGTACTCCGCTCGTTCGGCCAGCGACCTGGTATAGGTCAGCGAGGAGCCCGGCGGCGCCTGCACGATCACCATTATGATGCCCTGATCCTCCTGGGGGATGAACCCGGTGGGAACGTGCTGATAGACCCATACGGTGGCGCCCATGCCGGCAAAGAAGATCAGCAGGAGCAGATAGCGCAACCGCAGCGCGACATGGATAGACCTGGCGTAGGTGCTGGCCATCCATGTGACGGCGGCATCGGCGCCATGGATGAAAGCGGCGAAGGCGCGGGAGACAGGGCGGATGTGGAGAAAGTCCAATTGCCTGGGGCGATCCTCTTCGCCGCGCAGGAACATGGCCGACAGCGCCGGCGAAAGGGTGAGCGCGTTGAAGGCGGAGATGGCGATGGAAAACGCGATGGTCAGCGAGAACTGGCGGTAAAGAATGCCCGTGGTTCCAGGGAAGAACGAAACCGGCACAAAGACAGCGATCAGCACCAGCGAGGTGGCGATGACCGCGCTGGTTACCTCGCCCATGGCCCGTGAAGTGGCCTCGTGCGGGTCGGAGTGCTCCATGGCAATATGGCGCTGCACGTTCTCGATGACCACAATGGCGTCGTCCACCACCAGGCCGGTGGCCAGGGTGATGCCGAACAGCGTAAGGGAGTTGATGGAGAAGCCGAATATCTTGATGAAGGTAAAGGTGCCGATCAGCGAGACCGGGATGGTGACGGCGGGAATGATGGTGGCGCGCCAATCCAGCAGGAACAGGAAGATGACCGTGATGACGATGAAGATGGCGGCGCTGAGGGTGATGAGCACTTCGCGGATGGAGTCGCCGACCACCGTTGTGGAGTCGAACGCGATGGCGTATTGCAGGCCCGGCGGAAAGCTCTTTGCGAGCTCAGCGAGCGCGGCCTTGGCCTTGCTGTCCACGTCAAGGGCGTTGGCGTTTGAGAGTTGCTCGACGCCGATGCCCAGGGCTTCATGCCCGGAGAATTCCAGCATTGTGCTGTAGTCCTCGGCGCCCACCGCCGAGTGGCCTACGTCCTTGAGCAACACCAGGCCGTTGGAGGAGTTCTTCACGATGATGTTGTCGAACTCGGCCGGACTGGTGAGCCTGCCGACCACCCGGACCGGGATCTGGAAAGCCTGCTTTGAGTTCGATGGAGGCTGGCCGAGCTGGCCGGCGGGAATCTCAACGTTCTGCTCCACCAGCGCGTTTACCACGTCGGTGGCCGTCAGGCCGCGGGCAGCCAGCCGCACCGGGTCAAGCCACACGCGCATGGCATACTTGCGCTCGCCGAAGATCATTACATCGCCCACCCCCGGCACGCGCTTGAGCGCGTCCTTGACATATATATCGAGATAGTTGGAGATGAACTCGCCCGAGTAGCGCCCGTCGAGTGTATAGAAGCCGGCGCCGAAGACGAAGTTGAAGTTGGACTTGGTGATGCTGATGCCGGTGGCGTTCACCGCCGACGGCAGCCGCCCCTGCACGCTGGCCACCCGGTTCTGCACGTCAACGGCCGCGATGTCCAGGTCGTAGCCGGTCGTGAAGGTGGTGGAGATCATGCTGGTTCCGCTGTTGGTGCTCGAGGAGCTGATGTAGCGCATTCCCTCGACGCCGTTGATGGCCTCTTCCAGGGGGACGGTCACGGCCTTCTCGACCGTTTCCGCGTCGGCTCCCACGTAGTTGGTGGTCACCCTCACTACAGGAGGCGCCAGCGTCGGGTACATGGCCACGGGAAGATTGGGGAGGCATATCGCCCCGCTCAAGATGATCAACAGCGCGCACACGGTGGCGAAAACCGGCCTATGAATAAAGAAATCGACAAACAAGGTAAGCCTTTCTTTGAACAACCGAGCAAACTGCTAACTCAACAAACAACCTGTCCAGGCGCCGCACGCCTCAGCGCAGTTTTATCGCCCCCGGGGCGGGATAAGGCAAAACGCGACCGGCCACATTCATTGCCGGCGCGCGTTGCTCAGCCGCCCATCGGCATCACCGGCATTCCGTTTACCAGGAACTGCGTGCCTGACACGATGACCCGGTCGCCCGCGTTCAGGCCTGAAGTGATGGAATAGGTGTTGCCCACGGTGTCGCCCAGCGTGACCGCGGTCTGCACAGCCATAAAGTGTCCGTTCTGCTTCTGCATCACAAATACAAAGCTCTGTCCGCCCTGGCGGGACACCGCCAGCACCGGAACGACCGCCATGGGCCTGGTGCTCCAGATAATCCGCGCCTTGACCAACTGCGCGCTGCGCAGAATTTCAGCCGTCGAGTGCGCCGGCGCCTTTACCAGAATCCCCTGCAGCGTGCTGTCCACCTCAGGCGAAACAAAGTTGACCTTGGTCTTTTCCAGCAGGTTGCCGCTGTTGTCCATCAGATCCACGTCCAGCCCCATCCGCACCTCGCCAGCGCGCTCGGTGGGGATGTAGATATACGCTTCGAGATCCTTGTTCTCGTCCACCGTGGTTAGCACGCTGGGTGGAGAGTTCATGGGAGCGACGAAATCACCCACGTGAACGGGGACGTCTCCCACCACGCCGTCAAACGGGGCGCGGATGGTGTAGTAGTCCAGAAGCTGCTCCTGGGTTTTGCGCGACTCCACCGCCGACTCGTAATCCGCCTTGGAGTTCTGGTAGGCCTGCTGTCCCTGGTCGTAGGAATCACGGCTGGTTACGCCTGCCTCAAACAGCTTGCGCTGCCGCTCTACCTCAACTGTGTTGTAGTCGTAGAGCGCCTTCTTTTGGCGTTCCGTGGCGCGGAGCGATTCCACCGTAGCCTGTTGCTGCCGGGGATCGATCTCCATCAGCAACTGGCCCGCCTTTACCTGATCGCCGGAATGGACGCGAATCTGCGTCAGCATTCCCATTACCTGCGGCTCAAGCATGGTGGAGCGGCGCGACTTGATGGTGGCAACATACTCGCTGCTCTGGGCCACCGGAGCCAGCGTCACGGCCACTGTCTGCACGGGCAGACCCTGCATCCCCGCCCCGGCTCCTGGTTGTACGGCCGACTTCTTCTGACAGCCCGTGGCCGCCAGCCCCATCAGAATCAAACAACCTGTTACCTGAATTTGTCTCACTGCGCTGTTTCTCACTAGCTTCTTCCTTTTTTGCAGGCCGCTTCGGCCTGACCCTCCGGTTTGTGCCGGTATGATTGCGATGCCGAGTGTAGGTTGGCTCCGTCCGCGGCGACTAACGTTTCCTACGAAAGCTCACTCCGCTGTGTTCCGTCCCGGCGCCGCGGCGGTTGCCAACCTGATGAAAACTGATGAAATAACTTCTATTCTATTCTGACGCCCGAAGCCGGACGATCGACACAAAAATGCTCGATTCCCGCCACCGGAGCCCTGGAAGGTGCGCTGTAGCGGCACTCTACGAGGATAGCGCAGAGCGCGTCTCCGTTGAGGGCCGCTATCAGCTGCCTATCTGTCCTATGCGCCCAAAAACGTCTGCCGGTCGGCCATTCACCGCACCGGACCGGACTTCGGGCCGAGCCGGAGTTCTTTGACACGCTGTTCCCGAGTTGGTAGCCTTCATAAGGGCGCATGCGGCCAATCAAGGCTGTTTTTTGCCCTCCCAAAGCGTCCCCGTCGTCTAGCCCGGCCTAGGACACCGCCCTTTCACGGCGATAACACGGGTTCAAATCCCGTCGGGGACGCCAAATAGAATCAATAGTTTACACTCTGCAGGGCCTCAACATAACTAGCCTAGCGAGCCAGGTGTGGAATAAGGCGCGCTGGGGCTGGTGCGCGCAGTGCATTGACTTGAATCCGATCGAGCCCGGCTGGCTGGTGCGGATTCGGGCTGACTTCGACCTCTCTACGCCGGAACGGGCGCGGCGGTGCGCGAGTTCTCCGGGAAGACCGAATTGGAGGAAGACCGAAACGGGGGAAGACCGGATCAGGGTCGCCATGGAAGAATGATGCGAGAGCCTGCAAGGGGAAATGGCTAACTGCACGGACACTAATTCGCCGATCGCGCTCCTGCTCCGCAGCGGCGGCCATTCGCCGGAGGCCAACCGCCTTCCGGAAATGCTCGATTTTTTTGGCATTCCATGGGCCGAGCTGACAATCAGCGAAGCGAAGGCCGGCGGCGCAGCCTCGTTGATCGCTGGTCACTCCAGGTTTTCCATCCTGACTTCAGCGCCGTGTCTGGCTGAAACCCTGGAACCCGGCAAAGCCGGAGTGCTGCCGGGTTGGCTGACGGAAGCGGCTTCTGTGTTCGTTTACGGATTTCAAACAACGGACGCTTGCAGGAATCTGCTGCGCGAGATCAGCGGGGATCCGGAGGCGAACATCCGCAGTCTGGACGCGCGGCCAACGAAGGTTTCCGTTGCAGACGATTTTCCGGAAATATGCGGGCCAATGTCGGGCGTCCAGATGCAGCTTGAGCCCGGCGCAGACACGGTGCTTACCATGCGGCGTGCCGGGGGCGACTTTCAGAGCATCGTCAGCGCGCCCGAAGGACACCTGTTCGCGGAATTCCACCGCGGCGGGGCGCGATTTTTTTGTGACGCTTCGCAGAAAATGGCCGACATTCATCGACGCACCGCAACTTACTTCGATGTGAAGAAGTCTTTTTCGGGAACGGTGCCGATCGTGATGTACCTCAAGTGGGCTTTCCGCGACATTTGCTGGACGACCAAGGAGACAAGCGCTTGTCTCATCATTGACGATCCGCTGCTGCAGCCGCGGTACGGTTCTCTCGATTTTCTGGAATTATTGCAGTTAATGAACAAGCACACATTCGCATCGACGATCGCTCTGATTCCATGGAACTGGCGACGAACAGATCGGGGCACGGTTGCGGCCTTTCAGCGAAATAACGAGAAACTGTCAATCTGCGTACACGGCTGCGATCACACCGGCGGAGAGTTTGCCACGCGATCAACCGAGGTGCTCAACAGGAAGCTCAAGACCGCCAGTCATCGGATGAATTCTCTTCTGGAGAGAACCGGGCTTCATCATGACAAAGTCATGATCTTTCCGCAGGGGAAATTCTCGCCTGAGGCCGGGCTGGCTCTGAAGGGAAATGGCTTTGCGGCGGCAGTGAACACGGAAGTCGCACCAGCCAATCACGACTGCAATGAAACGACGATTGCAGATCTGTGGAGCGTTGCCATCCTCCGATATGCGGGGTTCGCCATTTTTACCAGGCGGTACATTGCCCATGGAATTGAGAACTTTGCATTTGACGGACTGTTAGGCAAGCCATGCTTCGTTGTCGTGCACCACGAACTCTTTCGGGACCACGGCAGCAAACTATCAGAGTTCCTGGAGAAGCTGAACTCCCTGAACTGGAAACTTCGCTGGCGGACGCTTGGGAATGCTGTTTGCCACAACTACAGCATTCAACGCCGCGACGGAATGAACAAGGTGAAGATGTTTGCCGAACAACTGGTCATTGAGAACACAGAGGAGAACACAGAGCCGGCGCCACAACAGATGATGGTTTCAAAAGAGGAGCCGGACATCGCTGCCGTAAAATGCGTTACGGTCAACCAGGAACCTGTCGATTATGAATACGCAGGCGGATGCCTGCGGTTCATGGTCCAGGTGCCGCCCATGGGGACGGCGGAGATACGCTGCACATATCGTGAGCAGGTAAATCTCTCCACGCGTTCAGAACCAATCTCATACAAACTGAAGGTGGCGGCCCGGCGATACCTCTCAGAGTTTCGTGACAAATAGGTCTCCCACCATGATTTGGCGGATCGAGCCACCGCGGTTGCCAAGCGGCTCCCATGCAAACCACCGGGGCCGGTCAAGACGCAATAGATTGCACAAGCCGGTTCATTTTCTCTTCCTGCTGCTCGATGGACTCGACCAGTTTGAACTGCGCCCGGCAACGGTCGAGGTTGTGTCCTTCGCGATGCACTTTGAAGTAGGTGTCGCCAGCGAGATAGTCGGTCAGGAAGCGAATTCCAATCTCGAACGTGATCAGTTTTCCGGAGAAGGCAAGGAGTTCTTTTTCCGCTTTAGTCAGGAATCCGCCGGCCGAGCTGAGATAGCCGCGCGCCAGCGCCTCAAACATGGGGAACTGCATGGTCACCCTGGAGAGGTCCTGTTCATCCTCCTTTGCGGGACTGGTTGCGGTGCGCACCATGTCGCCGAAATCGTAGGGCGCCAATCCCGGCATCACGGTATCGAGATCGATCACGCAGATGCCTTCGCCGGTGGAGTCATCGAGCATGACGTTGTTGAACTTGGTGTCGTTGTGGGTGACGCGCTCCGGAAGGCTTGCGTCCAGCAGGACAGCGGTGATGGATTGATGGGCGAGGGCGAATTCGATTTCGGGTTTGGCCAGGATGGCGCGTCCGGCTGCATCCGCGGCGATTGCCTGTTGCAAGGCGTTGAATCGTTTTGGCGTGTGGTGAAAGTCGGGAATGGTATCGTGCAATCGCGGCGCGGGCAGGCCGGCCAAAATTTCCTGGAATCGCCCAAATGCCCTGCCAGCCTGAAAGGCCTGCTCAGGTGATTCGACGGCATCGTACGTACGGGCCCTGGGAATGAAGCGGTAGGCGCGCCAATGGTTGCCGTCCGCATCCACGTGCCAGGCACGGCCGTTACGCGCCGGAATGAGCCTGAGCACGCGCCGTTTCCAGTCCGGCTGGTCCGCCACCCTGGCGGCAAGATGCGAAGTGACCCGCTGGATGTTCTCCATCAGGTCTGCCGGATGCTTGAATACGCCGTGGTTGATCCGCTGCAAAATGTAGTTGAATGGCGCGCCTCCCCGATGGAAGACGACGCAGTAGGTGTCGTTGATGTGGCCGCTGCCGTAAGGTCTGGCTTCAAAAAACTCGCCGTCGATTTCGAACTGGCGCGCAGCGGCGCCCAGGTTTTGCTCTTTGCTCATGACCAAAGTCTTTCAGGATAACTACCGCCGTGAATGAGGCGCTGGATGCTTTCGACAACCTGCGCGTGGTCCTCGCGGTAGGTGACGCCAAACCACGAGTCATTGCTGCGCAGGACCTTTACCTTCGCCTGTCCAGTGAGAAGGATCTCATTGACCGTGCTGGGAATGTAGCACTCCCGCTTGAGATCCGCGCCGTTCACCTGGAGAAATCTCTTGAAATGCTCTTGCAGTTGCCCAAATATCCGAGGAGTGAATCCCCACATGTTCATTGAGACCGGCTCATCGCCGGTGAGCGTGGTCACCCGGCCTTCGCTGTCAGTGTTTTTGGCATGCGGGCCGTCGCGTCCGACGCCGGTGAGTTCAACAATCTCTTTCAGGTAGCCGTCGCCGCTCACCTGGCACACCCCGCGCGCCACGGTTCCGAACTCCGAGAGCGTATTGCGCAGAACAAAGCCGACCATTGCGTAGTCCGCGGCGTCGGGGTGCAGATGCCGGGCCAGCACGCGGTAGCTTTCCGCACCGTAGAAGTCGTCCGCATTGATCACGGCAAACGGCTCGTGAATGACGTCTTCGGTCATCAGAATGGCTTGGGTGGTTCCCCAGGGCTTGGAGCGGCCTGCCGGAACGTGAAACCCCGGCGGAATCTTATCGAGTTCCTGAAAGACGTATTCGACCGCAATGCGCTTTTCAAAACGCGCGCCCACGACCTCTTTGAACGGCTGCTCAATATCCTTGCGGATGACGAAGACGAGCTTGCCGAACCCGGCGCGGAGGGCGTCGTAGATGGAATAATCGATGATGGTTTCGCCGCTGGGGCCAACCGGCTCAATTTGCTTCAAACCGCCGTAGCGGCTGCCCATGCCGGCGGCCATGACGAGCAGGGTTGGGGATGCTTCTGGTTTCATGAACTCAAAATCCTCTCTCAGCAATGATTCTCTCGAATGGTAAAGCCCCGGGGGCGGGTTTCGCATGGCCTGACCTGCATCCGGGGCCGAAAAAGGGGTAATCCGGACGATTCCGGAGTGATTTGGACGCCGAGGGGGCTTTTATGGAATGCGCGCGGCGAGCTTGGCGGCCTGGGCCGCGGCATCCCGGGGTTCGGGCAGATTTGCGTAGCCCGCGATGGTTTTGCCCTTGCGGAAGATGCATATGCCGTCAAGGTATTTCGCTGTTGCCTGAAATGCTTCGTCGCCGACCTTGACGGGGGTAGCCCCTTCAAATTGTTCGCGCAGGCTCTTCAGCACGGCTGCCGCGGCTTCCGAGGAGTCCTCCTGCACAATGAATGCCTGCCCCTGCTTGTACCTGGCCACGTAGCCGCGCTTTAGCTCCCGCAGCCCGAGGACGCTCTCCGGAATCAGCCGAATGGAGGCCAGATCCTCTTTCGCGAACCACTCCAGCACCTCAGGGGGAGTCTCCCGGCCTTCCAGATGCTCCAGCATCTTTGTCACGAAGGCCTGCATGGTCGCCGTGTCGTCGCTGTCCGGGTTGGCCGCCACTTCGACTAGTTCGACGTAATACTTGCCCTTGGCGAAGCTGGCGCTCTGCTTCTCGACCTGTCCGCCCATCCCGATTTTGGCGACCGGCAGGCTGGAATCGAGGTTGGCGGCGAACATGCCGTAGGCCGAATCGG
>Ga0326727_10016861_pt1 | contig 15303 bp, 17 predicted proteins | sample MB2enrmetagenome_FD_207643 | JGI IMG/M metagenome (GOLD analysis project Ga0326727, IMG submission 207643) | Lab enriched peat soil microbial communities from McLean, Ithaca, NY, United States - MB29MY | ecosystem: Environmental > Terrestrial > Soil > Wetlands > Peat | place: USA: New York... | reverse complement strand
TTACCACGTTCCCTCCTGTCGACGTTCAACGGAACCTTTAGGAAGACGCTATTCCCCGGCCGCGCAAAGGATGACAATGCAGTGAGGTTAGAACACTGCAACCAGGCGGCTTGCCATTTTGGCTCCGGCGTACTCCAAACGTATTTATTGGATACACCCAAATTTCGCCGGACGATTATTACGAGGTTTATCACGTCTTTGCCCTGTGGCTTTCCATGGGTTCCTCTGGCTGGTTCCCTGCTAACCTCATGGGTGGTTGTAGGGCTACGTTGTCCCGGGAGCTCCGCACCACGCCGTTACCAGCGTCGCACGTCCCGGTAGTCATTATCGGTCATCTCGATAACCATCTTATGGCCTATCGGCCACGGTATGGATTCGACAGGAGTGCCTCGTGTCGCACCTAACCAATAATCAACATTGTCAATTATCATTAACCAAACAATTGCTTCCAATTTTTTATGGGCCATACGATGAAGAACCCTCCTAGGATGGCCACGAAGGAACCGAACACGAAAAATGCTCCCGCAAGTATGTAGACGAGGAGCACGGAGGAATCTTCCACGCTTGTTGCCAGAGACATCGTCATCCCGACCAGATTGAAGAACAGCGCTGACAGGAACGCACAGCTGGCGACGATACCGGCAATGGCTGCAACATGACCAATTGTTGCCTTGAATGCTGTAGAAGAAGTTTTGGCCCCTCTCCTGTTCGAAGAGAACTCGAAACCCGCTTCTTTTTGCATGCATCAATGTTATAACCCGCGTTTAAATGGCTTTTCGACATGGGCCACTTGTGTATTTATCAACTATATAGTTTTTCAGGGCGTGGTTGATAAAAGGCTTTCTCTCACTCTCGGCTACGTGAAGCCGTGACGAAAACCTCGGGGCTGAGACTAAGGCCAAAGGATCTCGTGGACTTCAAATTATCGAGGATGAGATGATGAAATCCGCCGTGGTACGATTTAACGCCAAGGGGATGTCCTTCAAGACGCGCATCCTGATCAACGTTTGAACGTCGTGCTCGTGGCCATGCGGAGTGTGAAGGTCAATGAAAAAGAAAAAATCGTTTATCCTTCCTTCTAGAATGGCATTTGCGACCACGACATCTCCCCTATCAGGTCCATATCCCCAGATCTGAACTGTCAAGCTAGTGATGTTCTGGATAACCTTTGCCGTCCATTCGGTGCAAACGAGATTGTAGTTCTTTAGAGTTCCTTTGTTGAAGATCCCCCATTCTGCCAAGTCGATCTTCTTATTATCGTGGGCGACCAAGGCAATCGTGCCATTTATCATTTTATCGCAACCTCGTAATGCGGGATGGATTCAGGATCGGGATTAATTGTAAAAATCGGTTTTGGCCTACGATGCAACCCGGCTTAGACGCCACTATTTTATAACAGACATGTTAACTATGGGAAAGTATGTAGGCTATTGAGAAATGCTATATATAGCGGGGATCTAACATAAAGGCCGTGATGACCATGGCTGCAATTCACGAGGGAACTGGACAAAAATATTTGGTCTCCCCCACGTGCGCGAAATGCAATGCAGCGACTCGAGAATTGCGCGAGGCATGGTCCGGCGGGATGCCAATCCTTGCTTGCTCCAAGTGCGCCAAATTGCTTGCCCGTGAAGAAAAGTTCCGCTCGATCAAGGTGAACTTGCTTGTTTTTGGCCTCGAAGATCTCAAGCTGGGCCATCCTGCCGCCGAGGATGATCACGCGGACGAGATCAACGCGTCGATCTTGCTGGCACGCTATCACGAGAAGACGGGATTGCCACTCGCGTGGACCATGGCAAAAAGGATGTATCTAGAATTGACTTCCCACTAGCAAGCCATAGCTCAAGGTGGTTTCGTTTGTCCAGGTATTGATCCTGTTTTCATTCTTTCCTGAAGCGACCCGCAGGAAAAAATGGAAAGAATTTAATGTTTAAAATAGACTTTCATGAGCTCTTTCGCGGAATTAAACAGGGTCAAGTCCCCATTCCAGTTTTCTGTCTTTCCCCCATACCGCGTTGTAAAATTGAAACTAAATTTGGACAATCGCTCCTGGAACTCTTCTGTTTTTCCATTTGTAACGCCATGCGCATGCAAGAATGCGGTTCGACGTCGGCAGGAACGGATACGAGCGTGAAGGCACTGTGAACGGGCAGGAAATCCATACCAGATCCAATCCCGGCCTAATGCAGCTTGCTATGTGTGGCGTGCTCGATTGTAACGCCGCCCTTCGGGACGAGCCCGGGGGGATCGTCGAGCGGGGAAGCCCCGGTTGATCGTCACGAGAAAGGTAGTCGGCGGTCCGATGGAAGCAGCCCTGATCGTGCTCGGCGAGAAGCTGGGCCAATCAAAGGATTGTCTTCGATAGGCGGGATAGTCTTGATACTCTGGCCGATCTTACCTGGTATTCGCTTCCTTCAGCCCCGGTTTTCCATGATTTTGCCCGGATCGGACGTAAGCGAGGAATCGGCGAGACCACCGGCTGGTTAAGCCAAGAAGTACTTCTTGAGACAATTGGCACGGCATCACATCATCTTTTTCTCTTTCTCGATGATAATTTTCTGCACGGGCTTGAACCGTGCCAATTGCTTGATCATGGGAGGAATGTGGATCACTTTTTGATTTGCTTTTCTTTGAGTCTTCCGGGAAATTCTCCCGTTCAGGGCCAGCTCCTTACCAGCTTGATAATATGCCTTGTAGACTTCTTGAATTCTCGGAAAACTTTGTTCCTTCTCCGGATCCTTTCCTTGGCCGGTTGCCGCGCCGGATGTCCGGATGAGCACGCCCACGTTGTTGGCATCCATGAATTTTGCATATGTCTTGAAATACCCGACCACGTTCTTGGTCGTCTCCGATTCGAGATTGTCGCAACATACCAGCGTGACGAACGGCTTTCCGCAGATTCCCCGGTCCACGTAATGGAAAAACAACCCTTGCTTGGTAATCATGAAAGTATCCGCGTTTCCCGCGGAATGCAACCGGTCAAGGAATGTTTTCATCTTGCCAGACATTGAAAACACGTACACGGGGGTGGCAAAGATGATCAGATCCGATTCCCGCATGTGGTTGAAAATCTCCAGCACATCATCCTTTTCTTCATAAATGCAGTGTGACAAGGACTCGGTAGCATGGCAGTGCTGGCACGCGGCACACGGGGTGATTTTCATGCTCGCGAGGTTGATGGTCTCGCAATTTGCACCGGCAACTTGCGCCCCTTGAAACATTTTATCGATGAGGAATGCCGTATACCCATTTTTTCCCCGGTGGCTCCCGTTAATGGCTAGAATTCTCATAATAACTCGCTAAAAGATTAAGGCTATTTGGAAGATCTCAGGTAAATGGTCCGATATATATTAACCACTTTATGGACAATGCACCGTCGACCAGTCCGACTTCCGGAAGAGGAATATCGTCCAGTTCGCGCTCTTGTATTTCAACAGCAGGAGTTGCCGTTTCCCTCTCTTCCAGCTATTCTTTCACGATGAATTTCCCCACCGCGACATCCTTGATATCGCGGCCGAAGAAAAATCCGCCCATCAGGAGAAACAGGCTCGAATACAGCATATCCACCATGTTCGATGGGCCGTTGAAGATAATGAGCAGCGCCGCGATGATATAAATCATGCCAAACACGCTCTCGTGAACGTGGTAGCCGTTGATATGCAATTCCTTGATCTCGCCATTCACGGTTCCCACAATCTTAGGGAGGTTGATCGCGAACAAGACAAAGGCGAACAGCGCTCCGAGTTCCCACACCCAAAGCAAATGGTGCGGGCCAGGATCCACAAAATAGGGGCCCACGATGAAGCAAATGAAGATGCAACCGAGGACGATTGCGCTCTCCAGCCCGAGAAAGAAAACAGCGAGTATCCACGATCGGAGCTTCTTCTCCCAGCCCCCGAGATAGTGCAGGACTGCCAGGTTGATCCAGCCGAGCGTCGAGCCGAATATGAATGCAAAACTGATGCAGCTCGCCAAGAGGGGCGGCACAAACACGGGGAGGGCCAGGCAGAGAGCTAGGCAGACCCCGTGAACGATGGCACTGATTAACCCTATCACCATGGAAAAGAGAAAAATGCTCTTATACCGGCTTAATGGAGAACTGACTGCACCACGTTTTTGGAGCACTATTCGCCTTTTGTCGGCATTTTGCATGATCGAAGCACCTGTCTGGAGTCCTTATGACCGGGGCTCAGGCCGCTTTAAAAAGGACTGCCGACGTTCTCTATGGAGACAAAGCACGATTAGGAGGTCCATGGGACCCATAAATCTTCCGCGGCCTATTGATAAACGTGCGGGTAACAAAAAAAAAGCCCGAATAGGAAATCCATGGTATCCATGGATAAACTTTTGCCAAATTCACGCTCTTGCATCGATGTAACGGCACGAGCTGCCGTTTCCTTCTCTTCAAGCTCGACTTTCACGATGAATTGTCCCGCCATTACATCTTTCATATCACGACCGAAGAAGAACCCACCCATCAGGAAGAACATACCCGAGTACAGCATGCCCACCACATTCTCCTTTCTGTCGCACGGAGAATAATTAAGCCGAAATGCATTCGCTCCTGATGACTTCAATAATCACGCGATGAAGCCCGTCGGCGACGCCGTTCATGAAGCGGGACTCCGCACCTTCGATGATGGCCTGCACGAAGGCCGCCAGGGGTTCCTCCCTGTTCGTGGCCTCTCTCTGGAGGGCATTCAAGATCATGTCTCGCAAGGGCATTGATCTCTTCGCCCAATCAGGCAAGGATTGCATCGATTCGATCTCAGTGCCGATGGAGGTGATGATAAGATCAAGATATTCGTTCAGATATTCTGCGAGTTGCATGATCAACGCCTATTTCAACACACTCTTATTTATCTATGCTGTAGGGGTCAAGTTCTTTAGCATCATCCATCTATGATGGATTGCTTGAAATGACTCGCTCACGATCCATCAAGGGCCGTTTATCTGGTGCCAATTTAAAATTGCTCGACAGGCCTTTCTGATAAGTATGAATTCTATATAGACGAAACAAAAGGTTCAAGGCGCGTTTGGCCATGATGGCCAAGGAGAAAATGAAAAAACGACACATGAAATTAATCTAACCGTCAAGCCAGAACATCGAGGCTTTAATGGCGTCCAGCAGCCGCACGACGTCATCGGGATAGACCTCGCCGATATGGCCGACTCGGAACGTCTTTGCACTCGTTACCTTACCGGGATAGATTACGAAGCCTTTTTGCTTGAGAAGGTCGTAAAACCGTTTGAAATCGTAGGTAGGTGACTCGGGTTCGAGGAACGTGGCGATAACCATGCCTTGAAGCTCGTCCGGGATGATCGTCTCGAACCCGAGGGCGCGCATGCCATCCACGAGCATCTTGCGGTTTTGCATGTACCTATCGTGGCGCGCGGCGATCCCGCCCTCGGCGTCAAGCTCGTCGAGGGCTTGCCGGAAGGCTAGCACGACGTGCGTCGGCGAGGTGAAGCGCCACTTGCTGTGGTGCGCATCCATAGTTTGCCATTGGTCGAATATGTCAAGGGCAAGAGATCTTGCCCGTCCCTCGCATCCTGCCAGCCGGTCCTTCTGGGCGATCACGAACCCGAACCCGGGCACGCCTTGGATGTTCTTGTTTGCGGATGAGATCAGGAAATCGATACCAAGATCTGCGGCGTCCATGGAAATGCCTCCAAAGCTGCTGATCGCGTCGACGAGGAGCACCTTGTCGTGCTGTTTTACGATACGACAGATATCTTCAAGCGGGTTAAGGATGCCCGTCGTGGTCTCGAGGTGGACGACGGCGACGTGGGTGATCGCTGGATTGTCGTCCAGGACGCGGTCGATCACCTCGGGATCAGGCACTGACGTTTCCCCGAAATCAACGGATGTGCAGGGAATCGAGCATCGCTTGGCGATGTCGAGCATCCGCTGGCCATACGCACCGTTGATCAGCACGAGCAGGAGCCCGTCGGCCGGCACGGCCGTGGTGATGGTGGCTTCCAAGCAAAACGTCCCGCTACCCTGCAAGAGAACAGCCGTGTACTCACCCTCGTGCGCGGTCGCGAGCCGGACCAGCCGCGCACGGATCTCTTCAACAATGTCGTTGTAATCTTCATCCCACGTGCTCAAGTCCTTGGACATTGCCTCCTTCACCGACGGCGTGGTCGTGATGGGGCCGGGGTAAGTAGCAGATAATCGTTTCTATTTTTACAACACGCAGGTTCTTCACCTCGTGCCAATCGAGCGTCGATCTCGGTTATGATGTTTGGAAGGTCCGCGATGGTGTTGATGGTGTAATGCGCACCTGCCAGCCTTAGCGCGTTTCTCGCGGCGGCGAGCCGGGTGTCCCGATCCAGACCCGGAAGATCGTCAAACTCCGTTTTTGGTAGGCCAACGAGCACGCTGGAGGCCACGACCCCCACTGTCCATACGCCCGCGCTGGTTCCCTCTTGGATGTCGGCAACCGTGTCACCCACCTTCACAACGAGTGAAGCTGGGAACACGCCGGTCGCTTTCATGTTCTCGTAGATCATCCACGGAGCGGGTCGGCCCTGCGGAACGTCATCCGGGCAGAATGCTTGGTCCAACTCTAGCCCCTTGGCTCGGGCGATCTCCGCGTAGCGGTTAAGCGCCGGCCGCGGGAAACCTGTGCTGCCACCGATTTTGATACTGCGCCCGCGAAGCGCTTCGATCGTCTCAATGGCACCTGGGATGATGTCGTCGTATTGGTCTAACACGGCCACCTGCATGGGCGTGTAGGCAACAAACAGCTCGTCCACGTCAGCCTCGGTCCACGCGTGGCCGTTGGCCGCTTTCCAATCGGCGGCAACGGACGGATTCTCGGCCAAGATAGCGCGGATGTGATCGCGCTTGTACATGCCCATCGGGCCGTTCGCGATGTCTCGAGAGATCTCGACACCTTTCTGGTGGAAGATTTCTTGGAACACGGCAGTCGGGGCAAGGCACCCGTGGTCCACGATCGTGCCTGACCAATCCATTACGACCAGCCTCGTGCTCGGTTTATCCGATTCTCCTTTTTTTGATTGCGTGAAATTCAAGGCTCGTTGTGCCTCGCGATAATTAATCGAGCTCGAAGGAATCGATAGTATTACAAAATAACGTTTTCTTCGTGTGTTGTTGCAGGTATATTATGGAAAAAAATTCGCATATTTAAGACAAGGTTGAACATCTTCAATCATTCTGTTATGGCCACGAGTATCTCGTCCGATGACATGACTTTCGCAAAGCATTTTCTTAACACTTTCAACTCGGGCTCCTGCATGGCAGGATCATCGGTCGAGTTGACGTCACTGCCGAATACTACCTTGAATCCTCGTTCGTATGCTTGGCGGGCGGTCATACCGCAACAAACGTTCGTCAACGTGCCACAAATGATCACCGTGTCTTTACCGAGATTTTTCAATATGGTTTCAAGCGGCGTGTCGTAGAACGCCCCGTAGGAAGGCTTGTGAATTACAACCTCGTCCTCGTTCGGAGAAAGTTCATTCCACACGTGTCCCTCGATGAAAAAGTCGGATTGATCGATTCCAAGGCCGCTATAACGATTAGGCATGTAGCGACCGGTTGCAGGTCGGTCCAGGTAGTCGTTAGTCTTGGAAAAACCGTGAATATCACGGGTATTTTCCGTCTCCTGCATTCTTCTATGAGCCCCTTGATCGCAGGAACTTGCTCGGTTGCCATTGGTATCCAGTATGGCGTCCAGCCAGGCTTTACAAATTCATCCTGCATGTCGATTACTAGCAAAACACACTTCTCTGCAGCGATGGCAAAGTCGGGGTTTTCATCATAAGCCTTTTTTGCAATATCGAGAATGAATTCTTCCGTATATTCTCTTTCGGCCATATTACATCATCTGGAAGGATAAAAATAGACAACCATTTATTCCGAGGTCAGCTCGGTTCTGAATTGTTCCAGGTCTAAGTCTGGCTGCGGATATTGCATACCGAGCTCTGTCAGGCGTTCGACGATGATCCGGCTCACCATCAAGTCACGGTACCACTTCCGGTTCGAGGGAATGATGTACCACGGTGCCCATTCCGTGCTGGTCCGGGAAAGAACATCTTGGTATGCTTCCATGTACTTCGGCCAGAAGGCCCGCTCATTGATGTCGCTCAAATTAAACTTCCATTGCTTGTCGGGTTGGTCGAGCCGGCCGAGCAATCGTTCACGCTGCGCCTCTTGATCTATGTGTAGGTAAAATTTGATGATCGTCGTGCCCTCGTCGGCGAGCATATGCTCGAAGTTGTTGATGTGATCGAACCGCTTCTGCCAGACCTCTTCAGGATCGAGCTCGTGAACCCGAACCACGAGCACGTCTTCGTAATGGCTGCGGTTAAAAATCACTATCTCGCCCTTGCTAGGAACGTTCATATGGATTCTCCACAAATAGTCATGGTCAAGCTCGACTGCAGTCGGCACCTTGAAGCTCACCACGTGCACGCCGGTTGGGTCAAGACCCTCGAAAACCTTCCGGATCGTGCCATCCTTTCCTGCCGTGTCCATGCCTTGCAAGACGATGAGGATTCTATGCTTGTGTTCCGCATACAAAACTTCTTGGAGCTCCAGGAGATTTTTGGTAAGGCGTACCATCTCCTTCTCGGCTTCGTCTTTGTCGCCCTTGATCGCACTTTTATCGTTTGGATTCCACGTGGAAAGATCGATGCCAGTTCCTGGCGTCGCAATGTATCTGTTCGACATGATGTTGACTCCTTCCACCCGACAGCTTTTTTATCTTGTGGCTGGCGCGGCCAAATTCATTGGCCTTGCCGTCCGTGGACGTCAGGCGGTTTCAAATATGAAAAAGTTTAACGCCCGGTTATTCTTTAAAGCCCCAAGACAAGTTAAAATTTAATGCCCCAAGATATATGGACGTGAAAAGCATGTGGGAATGGAGAATCTTTTACAAATCTGCCGACGTGCAATTTTTCAACGAGAAGATCGAATCAGCATTTGGACGGGCACCGCTAGAGTCCCGCACGGATGATTACCTCGATTTTGACAAGATCCAATTCGGTCTGAAGGAGCGCGACATCAACATGGTGCAAGATGAAACGCCGCTTCTTGAATTAAAGATCAGACTCGATAGAACGACGTGGGGTGCGGAACTCTGGTGCAAAACCATCAAGATACCATTATCCAAGCGCCTGAAAGACAAGCCAGAGATAGAAATCGAGTCAATCTCCCATATCATCGAGGATGACGAGGAAAATCTCAACAAATATTACATTTCGCAACACAGGGAATTTTTAGAATATTTTCGCAACTCAAGGCCCCGTCATTTCGAAATGCAAAAGGAACGGCACCAAATTACTGCGATTTTCAATTATTCCATGTCCGAGTGGCAGTATCTTGATTACCCGGACCATTTTCTATGCGAGTTCCCCCCGTATGCATTGCTAGTGGAAAAAGTCAGGTTTCCGGTCAAGAACAAGTTATGGACGAGCGTTGCGATCGAGAGCATGCAGCTCGACGCGCTCCACCGCTTCATGGAGCTCTTCATCCCGAAGATTCATGGCGTGAAGGATTACATTATGGGATACCCCGAATTCATCCACGCCCGCCTTGCCGGAGATTGACCTTTTCACGCCTTCTTTTATGGTTGCCTTCTGCCACATAAGGTACGATAAAGGGTTAAATGTTATTACCTCGTGGGGTATCGTTTATCCATGCAATTACTAGTCATCCGTCATGGGAAGAGCAAACACGACGAGAGCATTGTGAACGACGCGGAACGGCCCCTGACCAAGAAGGGCATAAAACGCCAAGAGCTCGTGAGTCGATATGTGAAGGAACAGGGGTTCGCCATCGACTCGCTTTGGGCATCTGGCGCGGAGCGGTCGATCCAGACCGCTAAAATCATCGCGAGCACGTACAGGGAGAAAGGTGCCGCGGAGGAGATTCCCATCACCATCGTGCCCGAGCTGTACCCGGGCGATGCAAACGATATCGTTCAAATCATAGAGGCAGTATGCCATGATACGCCGGAAATAAACATCGCCATCGTGGGCCACAACCCGGGCATATCGGACGTGGTGAGGGCGCTCGCGGGTGATGAAAGCCTCCCTGATTTGGCGACGAGCGACGCGGCCTGGCTCGAAAGCGACGGGGCAGGCAGATGGAAACTGGTTAGAATTATAACGAAAACTGATTACCAGCCAGCCGCAAGTGAAGACGAGGATAAAAACGAGGAAATGTGAAATCGATTATAGATTTTTTTAACTCCTTTTAAGGACCGCCAGTTGGCTATGTATATAGTCTATATACGTCTATGAAGTATATATCCTGCAGCGGCAAGCCTTTAATACTTTCGTGGGCATAAAGAAGGGTACCGCTTGGTAACGTAAGCGAACAAGAGAAGGTGTATCGTTATGAGTTTATCAGAAAACTTAACTCGCCTTGATAGCATCTTCGCAATCTCGGAACCAAACCTCGTAGAGAGTCTCAAGCGTGTGATGAGTGGTAAGAAACAAAGCAAGAAGGTTTCCTCTTTGTATATTGGAGCTCTCAGCGGTATCCTGAACTCCGACGAGCAAGCGATCTCAAGGGACGATTTGGTTAACTTGCTCCTGAACATCTATGGCTATAACACGGAGACCGTGAAGAAACTTGGCACCGAGATAGCTCGGGTGAAGGCTTTGGTAACCATCGCGAAGGCCGAGGGTTTCAAAGTTAGCAAAAAGAAATCGTCGGCCATGGTGGAAATGGATGTCAATGACTGGTGCTTGTGTCTCCGGCTCAAGTACAGTCCAAAATCTGGAAATAACAGTATTTCCGTCGAGCTTTCATGCAAGGTGGCTCCGGACCGTGTCAATATGGCTGACATCCTCCAAAGCTCTCTTGTCAAGCAGCTCACGAGCGATGATTACAAGTTCGTCGCCCGGTGGACCGACTTCTCGCCCAAGCGCAAGAAGGACGCGATCAAGAAAAAATGGACCACTACGGATCTTCAGGAGCAGACGGGCGATCTCTACAACGGCTTGCTCGGCGTGATCTCCCTCGACGAGGACATGAAAAAGTTCCGCCCCGAATCCATCTTCGACACGCTGCGGGTGACCATCCAGACGAAAGTCAAGGGTGAATCTGCGGCCCGGCTCGCAATAGGGTCCACGCTCAAGAAGAAGAAGGTCAAACGCACGGTTAGTCTCACGTTGTCTATCAAGAACGTTTCAATGTACGCGTGGGATGCGGCGAAGCAGGAGCTCGTCGCCGTGTCCGAGCTCGTTCAAGGATCCGAAGCCTCCGTACCCGTGCAGTGAATTCATCTCGTATTATTATAACTCTTTCTTTTTTATAATGATAGATAACGAACATTTCGTTACCTTCTTCCACGTCCAACTGATTACAGCGCGTTGCCAATCCCGTTATCGAGTTTGAGAAATAGAAAGGCATGTTGGCTTGCCCACGGATCGGCAACGGGACCGGGCCTACATGGACAGGCATTGATGGCTCCCACCTTTAATTCAAGGGAATTGGAAGCACCGATTCATTCCGGTAGCAGCAGTTGAAAGAGCTCCTTGATGCGATCCCACCGTTCGCTCGTAAGATCTGTCTCGACAAGCTGCAATGAAAAATGGCAGATAATCTTCTTCTTCTTGAAATAATTCTCGGTCTTCAACTCGATAGCAGGGTAATTTTCGCTCGTTTCGGCGATGCAGTGCAACTCGGAATACATAAGAACCTCGTCGGGCCGGTAGATCTTAAGCTGGGGATCAGCATTGAGCAGGGTGACAAGCGTGCCATAACAGTCCTGAGTGCCATTATTGGCTGTACAGGCCGGAAGTGCCCACGTGCGTTCCACCTTACCTGCCTTCCTGAGGAGTTGCTCCTTGAACTTGACGGTGCAGGTTGTCAAGTTGCCTTCATTCACCCACTCGTTGAACGCCGGTTGGTTCAAGAGCTTGCAGACCGACACGGTTCTCGTGTTCGTGTCGTTTTCGATTTCGATGGAAAGCTTTTCCTGGAGCTCTCCCAGCTTGATACCATATCGGATCCGAACAATCCATCCATTTTCAACCTGGACCAGAACGATTTCGTGCTTGGTCGTGCTGATGAAGAATCCTGCCTGCTTCGGGATCGAGCTCAGCGCCTGAAACCGTGAAACGATACGATCCACGACATCGATCGTGTCTTGGCCAAGCCCATAATACCCGAGAAAGAGATCTATCAGGTCATTCGTCCCGACATTTTTATTGTCGTTGAAAAAATCCGCGAAAATTTCGTAAAATACCGGTGCTGGCTCGTTAAGGTCTTTTTTCCCTCGCTTCTTGACGATATCAAGAAGGATCTCGCGCGCGTGCTTCTCGTCGTGCAAGATAGAAAACAACGGCACATCCAAAGGTGAGAGCACGTCCGTGATCATGAGTCAACTGTTAGTTTCTCAAGGTTAAAATCCTAGGTCTTGGCGCGAGTTCGGGTATGTACTTCTTGAACTTAACTATACTCTTTGCACGGAGATTATGGGAATTGTGGTCGCGTTCCGGAGCAATATCATGCTTGCAGGCCCTGCAGCCAGCTCAAGAGCCGGTCCTTGATGATGCTCTTCTGTCCGGTCTTGACCAGCTCGAGGCACGTGCTGAAAGCCTCGATCATGGATGCAAATTCCGGCCGTTCGACGTATTCGCCGAGCTTGGCAATGCTAAAGAACAAGTCGGTGAACACGCCAAAAGCCTCTTGGATCTCCATAAATTCGTTGATTCGCACGATTTTTGGGGGGAGAATGGAGGAAAACATCTCGATAAGGTATCTAAGTTTCTTGAACTCGATGCGCAGGAGATGCACGTTCCTGTCCTCGAGAGTTTCGAAATTGGGCAGCAGTTTCTTGCAGGTGTCGACAACGAAATCGTGGAATTTCATCACGCGGCCCGTGCCGAGATCACGAGCGGGGGCATAGTATCGTGGATTTGTCGAATCGATGATGCCGGGTGTCCGGGCAAATGCCAAGGAATCGTGCTTGATGCGCGAGTATCTGGGGGTGGTGAACGTCTCGACCAGTTCCTGCCACTTCGCCGCCTGCTGGCCTTCAAGCGCGGCGATGAGGGCATCGAATTCGGCCCGGTGGCTTTCGATGAGATCGCGGGGTATCATCTCGCAGAGCTTGGCCCGGAACACGTTTAGGTTCCAGACCTCGCCGACCTGCAGCATGAGCCAACGCCAGTCGGTTTGGAAATAGGTGTACTTGTCTGCCACAACGAGTTGCTTGAACGTGGCGAGGATGGACCGGCACCGCCGCAGGCCAACCCTGAACGAATGAAAAAATTCCGGATCGAGATTCGGTAAAGTCCCCGGTTCGTTGCTGAATGCGTCCTGGAGAAAGTAGGAAAGCGAATCACGCAAGAATACGCCTTGGCTATCGCTGTCGTAGACAATGAGCTTGGGTTTGGAAACAGCACTTGCCCCGAGCACGTCCAGAGCAGCGGTGAGCTTACATTTCGTGAGCATCTTGAACCCCTTCTCATTCTTGAAGGCTTCGACGAGGGCGTTTGCATCGTCCGGCACTTCCGTTGGGCTTGCGATCCACGTCTCGATCTTGACCTCGTGGAAAACATAGTCTTGCTGGCCCACTTTGGATTGGAGCGTGGTGTCTTGGGACGGCTGGGCATCTGGATCCTGCAAGACTGACCACGCGTCTTGCGTGACGATCAGGGAAGGGCTGATCCCTTGGGAACGGTCGACGGGGGATGCTATTGCTACTGATTGTTGCACGCGATCGATCTTGATTACCACGATCCTGCGCAGTTGCCCGGTTATCTGCACGCCAAGCGCATCGTGTATCTGGTCGGGATCGATGCCAACTTGCTCGGCAAGCGCGTTACCGGGCCCCAGCGGTATCAATTTCGTGAAATAATGGCCTCGATCCCATTTCTTCGGGATGACGATAGCTTCGAGCCGCGAATCGCTGCCATCGGAGCGCTCGCGGAGACCGATGCCCATCTGGTACAACTGGTAATCGTCCGTATCATGATACACGTCAATAATCGAGCGTGACTCTTCAGCGGGAGAATCCTCCCCACGAACAAATCGTTCCTGAACGATGGCCAAGGCCCGGCTGGCCTCACTCGGATCCTTCACGCCGAACTTGAAAGTGAGTTTGTATGGTTCCATGTCCCCTTGCCTAAGGATAACGAAAGAGTTCGTCTCAAATTAAGATTGACTACCGTAGATACGCGTGTAATCGACCGGACGCGTGTTGCGGTCCCACCGTGGCATACACGGGGGCTTCTTGGTCGGTGGTGACCGGGGAATACCGATCAAGGAACGTGGGATACCCGCAAATCTCGTTTTGCAGGTGTTTCACCGACAAGACGAGATTCTCCTCGAGGAACCGCTTGACGAGGTCCGCCTGCTTTCCTTCGACGGCGATTGTGTCCCACAACTCACCCTTGATGGAAAGTTGCGTGAATTCGATGAGCAACCCGTACGGGGGATGGCGGCAGATATCCTTGTCGGCCATGGGGATGTACTCCCATTTGTTGTTTTCAAACGTGTAGAAGGCCGTGATCTGGTGCCGCTGCTTGGCCACCTCCACGTGTTCCATTGACTTCTGCTTTATAATATCCTGGCACGCCTTGTACTTGGGTAGATATATCCTGTAGATGTTGCCTTTAACCCGATTCAAGGAGCTGATGATGAGCTGGATTTCCTTGTCACGTTGTTTTTTAAGGGTTTGCTTCAGCGGGATCTCCCATTTCTTCCATAGCTCCGCGCCCCAATTCGCCTTGTCGATGCGTATCTTGAGTTCGAGCAAGGGGCCTCTGATTTCCTCGCTCGACCGGGACAATCGAGATAAGCCTCTCTCCTTCAGTCCCATTTCCACGTTGTGGTAGTTAAAATAATCGTCAGTGCGGGTTTCCAAGGGTGCTTGGCGGAAATAATCCGTGACCTCCGGCCGAATAACCTCGCCAAGGGGGTCTCTGCTGAACAACCTAAATTCCCACATTTTTCGGGTCACCTGAGGGGTCCGTTTTCGTTTCGTGCATGGCGCACGACTTGAACGGTAGAGTCCATAATAACCGGTTAATAATAATCCGAGCCCGCGAAGAAGAGATGAGTTTCTACTGCACGGGCCGATTTTTGTCGGAATCGCGGTGATCGTTCTTATTTTCTTAGATAATAACCTCACAACCCGGCCCGATTTAAATGTTGCTTAAAGATCACACAATATTGTCGGCCCATTGAAAGAAAATAATGAGAATCACATATCGAGTATTAAATCACCTCCATTAATTTTTTGTCAATTGTCGACGTAATTGCGTGTAACCAGCAATCGACAAGAAATCTCACGGCTGGAAGCAAGCCGTGCA
>Ga0326727_10016860_pt1 | contig 15304 bp, 12 predicted proteins | sample MB2enrmetagenome_FD_207643 | JGI IMG/M metagenome (GOLD analysis project Ga0326727, IMG submission 207643) | Lab enriched peat soil microbial communities from McLean, Ithaca, NY, United States - MB29MY | ecosystem: Environmental > Terrestrial > Soil > Wetlands > Peat | place: USA: New York... | reverse complement strand
AGCTGCATACGCATGACGATACTTGCATTTGAGCCTTTTTCAGGCGCTTCGGGGGATATGCTGACCGCATGCCTCATCGATCTTGGCGCGGACGCGTCCGCCGTTCGAGAGAACATGGAAGCTGCCGGCGTCGAAGTACAGATCTGCGAGGTGCAAAAGTCGGGGATACGGGCAACGCGCGTCAACGTGATCGCGCACGACGGCTCACGCTCGTACCTGGAAGTCATCGACGCGATTCAGTCGTGCGGGATCAGTTCAACGATACTCGCTGATGCGAGCGCGATATTTGCGATCCTAGCAGAGGCAGAAGCAGCCGTGCACGGAGTTCACGAAGATGATCTCGCATTCCACGAAGTGGGCGCTCAAGATGCCGTTGCAGATGTGATCGGCGCCTGCACTGCTGTTTCACAACTCCAGGTTGACTCCGTATTTACGACCCCGATATGCGTGGGCGGGGGGTCTGTAGAGACTGATCATGGGCATCTGCCCGTACCCGCTCCTGTGACCGCTGCAATACTCTCCAAATACCACCTGATAACCAGAGGGGGGCCCGTTGAGGGCGAACTGCTCACCCCGACAGGTGCGGCTATTCTTGCCTTTTTCACCGGAATTTCGGACGTTTTCTTGCCGCAAATGACCCTCGAGCGCGTGGGGTACGGTGCTGGGTCTCGAGATTACCCCCACGCTAACGTCTTACGTGCCACGCTCGGCCAAGTCAGTGAGGATCTGCTACTCGATGACGTCCAAGTGCTCGAAACCAACGTGGACGACGTCACAGGGGAGGTGCTTGGAAGTCTCATAGAGGGACTCCTCGAAATTGGCGCGCTCGACGTGGCAATCATACCCACGACGGGGAAAAAAAGCAGAACTGGACACATTATCCAAGTGATCGCCCGACCCGCTGAATCGCACCGACTTGCAAAGAAGATCATTGAAGAAACTGGCAGCTTAGGAGTGCGAATCACGCCTACACATCACAGAATCAAAACACTGAGGCGTTTTGAAACGGTAACGCTGAGCATCGGCAATGAATCTTGCACGATCAACGTAAAAGTCGCGACAGACCAACACGGGACTGTGCTGAACGTTGCCGCCGAATTCGACGAAGCAACTGCGCTTGCAAAGAGGCTAAATATCCCTGTTAAACGTGTTATGAGGATGGCTGAACAGGCGGCTTGGGATCGAGTCGGGGGCTAGTGTATTTGATCCTCGCTTGCTCCCGCCTGTTCCGCGAGAGCTTGTCTTATAGTTATTTCGCCTTTCGCTACCCTTTGGGCAAGCTTTCGCGAGATTGTTGTTCGACCTTGGGAGAGCTCTCTGGTCCTCTCTTGAATCCGCCGGATTTCACCCTTCGAAGGGAGCACGTCTTTATGTCCCGCAGGGGAGCCTTGCGTGTATGCGATGTTGATTGCGGCAACAATGTCTGAGATCGCGATTCCTGCCGTGCCCTTTCCCAGGTATGGTGAGGTTCCGCTTTCATCGACGAACTCAACGGCGATGCCGTGCGAAATTAAGGCATTTGCTAGATGCGTGCTCGTCAGGCGTGCTCCGTTTCCAATTCTTACCAGGATATCAGGATAGGTCTGCTGAATCCGCTCTACAATCTTCGAAGCTTGTCCTAATGGGACACGATAAACAGCCTCAACAACACCATTCGCGACGACGGCAATTCCAGGTTCATCTCCTGGATCAATCCCAATGACGGCGCTTTCAGGTACGCATGTATTTCTGAGACGTCGTATTGCTTCGCTGACCGCCATCTCGGGATCAGACGCAATAACAACATTCGGAAAAGAGATCGCGCTCGCCTCCTTGTCAGAAGTGATTACCACGCCAACTTCGCGTCCTATTGGTTCGCTTGGCGCAACAGTTACAAATTTGAGCCTCTTTTCGCGAAGCTCTCTTGTGATGTCCTGGTAGAGTGCGAAGTTCGTCGTTGCTAGGGCTATGTAGATCTTTGCCCCTCCTGCTTTTATTCTGGAACGAAAGTTTATAACTCTAACTCTCCATAATGCCATAGCGAACGGCTTTGCGTTGTTTTTGAGGTTAGATTTGCTCTGAGGAAGTGAACATTGACCCTTTATCCAAGTACCTGCCACAGCATCGATGCCCTCATCGGCGGCGGCTTTCCAACAGGAGTCGTGTCGCACATCTATGGAGAGCCGGGAAGTGGGAAGACCAGCCTATGCATACAGCTAGCTACGAACGTCATAAGACGCGAAAAGCGCGTAATTTATATCGCGGCTGGTCCGTTCCCTGGCGAACGATTCGCTCAGATCGCTGCAACGGACACCGCACCGATCAGTCAAAAACTGCTCATTTTCGAGGTGAAAAGCTTCGATCAGCAGGGGGCTACGCTGGGCAATATCAGGAAAATAGCAAAGGAAAACGTAGGGCTTATCATTTTCGATACAGCCACCACTTACTATCGGCTCGAACAGGCAAAAAACACGGAGATTTGGTCGCGACACGCCATCGCCAATCAAGTTCTTTTGCTGCTCGGTTTAGCCAAAAAGTACGACCTGGCCGTAATATTGACCAACCAGGTTTATGTCGACATCGACACGAAGGAGGTGCTGCCGGTTGCGGGGTATTTGCTTGATAACCTCTCCGCCATCGTTTTACAGTTCACAAAAACTCACTCGGACCGGCGATGCGCGATATTGAAGAAGCATCCAATACTGCCGCTCGAGACAAGCGCGTATTTTAAGCTTACGGGTCAGGGACTCTCCGACGCTTAGCCTTTTTTAGGAGATAGATGCCCCTGTAGACCGTTTCCGCCGGCCCCTCCATTAGGGCGCGGTCTTTCCCCAACGCAACTTTCAAAGAACCTCCTAACGTTTTGACGGTGACCCGAGGGCCTATAATGCCCATCTGGTTCGCTACAGCTGCGGCTGCGACAGCACCAGTGCCGCAGCTGAGAGTCTCACGTTCCACGCCGCGCTCGTACGTCCGAACAGCAAGCGTATTCCCCATGACTTTCACAAAATTGACGTTGGCTCCTACAGGGAACACGGGATCAAACCGGATCTGTACTGCTAGGTCGTGCACGTCGATGTCAGCTTGATCGTCAAAGATCACCGCGTGAGGGACGCCGGTGTTGACCGCAGAAACCACCACCCCGTACATATTTTCGATGAACTGATCGCCGGTCCCTAGAGCTGGTATCGCTGAGCGGGCAAATCGAGGCTTGCCCATATCGACAATTACCGAGCTTTTCTTGGCGGTGACTTCGCGAACCCCCGCCTTTGTCTTCACCGTCACACTGCCGCGCTTCACATATCCGGCATCGACGGCGTACATGACGAGACAACGAATGCCGTTTCCGCACATCTCCGCTTCAGAACCGTCAGGCTGAAGTAATCGCATGCCCAGATCGGCCCCCGCGGGCCGTGACACGAAAAGAACCCCATCGGCACCTATGCCAAACCGACGATCGCACGTCTTTATGGCAAAACTCGATTTGTTTTTGATGGCCACTTTCTCGGTCTCGTCAATGATGATGAAGTCGTTCCCATTACCGTGCATCTTGACGAATTCTAGCGCCCTCATGGCGGACCCTCACAGCAGGCGCGGCGGAATACGCTGCCCGACCAAAAGATCCTCGTAGGTTTCGCGCCTTCGAATGATTTCTGCTTCACCCGCGCTGACGAGCACTTCACTCGCTCGCGCGCGTCCGTTGTACTGAGAGCTCATCGCAAACCCGTACGCGCCTGTATCGAGTATAGCGATCAGGTCATTTTTTTCAACGTGTGGAAGAAGTCTGTCTCTTGCCAGTATGTCGCCGCTTTCGCAGATCGGACCAACGACCGTGTACACGTGATCGGGTGTTTTATCGAGCTTATTCGCGACGATCACCTCGTGGTACGACTCATACAGGGTCGGGCGGAGCAGAAGGTTAAACCCGGCGTCAACGCCGACGAAAGTGCTATGCGCCTCCTTAACGGTGCTTACCGCACAGAGCAGAATTGCGCTGTCACCAACGACGTATCTTCCCGGTTCAAGCACGAGCTTGGGGCGGGTCCCCAGCGCGCGTGCACGTTCGGTGAAGATCGGTAGAATCACACTCGCGAGGTCGAATGGGGTTGGCGCTGTCCCGGCGTACGGTATGCCCAGTCCGCTGCCGATGTCAACGAAATTCAGTTCGAGCTCAAGGTCGTTTCTGAGTTGTTCGACGATATCCATCATCCGTGTCATCATCTCTGCGAAGGGGCTAAGCTCGAGTATCTGTGAACCGATGTGGCAATGAATGCCAACGGGCCGGACACCTTCAAGTGAGAGCGCTTCGGCGTAGCACGCCAGCACTTGAGGTGGGGGGATTCCAAATTTCGATTGCGCCAGGCCCGTTGCGATCTTAGGATGAGTCGCGGGGGATACGTCAGGATTGACTCTGAATGCGATTTCGACCTCTCTGTCTGCATCTGAGGCAATTCGTGCGAGCGCTCGGAGCTCATCAGGTGAATCAACGGACACCTTCACGCCGGTTTCACACGCCATTGCAAGTTCGGCGTCCGTTTTTGCGTTTCCATTGAAGAGGATGCAGTCAGGTCGGATCCCGGCAAGTAGAGCAGCATAGAGCTCACCATCAGAGAATACATCGGCGCCGGCACCTTCTTGCGCGAGGATGCGCAGTATCGCTATGTGGCCATTCGCCTTTGCGGCGTAGTATACATCCGCATTAGGGAACGCGGCCGCGAAGCGCCGGTAGTTGCTTCGAATGCGCCCCTCATCAGTGACATAGAGCGGTGTGCCGTGCTTCCGCGCGAGCTCAACGACATCGGCGCCCCCAATGAGGAGGCGACCATTCTTCTCGCCAAGATGTTCGCGGGTGCCGAAATCCATTAGAGGACCTCCTGGAGCCGCGTCACTGCCTCCTCGATCGTGCTGACGGGCACCGTCAATGCGAATCTGATGTAGCCCTCCCCGTGCTCTCCGAAGCCGATGCCTGGCGTTACGACAATCCCGGCGTTTAAAAGTCTCATTGAAAACTCGAGAGAGGAGCTTCTGTCTGGCACGGGAGCCCAGACATAAAACGTTGCCTTCGGTTTGTCCACAAACCATCCAATGTTCCTTAAGCCATCGACCAGTGCGTCTCTGCGCTCTAAATAGAGTTTTTTGAGCACTTCAACCGTGTCCTGTGGCCCCATCATGGCAGCGATCCCCGCTTCCTGTACTGCCTGGAATGCGCCTGAGTCCAGGTTTGATTTGACTTTTCTGAGGCCGGCTATGACGTCGGCGTTTCCTACTGCAAACCCGATTCGCCAGCCGGTCATATTGTACGTTTTGGAGAGGCTGCCGATTTCGATTCCAACATTCATTGCCCCAGGTGCAGAGAGAAACGACGGAGCTACGTAGCCGTCGTAAGTCAGCTCTAAATACGCTGCATCGTGGCAGACGATAATATCGTTGTCAGAGGCGTAATCGACGATGGCGCTAAAAAAGCCACTGTCAGCGACTGCGGCTGTCGGATTGTTCGGATAATTGATGAAGAGCAACTTGGCATCGGTTACCGCCTTGTCAATATCAGGCAAGAACCCGTTGTCAGCAGTTAGTGGCATGCTTATCGGCTTGCCATCAGCCATGATAGTTGCAATCCTGTACACGGGATACGCGGGATCGGGAACAAGTACTTTGTCCCCTCGGTTGATAAAGGCTAAGGGAAGATGCGCTATGCCTTCCTTCGATCCGATCAGTGCGGAGGCCTCACGCGCTGGATCAACAGCGATTCCTTTCTTCGCGTACCACTCACTCACGGCCTCTCTAAATGATAGCATGCCTTCAGAGGACGGGTACCGATGGTTCGCATCGTTGTGCGCGGCGCGCACGAGCGAATCTATGATGTGAGGCGGTGTTGGCTGATCTGGGTCTCCTACTCCAAGATCAATGACGTCGATTCCCTGTGCCTCCTTTTCTGCCTTCAACGTATCTATTTGGGCGAAAAGGTAGGGCGGCAGCACGTCTAGCCTTTTTGAATATTTGATTGTCGCGTTCGCCATGCTTCCACCTAGGTGGCAGGCTGCGAAGTGGGGCATCACAAGCGCAGCTTCCAAAACCATGAAACATCGCAAAGTGCAACGATTTGCGATTGCTTATCATCATTGAAGTTCTTTTTCGAATAAAGACTTATTGGGGGAGCCACGTTGAACGAGCAGCCGCGAATTGCTCCTGCATCGGAGCGCTGACATGAAACCAAGCAGTTCATCGGTTGCTTTTGGATGACGTGCGTCGAATCAGCTCTGGGTGAAGATGCAAACCTTTATTGTCTAGAAGCTTTCCATATACGCGAGAGCTGATACCATGGATAATCGCAATCTAATTATGGCGCTCGCGATCGCAGCGCTGATAACATTGGCAGTGACGGCGGCCGGCTGCACGACGAATACGAGCCCGTCTCCGACTCCGATCCCATCGAGCACCACGACCAATGGCAACAACACGACGTTTTCAAGTGGCACAGGTTTCAATATTACGTATCCTACTGCGCTCAAAGTAGATACGTCAAACGATCCAACAACCCAAGTGAAGATATATGTCTATCTGAATCCAAGTTCCGTAATTGATGGCGTGAACGTGGGCACAAATAGCCTTAGCGCAGGCCAAACTTTGGGCAGTTATGTTAACTCTCAGATGGCCAACATAACCAAATACCCGAGCTACCAACAGATTTCAAACAACACCACTACAGTTTCTGGCCAGCCAGCACAAACAATCGTTTTTCAGGGGCTCATCCCCGTCCAGCTTAATACAACGCCAGCTACTAGCACTAACATGACGCTCAAGGTGACGCAGACTTACGTAGTAAATAACAACACTGGTTATGTGATAACTTACAAGGCCGTGCCCAGCGACTACAACACCTACTTAGCGCAAGCGCAGCGAATAATGAGCTCATTTGTGTTGACATAATCAACACGCAGACATGCCGGCTGGGTCGAGAGGCAGATCTGTCTCTGCTCTCTATTTTTTTTAAGTCGACCGAGTTGACACGACCAGAATTGCGGCAAACGCTCCACGAAGAATTGGTGCCTTCGGTCTTTGCAAAAAAGTTCTTTTTAATCAAACGGTGTAAGATACGCCGGCCATCTCAGAATCGACGGCCGACTCGCTTACTTGGTCGCAATGACCAATACTTACGCAATAAAATAGTCCCGATGTAATGCTGTGCTTTCTGATTTGGCTGGTCACCTCGCCTAGTTTAGTGAATAGTGTGTCCGCTTCACTCCTATTTGTATTTTTTCATTATTAAACGTGATTGATACCCAGAATTAAGCAGCCCAAAAGACAAAGCGCTTTTATGCGTGCAGACCCGTCACAGCTAGAGCCTTTGTCAACACGAACCCTTCTCTTGCATCAAACGAATGCCGTTTGCGAACAATCTACTGATTCTCAAAGCGCATCGTACAGGTAATCGTAGGACAAGTGCGAGTCCACTATCCACGTCTTCCCGCAAGCAAGCGATTCCCTCGTCGCGCCAAAATCAGCGCAATGGATCAACGTTTTACCATTTCCTATTTCCGCGGGCTGGTGCGCGTCGCTGGTTCCAATGACGGGTTTATCATATTGACGAGCTAGCTGTTGCGCAAGCGCGTTGCGCGAGGCGCTGGTTTTCGAATTGAATCCCTCAATGAGGTCAAGCCTCTCAATGGCCTCGGGACGTAATAGGTTCTTCCCGACTCGGAAAGGGTGCGCCCAAAAAACTATTCCACCTTGCGCTTTGACGTCAGTGATTACGTCCGCGGTGTTTCTGGACTTAATTTCCTCTGAGAGAAATAAACCGATCAGGTCCTCCTTGTTCGCCGTTTCAATTTCAGAGCCGACGATGACCAAAAAATCAGAATCGTCATTCAGCCTCCGCGTCTCAACTGCGCCCTTGATGGTTAAGTGATCTGCGACGGCAATGCCGTCCAATCCCAGCTTCTTTGCGACCTTGAGAATGGTGGCCGGCGCCATTGTACAATCGCCCGAGTATTTTGAGTGAATGTGCAGATCAAAGATCACGTTCCTTGCACCTCGATCGACGCGTCCATCGGCTCAAACTGATCAGCGTTCGCCTGCGAAAATACTCAAGCTTACTAATCCAATGGCGGCCAATAAGCATTTGTATCTTTCGCCATTCTTTCCGCAACAGGGGGATTCTGCTGCCGATGTGTCGTGGCAAAGGAAGAAACGGTTAAGCCTAGCGCCACGTTACAACCGTCTATGAAAACGCTCGTCGTTTTTTATTCTCGCACCGGTATCACCAGAAAGGTGGCTGAAACGATCGCGCGAGCCCTCTCAGGAGACGTCGAGGAGATCGTCGCTAGAGAAGATCGAAGCGATTTTTCCGGGTACGGCCTTTCGCGCGAGGAGGCGGTCCTGAAAAAGCCCGCAGCCATCAAGGCCGCGAAAAGAGATCCTGCACGTTACGATCTCACGATCATTGGCACGCCTATATGGGTTCAGACCGTATCAAGTCCCGTGCGGGCGTACATCTCGCGCAAGAAAAAGCGATTCACTCGTGTCGCGTTCTTTTGCACCAAAGATGGTTCAGGGGCGGAGAGCGCGTTCGAAGAGATGCAAGAACTGTGCAACGCGACCCCGGTTGCCACAGTCGAAATTCTGCACCAAGACGTAGAAGACAACTCGTACGTCCAGAAGATCGAAAGCTTTCTCTCGCGTATAGGCAATCTTTAAGCGGTCCTTTCAGGCTCAAAGCGCCTAGTCATCCTGCTCGCAAGCGCCCATCGCAGAGTTCGTGAAAGCGTGTGCTGAGTAACAAACTAAAGTTGTTATAAATCTTAAAATAGCTACTGGCTCTATTTTACGTTGCCTCGGTCTTAACTCACTAAGGTCGTTAACGGAACCTCGGTTGATTCCACAGAAAGGGTCGATGCATGGGTTGTCTCACGCTTATCGTGAGCTTGTTGGTTCTGTGGAAAAAGAGATACGTTGGATATGTCGCGAACGGGCAAAAGTTAACGACCTTAGACTATTTTTTATGACGCTTATCACGTCTAGCGAGGCTTTACACGAAATGAGCGAACGCGCGAAATGAGCGAACGCGCGATTGCCAACGCCTAGCAGCGCCGCTATAAAGAGGGGCCTAACGACCGTCGGCCTTTGCGCGCGCCCTCATCACCATGTCCCGCTGATAGGGGAACTACTAAGAACGGTATTAATATCGGACTGCTCATATGGATTAGCTGGAGCAGTATGGACGTAACGGATTTACCTGAGAAGATAGTGCGTTTTTACACTCAGCCGGACTTCAAGGAGCTTTATCCGCCCCAAGCCGATGCACTGGATTGTGGGCTGCTCGACGGCGCGAGCATGGTGGTCGCGACGCCCACCGCTTCCGGCAAGACGCTGCTGGCAGAATTTGCAATGCTCAATTCGATCGATAAAGGCGGCAAATGCCTTTATATTGTCCCCCTAAAGGCGCTCGCTTCAGAGAAGTTCGACCGATTTTCCTTATTTGCCGCGTCTGGCGTTCGAGTAGGAATCTCAACGGGAGACTACGACGTTCGTGACGACAATCTGGGACGTAACGATATTATAGTCACCACTTCGGAAAAAGCAGATTCACTGCTGCGAAACGGCGTTGCGTGGATGCAGGCACTTAGCGTCGTCGTCGCGGACGAGATACACTTATTGGACTCGATAGATCGCGGTCCAACGCTCGAAGTAACGCTGACTAAGCTTAAGAGACTCAATCCGACAGCTCAAATTCTCGCGCTCAGCGCAACGGTCTCCAATGCCGACGAGATGGCAGCTTGGCTTGACGCGCAACTCATAAGAAGCGACTGGAGGCCTGTCGCACTGCACGAGGGGCTTTATCTTCCTGAACGCGCCGTTATCGCGTTCGTACGCGACGCGCCACCGCACGGCGTTGTAAAAAAAGCCGTTTCAGTTGGAGCCACCGACCCAGCCATTGCACTTGCCATCGATACGCTGCGAGAAGGCGGCCAATGCTTGATCTTCGTCAATACACGGAGAAATGCCGAAAGCCTTGCAAAGAAGATCGCAACAACGCTCCGATCACAATGCGATTTCGACTGCACGGAGCTTGCTTCGAAAATCCACGGGGAGACCGGGATTGTTGAGAAGCTCGCCTACTGCGTGCGGCGCGGGGCGGCATTTCACCACGCCGGGCTTCTCAGCGACCACCGGAAGCTCGTCGAAACGTGGTTCCGCGCCAACCTTATCAAGGTCATCGTCTCGACCCCTACGCTCGCGTCGGGACTCAACCTTCCTGCCCGAAGGGTCGTTATTAGAGATTACAAGCGTTACGACGCGAACTACGGCATGATGAACATCCCCGTGCTTGAATACAAGCAAATGGCTGGTCGCGCGGGGAGGCCCGGATTCGATACGTACGGGGAGGCGGTTCTCATCGCTAAATCGCTGAGTGAGTGTGAGGCGCTCGCAGACCACTATATTCTCAGCGAGGCAGAAGACGTTATTTCAAAACTTGGAACGGAGACGGCGCTTCGCATGCACGTTCTCTCCACTGTTTCAAATGGTTTCGCGCACACGAGGGCTGCTCTCGAACAGTTCTTCGACGCGACGTTCTTCGGATTTCAGCAAAAGACGGGACTGAACCTCTTGGGATATGCGATCGACCGCGTTTTAGCGTTTCTCGAGAACGAAGAGATGATTGTCGACTCTGGCGGGCGTGTCAGGGCGACGACATTTGGGCATCTCGTATCGCGGCTCTATGTCGATCCGCTGACTGCGGTGAAGATACGAAGAGGACTAAGCAACGCCGAGACGGTCAGCGACGTGTCGCTGCTCCACCTCATCTGTTCCACCCCGGACGTTAAGCGCCTGTTCATGCGAAGCAAGGATTACCGCGTGGTAACTGAGTTTGTCAATCAGCATCTCGATGAATTCCTAGATGAGATTCCTGATCGATTCAGAGACGTCGACTACGACTGGTTCCTCTCTGAAGTAAAAACGGCAATGCTCGTTAACGACTGGATAACCGAAGTAAGTGAAAAGGAGATCACCGAAAGCTACAACGTCGGGCCAGGCGACATCAGAAATCTCGTCGATACGGTGCAGTGGGTGAGTCACGCGCTCGCCGAGCTCGCGACCTATCTTAAGGTTCCTTCAAGGAAACAAGCCCGGGAGCTCACAGTGCGCATCCAGTTTGGTATCAATCGTGAGCTCCTCGATCTCGTTCAACTGAAAAATATCGGCCGGGTCCGCGCTCGAAAACTGCACGATGCAGGTTTCACAAGCCGAAAAGAACTCAAAAATGCTCCTTTTGAACCGGTGGCGGCGCTTGTTGGTCCTACGGTCGCGTCAGATGTCTTTACGCAACTCGGCGAACACCGCGGCGTTCTTGATCGAAAGGATCGAGGGGATGCGACATTTCTGACAGACGAGTGAGTTAACCCATGCAATATGACGTTGTGGCAGGAGGGATCACCATTGAGAGCGTCCAAGCTTTCTTGATGGAGCTTGACGCCATTGCGCAGTCAAGCAACACGACAATTCAAGCCGCCGACGCCACAAAAGTCGCCGGGCGGCAGCACGTTGACTGTGCGGTACGCAATGCTATCCGGTCGTTTCGCGATCATCGAAACATCGCTACGGACCTTGGCGTCGAAATCCTCCTCCATTTGAGCGCCTGCCGGCAGATACGAAAGGCACTCGAAATGGGCGTTCACGAAGGAGAAATGGAGGTGTTGTTGATTGTCGTTGGTGCGAAGAAATCAATTGAAAGAACTGCGACGCAGCTCACGGACTTGATACGCTCAGACCCGCGGGTTATGGAGTACGACGAAACAAAAAACGCCCCGTTAATGCACACGTTTAATATCACCAAGCAGGAGATCGTAGCTGCCAGCGGCGACGCGAGAATACCAGACCTAGTGCGAGAGCGCTTAGTGCTTTTTGATGCGTTCAGATAACCCCACAAGCTTACAGCGCCGTGTTTGTCGGCTGTATCTGCCGTCAAATAGCACTTTGGCCACTCCGGTGTTGAGGCTAACGTTGGCAGCATGCCGTCGAGCACGAAGCAATCTATCAGGGCGCGCGTACTTGCCCCACCGGTGCAATTCATAGGTCTTATCAAAGGAATCGACGAGCGCGAACTTCAGCTTCTGCTTTTCACCTAAGGAAGTGAGCGTGATAGATATAGGCCGTTCAACGTTTTGCCCTCGGATCAGCGTCAGATTGTTGAAACGATAGAGTGTTGAATTGCCTAACGACACCGTGCCTGCGGAGGTGTCGCTAGTGTTCTCGTGGTTGGTGAAGCTGAGGATCAGAGGAAACGGCGATCCCGAAGTCACGTTTGTTGGATACGCGACGGTCTGTCGGTTGCTATCCAACACATAGAACTCACTGTCGTTGGCTTCGTTCAGGTAGGGGACTAACAGGAGCGTCGTGCCAACCAAGGCGAGACAAAGACAAATTGCGGCCACCCCCATCCGCTTCACTCGCCGGTGCTCCTGGAGCAAATCGATCAGCGCCGCAGCGAGAGCGCCTGCGCCGTCGTGTAGCTGCTGTCGCAGATAATCGCGTGAGCCCGTTTTAATGCGCGCTTTTCGAGCGCGGCAAGCAATGTGATTGCGATGCGCGATCTTGACAGTGGTAACTGCTTCAGCTCTGACGACTCAGCTCCAGCGCGTAAATGCCAGCACCGCCGATAAGGTTCCGGTCGGATTCGAAGGTTGATAATGCTATTCTCACACGCGCTCTTTTTCTGTCGTCCCTTTTTTATTGCGCGACATAAGCTCACGTTGCCGATTATGCTCTTAATAACGCTCTCGTCTTTTCGTGAACGTCCTCAGTGCGATGAAGGTAGCGAAATACACCCAAACCACAACCCCGAATATGATGAATAGGTTCTTAAACAATATACGGCGATCGCCATGAAGCGCTCAAATTGTCCGCACCCAACCCCGGCAAGCGGTAAACGTGCAACACGTTATACTTAATAAAGCATATATAACCGGAAAAGTATAGAAGGCCCAAATATGAATTTTCAGAGTCTCAGACGCACCAGTGTCGCCTATTTGATTTTTCTGGCGCTGTGCATACCGCTCGCGATAGCCGTTGGGGGTCTTGTTCAGGTCCTCTGTGCTGGCGCTGTTCTCTTCTTTTTCCCGGGGTATTTCACGTCGCTCGTCATTCTGGGAGACCAAAGCGTCGCAGGCAGGATCGGCACGGCGATTGGTTTTAGCGTCGTCTTCCTCTCCCTTCTCGAAATCGTGTACACGGCCCTGCTGATACCAGGGAATCCCCTCACCATCGTTGGGCCGCTCTTTCTTTGGACGACCCTCATGTTCGTTTTCGCCCTTGCCCTGAACCGTGAGCAGGCACCCATCAATGCCTCCGCCCTGCTCAAGCCTGAGAGTATCATAATCGTCGCGATGCTCCTTTTCGGGGCTTTTACACGGCTGTTGTACCCGGCAACAGTAGGCACGATTCCATTCTTTGATCCGCTCTACTGGGCAACCCGCGCGGCCTACTTCGTGCACACGGGCTTCACGGGCATACCTTCATTCCTATCAGCGGGCCTTAGTGACGAGCTTCGAGAGCGAAGCTTCGAGTTCATGATGGGATCGTTGGCGATGACCGGTAACGCGTCGGTCGTCGACATGGCGATCTGGTTCGGACCCGTGGTAGGCGTTCTGGCCTCCATAATGCTCCTAGCCGTTTTGGAGCGACTCGGGGTGACCCTTTCCGGTAAAGTAGTCGCGCTCTTCTTGTTTGGCTCAATGTCCCCGCTGTTTGAAATCTTCTGGAGGACGAACATCTCAATGATGCAGGTCGTCGGCACCTATTTCGTCTTCTTTGGCCTTTATCTCTGTGCTTCACGAGAGACGGGCTCATTCCTAGCCGGCGCGTTTGTACTGGGGCTCTCCATTGACATTCACATCCTCTACGGGGTTTACACGCCCTTCATATTCGCGTTCGTGGTGATTGCCCAGCTCATGAAACGACAGAACACGCTCACGATGGTTGCCTCTATTCCAACGTATGTGCTCGGGCTGATGCTCTTTGCCTGGCGCTTCCTCGTTTATGGCATACCGTCGGGCTTCAGTCCTGCCCTCATCACCATCAGCGCGGCGCCGTTCGAGGGCTTCACTCCAGCCCTTGTCACCGCCAGCGCGGCGCCGTTCGCGATGCAGTCTGTTCTCCCGCTGATTGCGCTCCAACTGATTTACCCAGGTCCGACGTACATCCTCCTTTACATAACGCCGCTGATAGCGGCGCTCGCCGTCGTAGGACTCGCAGGCGGTCTGATCGAGACCAAAGAGTGGGAGCTCTCGCATCTCGTCTTGCTCGCCTTCGTGCTAGGGATGTTTGTCGGTTGGGTCCTGTCAACCGTGTACTTTTCATTTGAGCCGGCGACCGCTGAAATCTTCCTCGGGCGCGGCGTTGCGTATGCCGAAGCGACGCTCATACCTGCTGCGGGTCTCGGAGTCTCCATACTCGAGCGATCTCTCGGACGCAGATCTGCGCTTATCTCCCCGGGCAGAATTGTCGCTATCGTGCTGGTCGCGCTTATCATATTGACCAATGCGGCGGGGGCGGTAAGCACCGACAAATATCAGTCGGTGATCGGACAGGACGACCTCAACGCGATACGGTACGTGGGCCAGATCCCCAGCAATGCTACGACACTGGCGTTTTTCGCGCCCCCCAACCCGAACGACCCGTTTGCGAACGCGAGCTCCTCGCAGCGCCAGGCGCTGTTCTACATCACAAACCCGTCTGCGTTTGATACCTCACCGATGGCGTACCGAGACGAGGTGTCAAACAGCACCGCTGTGTTACAAGCCGCCATGCAAAGCGACAGAAGCTTTTACAAGTACGCGATCCTGTCGGAGAACTTCGGGTCCAGCGAGCGAAACGCCTTGGACAGTTACCTCAGATCGAACGGTTACACGCAGGTGGCGACATTCGGCGGTGCGTGGGTCTACGAGGCCAGCTAGACGGCACGCTAGGATCATGGCCCCCTTATTTCCCGTGGCGCGCGCAGTATCGCACCGTTGCTTGCCGAACTCACCGCGGCGGCATATCTTTCCAAGTAGCCTCCGACGTCTTTTCGCACGGGAGTCCACGTTACCTTTCTGGCCGCAAGGACATCGTCTGTCAGCTGCACAGCCAGCTGGTGGTTCGGTATGTCAATAATAATCTCGTCCCCGTCGTGCAAAAGCGCCAACGGACCGCCCTCCGCCGCCTCTGGTGAGATGTGTCCGATCGCGGGGCCCCTAGTCCCGCCCGAGAAACGACCATCTGTAATGAGGGGCACCTTCAGCCTCATTCCCGATATCGCGGCGGTTGGCGCAAGCATTTCGGGCATTCC
>Ga0326727_10016859_pt1 | contig 15306 bp, 10 predicted proteins | sample MB2enrmetagenome_FD_207643 | JGI IMG/M metagenome (GOLD analysis project Ga0326727, IMG submission 207643) | Lab enriched peat soil microbial communities from McLean, Ithaca, NY, United States - MB29MY | ecosystem: Environmental > Terrestrial > Soil > Wetlands > Peat | place: USA: New York... | reverse complement strand
TAAGTTCCATCAGCCAGAACATCGCCAATCCCTTCACGTCGGACGACACGGTCAAGCAACCATGTAAATCTCCCCTCTTTGTCGGTCGGAGCTCCGGCAAAATCTGCATCGGTAAGGATGCCGGCTTCATAAAGCTCGATCCCAAAGGCTAAAATTTGCGGGGTTGAAAATGAATCTACTCCATATTCGGTAGCTCGTTGCAAGGTTCTAAAATTGAAATCAAGCCTATCCACCTGGGCTGCCATTGAATAGGTGAGCTTTCCGAAGCATTTTGCCATATACCTCGGAACATCTTCATAGGAAATTAATGCACCACATTGCTGGGGACAATTAAAACAACTTATCAAGCGCTTTATTGCGCTTAATTGAGTCTGCGTCCAGTCCTCTTCGTGTTCTTTAGTCCAGAAGTCTTTTCTGCGAACTCGCGCATTTCCCCACATGAAATTTTCGGTGTGCCATTTCTCATCCGTGTGTTTCATCTCCTGCGGCGAACCTATTCCGGATAAGATAGTCATCACGTTCGGAATGGGATTGGCATTTCGGAATTTGATATATTCTGTTATCTTGTTGACATGCTCGATAAATTCAGCACCGCGGGCCAGATTAACATCCTTTGTTCCACGTACTACCACCGCCTTTATCCCTTTATCTCCCATCACGGCACCTCCACCGAGACGGCTGGAACTGGACCTGCCCTGTTCAATGGAAGCGGTAAAGACCTTATTTTCACCTGCCAAGCCGATTGCTGCCACCTGGGCATTCGGCTCATTCAACTCCTCTCGAATCAGGTCTTGAGTTTCAACAGCGCCCTTGCCTTTCAGGTGAGAAGCATCGCGTATTTCCACTTTGTCATTGTGTATCCAGATATAAACCAGATTGGGTGACTTATTACGAAAAATAACTTTGTCATAACCGGCAAACTTCAGTTCGGCTGCAAAAAATCCCCCCATCATTGGGTAAGCTAGTAGTTCTGATTGGGGAGAAATAGTGGTCACAACAGTACGATTACAGCTGAAGGCGGGCGTACCGCATAATAGGCCATTGCTAAATATCAGCAAATTCTCAGGATCAAAAGGCTTAGTTTCAGGCGGAACCCTGTCCCAGTGGATCTTGACACTAGTTCCCAGCCCACCGAGATGCAGCTCCATTAATTTTGGGTCTGTTTCGTCCCGTTCGATATTTCCTTTACGTAAATCAATCTCCAGATTACGTCCTGCCTCGGCATATCTCATATCTAACTCCTCTCTGTTATCTCGCCATCAGTCGCAATGAATTAGTTTTTTGTTTTAGCTATTGTTGTCCCAGCCTTTTCATTTTTTAACTTTTCCAAATATTTTAATCTTGGGATAATTTCTTTGTGGATATCACACATCACCGATTTCCCTGAAATAGTGCCAGTCAATAATAATTTGTCATTCGGGCACCCCCCCTGACACGCAGTTCTGGATTCGCATTTCTTACATTCGTCCGGGAGATCGGGTCTAGTAATGTCAAAATGGAAAGTGTCACATCGCAAGTTAGCCAAAGGATTTGCATCAAATATTGTTCCAGTTTTGTAGGATGGGTTTCTGTTACATGGCCCGATTGTTCCATCGGGATATACTGCTGCTAAATTTTTTCCACAAAGATGCGGAGTGGACTCAGAATCCCATAAAGGAATTAAATCATCAACCAAAAAAGTTGTGCGGACGTCGTACCCTTTCATAATGTAACTTTCTAACAAATTACATAATTCAAGATATTTACTCAATAATCTCTGCTTATAATCGGCATCTAATCCTCTGAATAAATCTCTCGAGTACCGTAGCCGATAGCCGCTTTCTATTCCGAACCTAGTAATATCAAGCAGCCTTTCCAGATTATAATCATCTAAGGTTACAGATATTGTTTGACCGAGGACATTTGACCTCTTAGCGATTATTTTCATTCTTCTCGCCAATTCTTGAATACTGATATCGGTAATATGTGTTGTTATCCACTGGATGTCTACAAGGTCATTCCAATTAACGGTATCTATTAAATCGCCATTAGTAGTAACATTTCCCTGCATACCATCAGTATTTTTATAAACAGAATCCATTACTTTCTTGATCCTATCCGTTCTTAGTAACGGCTCCCCGCCGAGAAAAACAATGACATTCACTTTAATGTTATTAGCTTTCCATACTTCAGGAATCCATTCTAATAACTGGGAAAACGTATTCTCATCCATTTCCATTTTGTCCGGGTTGCTAACTTGATTTAAAGCATAACAATAGCTGCATCTCCTCGTACATTTATAAGATAAAGATAAAAGGAACCAGAAGAAGGCCATTTTTGCCCAGCCTTCTTTTCCCTGTACTCTTCCGTCATCGATAGAATACATTCTTCGTAATTTTTTAGAATGTTCAGTTGCTGTTTTCACCTTTAGTTGTCTTGTTTTTTGTATTCCTCTAATAACTGGGTAGGTAAGAGTTAAACAATAGCTTTTAAATATTCCCTATGTTTGGGCGGTTTGTAACTTTGTGTCAACATTCTCATTAACCTTGCTACTCAAGGAACCATTCATTCTAGGACCCACGATTTTGTATGGAAGCTGATCACCAATGCAAGTTTTTCCATCAACAAAAGCATGGGGTTCTCCACAATACGGGCAAATATTGTGATCATTCGTTTTCACGACGTTTGTGGGGATTTCTACCTTAGTAGGATATACATCACAAATGCTTGAACCAGCGTCTTCAATCTGTTTCCCCAGTGTTGGTCCGTCAATGTTCTTATCGCGGCTATTTCCGTACATCCAACTTTTAATTAGGGGCCAATTATCGAGCTTGGAGTAATTAATAGACACCCGAATCCCGTTGCCCTGTTGTTTATCATAAATTGTAAAAGCAAAACGGCTTATGTCAATTATTCTAAGCCAGCCATTTCCGACTGTACATGGCGTAAGAAGTTGAATCGCATCAGGTAGACACTTTCTGGTTTCGCAGACTATGTCATAAAGTCCTTCTTGCGGTATATATTGATACGCTAAATCCACCATAAACCCACCAACTAACACACCAGGGGCCGCATATCCGTGAAAGGACTGAACCATATCAACAAATTGCGCAAACGTGTACCCACGAATTTTTACCTTGTCTTGGACTTCTACTGTTTTTGATTGTCGTTGTTGTGGTAAGCCGTTATCTCTATCGCGCATAATAGTTTCATTCGCAATCGTGGTACGACTATTTTTTACGACCAAATTGCTGCCATTAGTGGTTACGACCATATCGTTCTCCTTGATGACAGCGACATTACCTTTTTACTGCCGCCACTCTATTATCGATTAATGAGGATGTTGTATAGCTGCATCTTGTTTCGTAAATATCGCCTATTTTTCGTTTTCAGTAGGGTAAAGAATTATTGTTTTCATAATATGTCGTTTATTTATGGGGCGTTTTTATATCGACATGATATACAACGTCATTCTATGCCATAGAAATAACCTTGTCAATCGAACAAGTAATTGTTGAACAAGTAATTGTTTAATTTGGTGAATAAACTTGATAATGAATGATGGAACTAGTAATCTGGATGTAGATTGCCATATGCCGCTATTTATCCCTTTGAATATCTGTAGTTAGTATCAAATGAAAACTACTAACGGTATAAAAGGGACCAACACGATTAAATCAATGACAAGGTTATTGTCGAAAAAATAATCCAAGCTTGGAGATAGTCAAAAGGCATGTTCTATAATTAAGTATCAAGATTAAGTATCAAGAATGATTATTAGTATGCTTTAGAACAATTTTTGACTTGAATCTTGAGATTGTGGTAAAGTTACCCTAATTAAATATCGAGATTACTCTTCGAGTTGATAAACCTAAAGCCAGAAGGTATGGTTTATCGACCGCTGGGTTTCCAAAGAAACTCAAAGGGTATTACCAGAAATGGTAATGCCTCCCGTGTTTGGAAAGGAGAGACAGCTCTGGATAGCTATTGCTTTTGGGCACCTCCTTTGGATGTGCCCATTTTTTTATCTAAAATCTGGTCAACTATCCGATAGTAATACAGAATAAATATTTAGAGGTGAGTAAAGAAACATGTCACAGTACAAGATGTGGATTGACGGGAAGTGGGTCGAAGCAGAATCCGGCAAAACCTACGCGGTTATCAATCCGGCTACAGAATTGGAAGTTGCCCAAGTTCCATTGGGCGGCAAGGTTGATGTCGACAAGGCTGTTGCGGCAGCCCGCAAGGCCCTCCCGAGCTGGTCAAGAAAGTCACAAGGAGAACGCTCACAGATTGTTTTAAAACTCGCGGCCCTATTGCGGGAAAACGCTGCGGAAATAGCCAGACTTGATACACTTGAGCATGGCACTCCGGTGAAAAGGGCTGCTTTCCTGGCAGCCGACACTCCCGGTTGGTTCGAATGGGCCGCTTACGGTGCCAGATCTCTGATGGGTCATACCATTCCCGTAAGTCCCGACACCGTGGTATACCTCCAACGTGAACCGGTCGGGGTTGTTGCAATTATCACACCGTGGAACTTGCCTCTTTTAATGATTTTCCAGAAGCTGGGACCAGCACTTTCTTTGGGCAATACTTGCGTCATCAAACCACCGAGCATTAACTCACTTACCGCTATCAAGCTGGCAGAGATAATTGAAAAACTGGAATTACCGCCCGGCACTGTTAATGTTGTCACCGGCCCCGGCGGTTCCGTGGGTGAAGCATTAGCAGCCCATCCCGGTGTCGATATGGTAGCCTTTACTGGAAGTTCCGAAACTGGTAAACAAATAATGTCTTTGGCCAGCAAAACGGTAAAAAGGTTACAACTGGAACTGGGAGGGAAGAACCCAGCAATTATTCTGGAAGATGCCGATATTGGTGTCGCGGCAGCTGGAATGGCAAAACAACAAACCTCGAACTCTGGGCAGATCTGTGGTTCACCCGGTAGGTTTTATGTCCACGCAAAGGTTTATGACGAATTCCTGGAAAAGTTTACAGCTGAAATGAAGAAAATGGTAATGGGGGACCCACTTGATCCCAAGACCGAATTAGGACCACTGGTCAGCGCTCAACACCGGGACAGGGTAGAAGCCTATATCAAGTCAGCCGTTGATGAGGGTGCAAAAGTCATTCTCAACGGAAAAAGACCGACAACCCCACCAATGAATAAAGGTTATTACGTATTACCGACAATAATCACCGGCATTACCCCCAAGATGAAAGTAGCCAGAGAAGAAATTTTTGGGCCGGTGGCGTGCTTCATGGAGAAATTCACTTCTGATGAAGAGGTAATAGCATTAGCCAACGATAATGTTTACGGTCTTACTTCCTGGGTCTGGACAAAAGACATGGCCAGAGGCATGAGATTCGCGAACCAGATACAAGCCGGGACAGTGGGGTTAGGTCAGGGACGCGGCGGCGGACCAGAATTTCCTTGGGGCGGATATAAGGAAAGTGGTATCGGCAAAGAGGGTTCATTATACGGGATATTAGAATTTACCAATCTCAAGAGAGTGCAAGTTGATTTGATGCCACCAAACAAATAGTGATTCTAAACCCATAATGTAAATACTAATTGTTCGACAAATAATATTAGGATAAATAATTAGAGGAGCAAACTAAACATGAAGCCATATAAGATGTGGATAGGCGGGAAGTGGGTTGATGCCGAGTCAGGCAAGACATACCCAGTTTTCAATCCGGCGACCGAGGCGGAAATTGCCCAGCTTCCGCTCGGTGGCAAAATTGAGGTCGATAAGGCCGTTGAAGCCGCAAGAAAAGCTTTCCCTGCCTGGTCAAAGAAATCGGTAAGCGAGCGGAGTGAAATAATGGGCCGAATCGCGGTGGCAATCCGGGAAAATGCTCAGGAACTTGGCAGACTGGAGAGTATTGACCATGGTTTTCCGCTGAAGGTTGCAACTGATTTCGCTGCGATGACGTCCCGCACATTTGACTGGGTGGCTCAAGCTGCCGGGTCAATACTGACTGGCGACATTATCCCGGCTGATTCTAAAACATTGGCTTACACTAAACGTGAAGCGGTGGGCGTTTGTGCCATCATCACGCCCTGGAACTTTCCCCTAATGATGATTACGGACAAACTACCTGCAATTCTGGTCGCTGGCAATACCTGCGTAATAAAACCTCCGAGCATCGATTCCCTATCTGCACTTAAGCTTGCTGAGATATTGGAAAAACTGGACATTCCACAAGGTGTGGTGAATGTTATTACTGGTCCGGGTGGCACCGTGGGTGAAGCGCTTGCATCTCATCGCGATGTCAACATGGTCGCCTTTACCGGAAGCTGCGAAGTCGGTAAAAGAATCATGGAGCTTGCCAGCCAGACTGTAAAACGTCTCCAACTGGAACTGGGGGGCAAAAACCCGGTAATCGTCTTGGACGATGCTGATCTGGATATGGCTGTGTCTCAAGGAGTTAGAGGCCAGACATTTAACTGCGGTCAAGTGTGCGCTTCGCCGGGCAGATTCTATGTGCACGAAAAGATTTATGATGAATTTGTCGATAAATTCGTGGCTGGAATGAAAAAGATAGCAGTGGGAGATCCTGCTAATGAAAAGACTTTTATGGGCCCCGTTGTCAGTGCCGAACATCGGGCCCGTATTGAAGGCTTCATCAAGTCCGGTATCGATGAAGGAGCCAAGCTTGCCCTTGGCGGGAAGAGACCAACCAAGCCACCTTTGGATAAAGGCTACTTCGTGATGCCTACTGTTTTCACTCACGTTAAACAAAAAATGACTATCGCCAGAGAGGAAATATTCGGCCCGGTGGCCTGCATTATGGAACCGTTCTCCTCAGATGATGAGGTAATTGCAAAGGCCAATGATAATACCTTTGGGCTAAAAGGAACTGTTTATTCCAGAGATAGAGCTAGAGTACTCAGGTTCGCTGACGATTTGCAAGCCGGCACTATTTTGGCAAACAACAGTCGTGGGGGCGAACTACCATGGGGTGGTTTTAAAGAAAGCGGCCTCGGTAAGGAACGCTTTAAGTGGGGCTTATATGAATTTAGCCAGATTAAAGTCGTCTCTCTAAATACTGATTAATATTTAGCATTTTAATCTATCCAAGATTTTTAAACCCCTCATTGGTAACTAATTGAAGGAGAGAAGGATATATGAAGCAATACAAGATGTGGATAGGTGGGAAATGGATCGATGCCGAATCAGGAAAAACTTATCCGGTCTACAATCCGGCAACTGAGGAGGAAATTGCCCAGCTTCCCCTAGGTGGTAAGGCAGATGCTGATAAAGCTGTCACAGCCGCTCGAAAAGCTTTTCCAATCTGGTCAAAAAAGCCACAAGCAGAACGCTCGCAAATTGCCATGAAGATGGCTGAAATGCTCCGTGAAAACGCCAACGAATTCGGGAGAATCGATACCCTGGACCATGGCAGTCCGACGAAAATGGCGGCCTTCACGCCAATTGTGACAGCAGACAGGTTTGAATGGGCTGCCTATAACGCCAGGTCGTTAATGGGCCATACCGTACCTGTAAGTCCCGATACACTGGTTTACCTCCAGCGTGAACCAATCGGCGTTATTGCTTGTATTACTCCCTGGAATGGACCCCTTCCGATGGTTGCATCGAAATTGGCTCCCACGCTTACCCTTGGCAATACTTGCGTAATAAAACCGCCGAGCGTTGATTCACTGGCTGCTCTCAAATTGGCCGAGCTATTGGAGAAACTGGAACTACCACCGGGCACCGTCAATGTTGTCACCGGTCCTGGTAGCACCGTGGGTGAAGCGCTGGCATCTCATCGCGGCGTCGATATGGTTGCCTTTACTGGGAGTTCCGAAACTGGTAAGAGGATAATGTCCTTGGCCAGTCAGACCGTAAAACGTCTGCAGATGGAACTAGGCGGGAAGAATCCGGTTATCATTCTGGATGATGTCGATATTGATAAAGCCGTAAGTGAAATGTTTATACATCAGTTTGCTAATTGTGGTCAGCTGTGCGGCTCACCAGGTAAGTTCTATGTTCACGAGAAAGTTTATGACGAATTCCTTGAAAAGTTTACGGCGAAAGTTAAGAAATTGATCGTCGGCGATCCCAACGATGAAAGGACCGAAATGGGTCCATTGGCCAGCATTGAACACCGGGATAGAGTAGAGGGCTATATCAAGTCAGGAATAACTGAGGGCGCTAAAGTCATTCTCGGTGGCAAAAGACCAACGACCCCGCCCATGAATAAAGGCTACTATGTAGTGCCTACAATATTCACCAATGTTACCCAGAACATGAAGATCGCCAGAGAAGAAATTTTCGGTCCAGTAGCTTGCTTTATGGAAAAATTTAATTCGGATGACAAGATAATTGAGATGGCTAATGACAACGTATATGGGCTTGCTGCCTGGGTTTGGACCAAGGATACAGCCAGAGGCATGAGATTCGCCAATGAAATAGCCGCTGGTACGGTGTGGGTAAGTAACGGCTTTCCAGGAGGACCCGAATTGCCTTGGGGCGGATATAAGGAAAGTGGAATTGGGAGAGAAGGTTCTTTGTATGGTCTTTATGAATACACCAATCTCAAGAGGATACAGGTCGATTTAGTGATGCCGACAAAACGGGCGTAGATAGACAGTTTTAATAGTTTTGATTACTTGGTAAAACTATTAAGCGTAATTAGTAACCAAAGGAGTGTAAAGGCATGAAGCAGTACAAGATGTGGATTGGTGGGAAATGGGTTGATGCTGAGTCAGGCAAAACATATCCTGTTTTCAACCCGGCCACAGAGTCGGAAATCGCCCAGCTACCATTGGGTGGAAAATCTGATGTCGATAAGGCCGTGGAAGCTGCCAGAAAAGCTTTTCCGGTATGGTCAAAAAAGCCACAATCAGAACGCTCGCAGATTGCTATGAAAATCGCTGCCATACTACGGGATAACGCGGAAGAATTAGGCAATATTGATACTCTCGATCATGGCACTCCGTCGAAAATAGCTCCCTTCATGGTTGCCGGGGCATCAGACAGGTTTGAATGGGCTGCCTATAACGCCCGATCACTGATGGGCCACACTATACCCGTTAGTCCCGAAACGTTGGCGTATCTCCAGCGGGAACCAATTGGTGTCATTGCGCTCATTACTCCGTGGAATCTGCCCCTTTTGATGATTTGTCACAAATTAGCCCCGGCGCTTACCCTCGGAAATACTTGCGTGGTAAAACCGCCGAGCATTGATTCACTGGCTGCTCTCAAATTGGCAGAGTTGTTGGAGAAACTGGAACTGCCGCCGGGCACTGTCAATGTCGTCACCGGTCCTGGTAGCACTGTGGGTGAAGCCCTGGCATCTAATCGCGGCGTCGATATGGTTGCTTTTACCGGGAGTTCCGATACCGGTAAAAGGATAATGTCCTTGGCCAGTCAAACGGTAAAACTCCTCCAATTGGAATTGGGAGGCAAAAACCCGGCCATTATTTTGGAAGATGTTGATGTAGATGCTGTCGTGGGCGCAATGATAGGAGAATTGAGTTTTAATTCCGGTCAGACCTGTGGCGCGCCCGGCAGGTTTTACGTTCATGAGAAAATCTATGACGAGTTCCTCGAAAAATTTGTGGCATCTACAAAGAAATTAGTGGTCGGCGACCCTAGTGATGCCAAGACTGATATGGGTCCCTTAGTTAGTGACGAGCATCGTAACAAAGTAGAGAGCTATATTAGTTTAGGGATAAAGGAAGGCGCCAAGGTTATTCTTGGCGGGAAGAGACCGACAACCCCAACTATGAAAAAAGGTTATTACGTGATGCCGACAATAATCACTGGTGTCACTCAGAATATGAGGGTTGCCAGAGAAGAAATTTTTGGGCCGGTGGCCTGCTTTATGGAGAAGTTCAATTCAGATGATAAGGTAATAGAGATGGCCAATGATAATACTTTTGGGCTTAATTCCTGGGTTTGGACCAAGGACATAGCCAGAGGCATGAGATTCGCTAACGAAATACAAGCCGGTACGGTGCAAATAGGTCAAAGCCATGGTGGAGGGCCAGAATTGCCTTGGGGCGGCTATAAGGAAAGCGGTATCGGCAAAGAAGGTTCCTTATATGGCCTTTATGAATATACCAACCTCAAGAGAATACAGGTTGATTTGATGACACCGAAAAAACAAGTGTGAACCGAAATCCTGGTGGGATATCCTTCTTACACTCCCATGGCCGTTATTGCAGGTTTAAAGTGAGTTCTCAGATATGAAGACATATAATGCTTCAGATGTAACGCTGATTTTAGAGTGGGTAGAGAAGTATTTTAAAGTTGCTGCCCTGATGAACAAAGTGTTCGAAAATTTACCGTATGTGCCACCAATGGAAAATGAACTTGAGTATCAAAGGTTAAGGTTTTGGTTTTTGAAAAGCCACGATAAATTTGTTCCGATTTGGACTGATTTCTGCCTTGCAAACGGAATTTCAATCGATCTGAATGAAAATGTTAAGAAAGAATACATGGAAAACCCATTTCTTTATTATTATCCCGATAATTTACTCGATTTAGCTTATATGGTTGGAACGAGTATCGCAGATGATATGGGAAACCGGGATGAAAAAGACTTGCAGAATATCGCTAACATTAATAAAAGTTTTTCTTACACAGCCATGCATCTGGCACACTGGATTGGAGAATTTGCGGACACTAGCGATCATTTACCTTTTATATCAGAATAAGGTAAATCGATGGCCGCACTTGTCAATACCGTTTACTGGTGTGTTATGGCTATAAGTAGAAGCCTTGGAATTAACACTGGTTTTTGCCGCCGTGCCATATCCCCAGAGGACAAATAGGCACAATGAGTTAAAACTTCATTGGAACTAATTGTATATGGTATCAAAGAAAGGATAGCTACGTGAAAAACTTCGAGTATTTTACCCCCAATACTTTACAGGAGGGGCTTTCTCTGTTAGACAATTACTCGCAAAAAGCGAAGGTATTAGCGGGGGGGACAGACCTAATTGCGCAAATGAGAACCGGTCGTGTTCAACCCGCCGTCATCATCGACGTCAAGAAGATTCCGGAGTTAAACCGTCTGGAATGGAGTGCAGACAAGACGCTGCATATCGGTGCCGCCGTGCCTATCAGCACCGTTGTCAACTTCCCTTGTTTTATGCAAAGATTAAATATTTTGTATCAGGGTTGTTCACTTATCGGTTCTAATCGCATCAGAAACCGGGCAACCATAGGCGGTAACGTCTGTAATGCGGCGCCTTCAGCCGATAGTGCACCAGCACTCCTTTGTCTGGATGCCAAGGCAATCCTAGCTCAATGTGAGGGGACTCGCATCGTTCCATTAGGTAGCATCTTCCGCGGGCCGGGGAAAACATCTCTGGCTCCTAACGAACTGCTGATGGAAATAGAAATTCCTGCTCCTCCTCCCCATTCCGCGGGGTGTTATCTGCGGCACACTCCCCGTGAGGAAATGGACATCGCTGTGGTGGGGGTAGCAGCTTTCTTGGTTTTATCACCGCGCAGCAAAGTCTGTCAGGAAGCCAGAATAGCTGTGGGGGCTGTTGCCCCGACGCCGCTAAGAGTGTCTCAGGCAGAGACTTTATTGTCAAGTAAAAATCTCAGTAAAGAGGACATCGAAAAGGTTGCGGAAAAAGTCTCTGAGTCAGCCAGCCCTATTTCTGACATCAGAAGTTCAGCAGAATATCGCAAAGAACTCTTAAAAGTACTGACACGCAGGACACTCAATGAAGCCTGTGAATCCCTAAACATTCTGATTTAGGGGAGAGAATGAATTATGAAAAAAGAAATAATATTAAAAGTGAACGGAGAAGAACGTGAAGTTATAGTGGAACCGCGGCAAACATTGCTCGAGATACTCCGCAATGACCTAGGATTAACCGGAACCAAGGAAGGTTGCGGCAATGGCAACTGCGGCACTTGCACGGTCCTCCTTGAGGGAAAACCAGTTAGTTCCTGCTTGGTTTTAGCAGTAGAAACTGAGGGACAGGAAATTACGACCATCGAGGGACTAGCACAGAATGGCAAAATACATCGTATTCAGCAAGCTTTTATTGAAGAAGGCGCGATCCAGTGCGGTTTCTGCTCTCCCGGCATGATTCTTACTGTAAAGGCGCTTCTGGATGCCAATCCGCACCCAACAGAAGTTCAGGCAAAACAGGCAATCGCCGGGAATCTTTGCCGCTGCACAGGCTACGATAAAATCGTTCGGGCCATTTTGAAACTGGGGCAAAATTAGGAGATACTATGGCAGAGTACTCAAATATAGGTAAACGGGTTCCAAGAGTCGATGCTTTGAGCAAAGCTACCGGTTCGGCTCTTTACAGCGGCGACATCAGCCTACCAAATATGCTTCATGGGAAAATATTACGTAGCCCTTACGCCCATGCAATGATTCGTCACTTAGACGTATCCCGTGCTCAAGCTCTAAAAGGCGTAAAGGTGGTTCTCACAGGGGCTGAAATACCTAATAAGAAATGGAGCGATGAATCTAGGCTTCCTTTTTTTGCAAGAGAAAAGGTAGTCTTCGCAGGACAACCGGTGGCGGTAGTCGCGGCTATCAACTCGTACATTGCCGAAGAGGCTCTAGGACTTATTGAAATTGATTATGAAGAATTACCTCCAGTGTTAGATGTCATAGAAGCCATGAAACCTGATTCCCCTCTTATTTATCCGGATATGTGTACGAACTTGAGAATCAGAAACAGGATAGGGAAAGAAACTGTTCCAAACAATATCTCATGGCACGTGGAATATGGGCGTGGAGATGTTGAAGCAGGTTTCAAAGAATCGTACGTTGTTATGGAAAATACTTTCCATACTCAAAGGGTATACCAAGGTTATTTAGAACCAAGGACATCAGTAGCTTGCGTCGACGCCAATGGAAATGTTACAGTTTGGACCGATAATCAAGGGCTATTCCAAGTCCGAGAGTTATGTGCCGAATTCTTGGATGTTCCTCTCAGCCATGTGAATGTTATGCCGATTGAGATAGGAGGGGCGTTTGGTGCCAAGCTATATCAACCTTTATCTCCACTTTGCGCTCTGATGGCTCGAAAAACAGGCCGTCCTGTTAGAATGGTAATGACTCGAGAAGAAGACCTCGTGGCCGCCTATCCGGCTCCAGCATCAACTATTACTGTGAAGATTGGCGTAGACAGAGAAGGGCAAATTATTGCAGTTTCGTACACCATGATTTTAGATATTGGAGTTTTTTATCGGGAGGTTGTTGATTGTTTAGGCAGTAGTAATACTAGTCTGAGTCTTTACCGCATACCCAATCTGAGCGTAAATCTCTATAATGTGGTAACTAATAAAGCTCCAACGGGCGCATATAGGGCTCCTAACGGACCTGATGCAGCTTTTGCTGTTGAGTCTCAAATGGATTTGCTTGCCCGCGCATTGCAGATGGATCCCTTGGAGTTCCGTCTCAAGAATGCCGTCGAAGAAGGTGACTACGCTACCGATGGTGCACAATTTCCCCGGATTGGCTTCAAAGAGACTTTGCTAAAAATGAAAGAATATGATGCTTCGCGAGGTAAGCCTAGAGAAAAGAATACAGGAACAGGAGTTGCCTGTGGCCTTTGGTATCCCGGTGGAGGTGCTTTTGCAGCCACTATTAATGTCATAGGAGACGGTTCCGTGGCTCTTATAGTTGGCTCTACTGATCTCAGTGGGACTCGTACAAGTCTGGCTCAGATTGTTGCTGAGGAATTCTCAATTTCCTTAGACAAAGTAAAAATAGTCACAGGAGACACAGATACTGCTCCATTTTGTAATCAGGCGTCAGGCAGCAGAATCACGCGGCAGATGAGTGCCGCAGTATATCGTGCTTGCCAAGATGCTAAAGAGCAACTTGCTGAACTGGCAGCATCTCAATTGGGAGTCAAAATAACTGATTTAACTTTTACTAACGGGCACATCCGGGTGGTCGGAATGCTAGATAAGGCAATTTCTCTAGCGGCTTTGGTTAGAATTACCAATGGCAGAGGGGGCAACGGCCCAATCATTGGACGAGGCCAAATAGGTTCTAACCGAAACGGTCCGATATTTGCTGTTCAGATGGCCGACGTGGAACTTGATAAGGAGACGGGGAAGATTAAAGTACGCTCGTTCACTGCTGCACAAGATGTCGGTTTTGCCATTAATCCTATGTTGATAGAGGGTCAAATACAAGGTGCTGTCGCCCAAGGCATCGGTCGGGCAATAATGGAAAGTTATGTTTTTCAAAAAGGGATTATACAAAACCCTAACTTTCTGGACTATCGAATACCTACATCTCTTGATTTACCTTTTATTGATGTCCTGCTTGTTGAGGTCAAGAGTGATACTGAGCCCTTCGGTGTGCGAGGAGTTGGAGAACCACCGATGATTCCAACGTTGGCTACTATTGCCAATGCTATTCATAGCGCAATCGGTGTAAGGCTAAAAGAATTGCCGATGACTCCAGAGGCGGTATTTTATGCTATGCGTGGTCAAGAAAAACCCTCGAATCGGGAATGATATCAGTATTATGCTATTGGTTACTTTAAGTGAGCTTCAAAAAAAGTAAAAGGGTTATGTGAACTTCTCAAGAGAGGGATCCAGCGATACCAAATACAAATGCGATAAAATAAAATGCAATATCTACCCTCGTTCCGGAACCAGCAAGCCGGGACCGGGTAAAAAAATCTACCCGTATTCAATCCCTTTGCAAAAGACTTCTTTTGCAAACCGCCAACCTGATCCGGCTTTTCAGGTGTCAGAAATTCCTATTTTTACGCCTGACCTTTGCAAAGCCTCTTTAGCCGCCATCCGCCTTACACGGCTGGCAACAAAGCCTGCACTCATAGAGCATGGACTACTTGTAGTGACATAAACATTTTATCAACTACTTTGTCTTATTATTTGTCGGATTTCGATGTCCGTAAAATCCATACTACCCTAATGTAAATAATGGGTAGTACAATTAATAGTATGGATATACAAACGCAACAACGGGCTATAAGTGGCATTATCTCTTCCTTTGAAGATGTGTCGTTTCTCCGAGGCCAAGAGGATGTCTGTCAAAGGGTCAGACCTTACTTGCAAGGTTCGTTCAAGGAACCAGGGTCATATCTGCACCGGCTACTCGAAGCTAATCCTGGTGTCACAAACCAGTGGATGCGCTACGAGTCAGTTCCCTCCAGCATTCGCCGACAAATTCTAAGCCAGAACATTAACAGCAAAACGTGGGAAGATGCAATTCCAGTGGGTTATCAAAGTTTCCTATTTTTGGCTGAACTGTATAAAGACAAAGGGATTACGGCAGCCGAGGCCGAGAGACTGGTCAAAAAAGCATATGAAGATGCATTAAATGACGTTACCCTGAATGAAT
>Ga0326727_10016858_pt1 | contig 15307 bp, 16 predicted proteins | sample MB2enrmetagenome_FD_207643 | JGI IMG/M metagenome (GOLD analysis project Ga0326727, IMG submission 207643) | Lab enriched peat soil microbial communities from McLean, Ithaca, NY, United States - MB29MY | ecosystem: Environmental > Terrestrial > Soil > Wetlands > Peat | place: USA: New York... | reverse complement strand
TCATTGGTCCCGGGTTCCTGACCGCCGAACTGGTTGCACGGGAAGCCAAGCACGGAAAAGCCCTGGTCTTTGTATTTCTCCTGGAGTGCCTCAAGCCCGGCGTATTGAGGGGTGTATCCGCATCTCGAAGCGACGTTGACAATCAACAAGACCTTCCCCTTGTAAGCTTTCAGCGAGGTGGATTTCCCGTCAATATCCGTCAGAGAGATGTTGTAAATGGAGTCGGCAGCGTGCGTACAAACCACCTGCAGCAGCGACAACGCAGCCAGGATCATCAGTGTTTTCATTGGCTGGAAGCTCGCACGGGGTCCCCACATTCGTCAAATCAGGCCCCTTTCCCGCCACAACTTTTCTTGGTCTTGGACCATTTTTGTCCACCCCTCCCTGCCACAATACCTGCTGAAACTGAAGTTCTTTCCGCCATTCAAAGACGAGTGGGAGGTCATGGCTTCGTGGGGTGAGGCGCAGTTGATCAGATACCTGGACGGCAGAGCTGAATTCAAGGGTGGATCAATGGAGGACCAGATTGCTGCCAGGGAGCGGATCTCGATGTTCCTGAATGATGCGGTGGCCTTGCTCCAAATGCGGCAGTTCTCGATTATCGTTGCGGGAATCAGCTCCTTTGAATCGTGGATCCATTTGTATCGATCGCCATCCAGAGTGACCAGGCCGCATGTAAGGCTGAGCGCAATGCGCGACTTAAACTGGCTCACGCTGCGTTGGCCCACCTCGGCAAAGTGGCTGAGCAGAGTCCGATCCGGATCGACTGCTGGAACATGTGTTGCGGACCATTGTCGAACAAACGCAAGCGCACAGCATTGCCGTATGGAGCAGAAATGAGGACGGCGTGCGGTTTGACATGACCGCCGTCATCGAAGATGACCAATACCAAACTCGCGAAGAGGCAATCCATCCTGCCGGCCGGCTTTCGTTGCTTGCCGAACATCATCCGGTCTGGCGCGAACTGGTGCGGACCGGTCAGCACGGAATGATGGACGACATCGATAAGGAGTCCGCTAAGATGCGTGTCGGCTCCGGGGACTGGCACCGGATGGTGGAAGATATTGACCCAGACCCGGCCTTCACGATTCTCATGAACCACCTGCGGGAAATGGGTGTCCGTGTGGTTCTCTTTGTTCCGATTTTGGTTGCCGGCAACGTGGCTGGCATGCTTGCGATCCGCTTTAAAGAGAAGCGTGCTTTTCGCCGAGAGGAAATCGACTTGACACTGGTACTAGCGCATCAAGCGATGCTGGCGCTTCAGTTGATGCGTCTGTCGCAGCAAAGCCGGCAAGCCGCTGTGATGGCGGAACGCAATCGGATGGCCCGAGACATTCACGACACGCTCGCACAAGGTTTCACCGGTGTAATCTCGCAGTTGGAGGCGGTCGAGGAGGCGATGTCCCAAAGGCTGACGGCGAAAGCCGGCGAGCACCTCACTCGTGCGGGCGAACTGGCCCGCCGGAGCCTGCAGGAGGCACGGCGTTCGGTGCGGGCACTCCGTCCGCGGGCCCTGGAGGAGAAAGACCTATGTGAGGCGCTAAAGGCCCTGATCCAGAAGATGACCGAGGGCACCAGCGTGCAGGCGAAGTTCATGGTGCAAGGCGAACCGCGAAATCTGCCGCCGGAATGGGAGGAGAGCCTTCTGCACATCGGGCAGGAAGTGTTGACCAACGTCCTGCGTCACTCACAGGCCATCAAGTTCATCGCACAGGTTGCTTTCGACGACGGGGAGATTCGCTTGAACCTGCGCGAGAACGGAAGCGGCTTCGACCCCGCAGTCAAACACGACGGCTTCGGCATGCAAGGAATCAGGGAACGAGTCGAAGGGATGGGCGGCCAGTTGGCAATACAGAGTTCGCGAGGTCAAGGCACGGCAGTGGCCATCGTCCTCCCGCTCGCAAAGGCCGCTCGCACGGCTGAGCTATGACTAGCGCGCTCAAGTCTCAAGACCGGCTCCCAGTCACTGCGCCCTCGTGGCCCCAGGGCGGACCGAAGAATCAAGGCACAGACAAGATCCGCGTTCTCATTGCGGACGACCACGTCACTGTCACCGCCGGGTTGGCTTCCATCATCGGCCTGCAATCCGACATGATGGTCGTCGCGGAAGCCGCCAATGGCCGCGAGGCGGTGGACCAATGGCGGAAGCACCGCCCCGACCTGGCGTTGCTCGATCTGCGGGTGGCCCTGCTGGATGGAGTGGGCGCGATTAACGAGATCCGCCTCGAGGATGCTTCCGCCCGGGTCATCGTGCTGACCACCTTTGACACTGACAACGAGATCTACCGGGCAATCAAGGCAGGCGCAAGAGGCTACGTGTTGAAGGACGCGCGGCGGGAGGAATTGCTGGATTGTATCCGGCGCGTGGGCCGAGGCGAGATGTGCATCCCGCTGGCGCTGCTTGAGAAACTGGCGGTGGGGGTGAGCAGCGAACCGCTGACCGGCCGCGAGCTGGACGTGCTAGCCTTGCTGGCCTGCGGCATGAGCAACAAGGAAGTCGGTGCGAATCTTTACATCAGTGAAACGACGGTGAAAGCCCATCTGCGCAGCATTTTCGCCAAGCTGAATGTGATGAGCCGCACCGAGACCATCGCGGCCGCGAGCCGTCGCGGCCTCGTGCAGCTCTAAACTACATCCGACAGGACTCATATGGCCAAGCCGGTGATCTGGACCGTAGATGACGACCCCGATGTGTTGCGCGCGGTGGAGCGCGATTTGCGCCGGCAGTATGGGGATCGCTACCGGGTCATGGCGGCCGATTCCGGCGCCTCCGCGCTGGCGGGTGTTGAGCAGTTGAAACTGCGTAATGAGCCCGTAGCCCTTTTCCTGGTGGACCAGCGCATGCCTCGGATGTCCGGCGTCGAGTTCCTCGAAAAGGCGCTAAGGTTGTATCCGGACGCCAAACACGCCCTCTTAACGGCTTATGCGGATACAGACGCCGCGATCCGTGCGATTAACCAGGTGAGCATTGACCACTACCTGATGAAACCCTGGCACCCGCCCGAGGAGCGCCTTTACGGCATCGTGGACGGCCTGCTGGATGGCTGGCGGGCGTTGTCGAGCGGGATGCCCTCGGCTATATCATCTCCGGCCAGCATCTGTTCCAGCGCGAACACCGCCGTCCCCGGGGGTTGGACCGTGGATCGCGATCCATTCTACCTCGAGACCAGCGTGCCCGGCGTCTTCGTGGCCGGGGACGTCCGGCATAGCTCCGCCAAAGGCGTCACACCTCAGGCGTCGGTGAAGGCGCGATGACCGTGAGGCTAGTGCACGAGTACCTGGGTACGCTCTGAGCATGGATGCCGCCCTGGTCCAAACCGTTCGCCAGGCCCCGCTCTTCGCCGGCCTGCAGGACGATCAGCTCGACTGCATCCAACGCGGGGAAGTCATTGACCTGCCCGCGGGCACGATCCTGGTCCAGGCCAACGCCCCGGCCGAGTATTTCTTTTTGAACCTGGAAGGAGAAATCCGGATAAGCCGCGTCTATAACAAACAGGAAGTCCTGCTGGCCGTGAACAAGCCGGGCATGTTCATGGGCGAAATCCCCCTGCTGCTGGGCGCCCCGTGGCACGCGAACGTGCGCGTCTCCAAGCCCGCGCGCCCGTTCCGGCTCGACCAGCAAGGCTTCTGGCAAATGCTGGGAGAGTGCCGCTGCGTAGCGCGCGAAATCTTCCGCGCCGCCGCGAACCGGCTGCGCAACCTCGAAGGCTATTCCCATCAGAGGCAAAAGCTGGTCTCGCTGGGCACCATGGCCGCCGGCCTGGCGCACGAATTAAACAACCCGGCCGCCGCCGCCCGCCGCGCCGCCGACCAACTCCACGAGACCACGAGTGCCGTGCAAACCTTCCTATGCCAGCTTGGGAAAGCCCTCACCCCCACCGAATGGCAGCACCTGCTGGCCGCCGAAGAGGACGCCCTGCTGCGGCTCGAACGCTCATTGCCCCTTGACTCACTGAGCCGCAGCGACCGCGAAGAGGCACTCACCCGCTGGCTGCATGAGCATGGTATTGCCGAGGGTTGGAAACTCGCCCCCAATTTCGTCCCCGCCGGCCTTGATCCTGAACGGCTCGCAGCCCTCGCGAACAAGCTTAACCCGGCCAGCCACACTGCGGCGGTGGGCTGGCTCGACGCGCGCCTCAACCTGCGCCTGCTGCTGAATCTCGTGGACCAAAGCACTGGCCGAGTGGCCGACTTGGTCAAGGCAATCAAATCCTACACCCACATGGACCAGGCCCCCATGCAGGAAGTTGATGTGCATGAAGGCCTCGAATGCACGCTGACGATGCTGGGTCACAAGCTGAAGAACGTGACCCTGGTCAGGGCCTTCGACCGATCCGTGCCACGCATTATGGCCTACGGCGGAGAACTCAACCAGGTCTGGACCAACCTCATTGACAACGCCATAGACGCAGTCAAAGGCACCGGCAGGATCTGTGTTGGCACTTGCCTCGAGGACAACCAGGTCGTCGTGGAGATCGTGGACAACGGCAGCGGCATTCCCCCCGAAGTCCAGTCCCGGATGTTCGAGCCATTCTTCACCACCAAAGGCGTCGGCTCCGGCACCGGCCTCGGCCTCATGATCAGCAACCGCATCATCGCCGATCACCACGGCCGCGAGATCGAGTTCGAATCCAAGCCAGGCGAGACGCGGTTCAAGGTCCGGCTCCCGGTCACCCGCCGCTCGTAGCTGCCGGCTTGCGAGGCCGAACAGCCCTTTTTGCGAGTGTGCCAGGCAGGCCCGTACAGAGCATCGGCTTACGTTGCCTAGTTCGAAAGTAGTAGAAGGGCCTCGTTCGTTCGCAGGGCAAAAATCCGCCCACACGGTCAATAGCGCCTGACCCCTGCGAAAAGCCACGTTCTTTCTGTGGCTAAATATTACAGGACCAGAATGTCATGAGCATAAAACCCGACAATCTTCGCTACACAAAGTTACCTCTTAGCAACGGGTCCGGCGCGATGCCGGCCCTCGGTTTTGGAACGCTGATTCCCGACCCCATCGCAACCAAAAATGCGACCAAGGCGGCGCTGGAGGCAGGATTTCGCGAGCTGGACACTGCGGAACGCTACCGAACTGAAAATGAGGTCGGCGAAGCGATAAAGGAGGTGTTCAAGGCGGGGAAGATCAAGCGGGAGGATGTGTTTGTCGCCACGAAACTCTGGAACACCAATCATCGTCCTGAGCGCGTCAAACCGGCCTTCGAGGCAAGCCTCAAGAGACTCCAGCTCGACTACCTCGATCTCTATCTCATCCACACCCCTTTCGCCTTCCAACCTGGAGACGAGCAAGACCCGAGGGACGCGAACGGCAATGTGATCTATGACAGAGGGGTGAAGCTGTTAGATACCTGGGGGGCGGTAGAGGAACTGGTGGACCAGGGCAAGTGCAAAGCGATTGGATTATCCGACATCGGCCTGGAAAAGGTGAAGGAGATCTTTGAGGCCGCGACCATCAAGCCGGCGGTTGTTCACGTCGAATCCCATCCGTATCTCCCGGAATGGGAACTTCTAGACTATTGCAGAAAGAACAAGATCGTGCTGCAAGCTTTCGCCCCCCTCGGTCATAATAGCGAGCCCAACGTGCTGGCGGATCCTGTCATCACCGCTATCGCCAACCGGGTTGGCAAAACTCCGGCTCAAGTCGTGCTCGCGTGGGCTATCCAACGCGGGACGGCGCTCCTGACCACTTCAAAGATTCCCAGTCGAATCAAGGAAAACTTTGACGTCTCCACCCTTCCTGAAAACGCCATGCGGGAGATCAACGAAGGAATCAAGCTGCGGGTGAGGTTCAATCCCGTGGTGCAGACTGGAGTTCCCGGGTTCATTCCCAGAGGAAAGTGAAGTCGAAGGGGAAGCAAGGATGAGTGCGAGCGCCAATAAGAATCAAGTTGCCATTGTCACCGGGGGGTCCAGCGGCATTGGTCTGGGGATAACGAGGGCACTGCTCGAACACGGCTATCATGTCCTCGCCAATTCCCGCACGATAAGCAAATCGAAGGACTTAACACCCTCGGTGGACCTTGTCCTGGTGGACGGCGACATCGGCATAAGGGAGACCGCCGTAAGAGTGGTTGATACAGCCGTGAGTCACTTTGGCCGCACTGACCTCCTGGTCAACAACGCGGGCATCTATCTGCCGAAGCCTTTCACCGAATATACGCCGGAGGATTTTGAAACGATGATCCACACAAATGTGGCCGGATACTTCTTCGTAACGCAGCAGGCGGTTGCGCAAATGCGGAAACAGAAGTCCGGCCACATCGTAAGCATTTCCACGGTTTTGACGGATCAGCCTTTGGCGGGTGCGCCCATCTCGCTGCCTGTCATTACCAAGGCCACGCTTCCAGCATTCAGCCGCGCCCTGGCGATGGAATACGTGGCAGACGGTATTCGGGTCAATACGATCTCGCCCGGCGTTGTGGACACTCCAATGCACGCCAACGACGACCACGAAGCCCTCAAGAAACTCCACCCGATTCCGAGATTGGTTCAAATCTCCGAAATCGTGGATGCCTTGTTTTATTTGCAATCGGCGCCCATGGTAAACGGCGAAAACATTCGGATTGATGGAGGAGCCCATGCCGGCGCCAAGTGGTAACGCGGCCGGAGCAGGCCATCTCAGTTCGCGCCTCAGCGGACTCGGTCTGGTACTGCCGACTCCTCCGTCGCCGTTAGGGGCTTACGTGGAGTCCTCAGACACCGGGAACTTGCTCTTCCTGAGCGGAACCCTGCCCGTTGTGAATCGAAAGCTCGCCATTGCTGGCCGCCTGGGGGAAAACCTCTCGGTCAAGGAGGGCCGGGAAGCTGCGCGCATCGCTTCCCTCAATGCGCTGGCAGCCGCGCAGCAACATCTCGGCGACCTCGACCGGCTCAAGAAGCTCGTGAAACTGACGGTGCTGATGGCGACGACGGAGCAGTTTGTCGAGCACGCTGTGGTGGCCGACGGAGCGTCAGATCTGTTTGTCCAGCTTTTCGGCCCGGAAGCAGGCCACGTCCGCCTGGTTTACGGCGTGCAAAGCCTGCCTGTCGGCACCCCATTGATCGTGGACACCATTTTTGAAATCGAAGCGATGCCCTGATCAGTATCCAAACCGCAATACGCTTGAACAAAGAAGGGAAAGTTTAATATGCAAGAATTCAAAGCCTACGCTGCCTCTCGTCCCAAAGGTCCTCTGGAGCCGTTTAGTTTCGACCCCGGCCCTTTGCGCCCGGAGGAGGTGGAAATACAGGTAACTCACTGTGGACTTTGCCACTCTGACCTCTCCATGCTCGACAACGAGTGGGGTATGTCCAAATACCCGTTCGTGCCAGGCCATGAGGTGACCGGCACGATTGTCGCGCTCGGTGACGCGGCGAAAGGTCTTAAGCTGGGACAACGCGTGGGGCTTGGCTGGTGGTCGCAAAGCTGCCTCGCATGCCACGAATGCCTTTCAGGCGATCAAAACCTTTGCGCTACGGCTCAGGGAACCATTGTCGGACGCCACGGCGGCTTTGCGGACCGCGTTCGGGCGCAGTGGGTCTGGGTCCGCCCTTTGCCCGAGGCCCTGGACATGGCAAAGACCGGGCCGCTCCTGTGCGGCGGTGTCACTGTCTTTGCGCCGTTGCTCATTCACCACGTGCCCTCCACTGCGCGTGTGGGAATCATTGGCATCGGCGGATTGGGACACATGGCTCTTCAATTTGCCAACAAATGGGGGTGTGAGGTGCATGCCTTCACCACCAGTGACAGCAAGGAGGCGGAAGCTCGAAAGCTGGGGGCTTACTACGTACACAACACGAAGCAAGAGGGCGCGCTTAAGAAACTTGCCGGAAGTCTGGACCTTATCATTTCCACCATGAACGCGCCTTTGGACGTTGCCGGTCTCCTCGATACGCTCGCCGCCAAAGGTCATCTCCACAACGTTGGGGCTGTCCTCAAACCCTTCGAAGTGCCCGCGTTCGGTCTAATCCTGGGCCAGAAGTCCGTGTCCGGCTCGCCTTCGGGAAGTCCCACCGCAATTGACTACATGCTCGCGTTCAGCGCGCGACACTCTATCGCGCCAATTACCGAGACATTTCCATTGTCGAAGGTAAACGATGCCTTGGAGCGATTGCGTTCGGGCAAAGCCCACTATCGCGTCGTGCTCATCAATGACTTTGCCAAATCCCGGAGTGCGGCCGTGTCCCGCCCAGAGGAGCAATCGGAGACGGTGCTCACTCCCGCGTGAATCTGAACCCACCAAGCAACTACAACTACGGAGGCTGGAATGAATACGACTAAGATGTCCCAAGAAATCAACACAGATAGAGATAATACTGAAAAGCAAAGGAAGGAGGTGAGCACGATGGAAAATGATTTGAACACCATGAAGAGTGCCTTGACTGTTAGCCAGCGGGCAACGATCTGCTTCGCGGCGGGGGTGATAGGCGCAGTGGCGGTGGTCCTTTTCAGCCACGTCCTGTTTGAGCTGGGGCTCAGCGCGACACTCGGGGTAAAGGCGCCGGTTTCCTTGAAGTCGCCGGATATATACAAGCCGCTCTTCTGGGGCGGACTATGGGGCATCCTCTTCGGGCTGTTCATAAAGACCGCCTGGAAGCGGCTGTACCTCATCGGCTTTCTGTATGTCGTGGCCCCGCTCGCGGCGCTCTTTTTGTTTTTCCTGCCCAGGAGCGGTGCGGGATATTTCGGGCTTAAGATGGGGCCAACGTTCACGCTCTACCTGTTACTGGTGAATCTTCCATTTGGGATAATCACCGCTCTGGCCGCGAGGGCGATAATAGGACAGAAGCCGTAAGCGTCCTGGACGAAAGAGAAAGCAACACGATGAGCGAAGACTCGCTCGGCGGCCGGTTCACGTTTCCCGGTACATCATTGACGGTCCAACGGATAGGCTACGGCGCAATGCAGTTGGCCGGCCCCGGCGTGTGGGGACCGCCCAAGGACCCGGACGGTGCCGTCGCCGTCCTCCGCGAGGCGGTCGCGGCTGGCGTCAACCATATTGACACGGCCGACTTCTACGGCCCGCACGTCACCAACCAGATCATCCGCCGAGCCCTCCACCCGTACCCCGCAGGACTGGTGATCGTCACCAAGCTTGGGGCCCGCCGCCCGCCTGACCAGTCGTGGCAACCGGCCATCTCGCCCCAAGACCTGGCCGCCGCGGTCCACGACAACCTCCGCAACCTGGGCTTGGACGCGCTCGACGTCGTCAACTACCGCGCGCTGGGATCGATCCACGGCCGCAAGGAGGGACCCATCGCCGAGCAGGTGACGGTGCTCGCGGACCTGCGGCGCAAGGGGTTGATCCGCCACATCGGCCTGAGCAACGTCACGGCCGCCCAGGTGGCCGAGGCGCAGGCTATTACCGGCGTCGTGTGCGTGCAGAACAACTACAACCTGGCCCACCGCCACGACGACGCCTTGATCGACGACCTGGCCCGGCAAGGCATCGCGTACGTACCGTTCTTCCCGCTCGGCGGATTCACGCCGCTCCAGTCGTCCACCCTCTCGGCCGTTGCGGACCGACTCGGGGCGACGCCGATGCAGGTCGCGCTGGCGTGGCTGCTGCACCGGTCGCGCAACGTCCTGTTGATCCCCGGCACATCGTCCATAGCCCACCTTCGCGAGAACTTGGCCGCCGGGCAGTTGACGCTGTCGCCCCGAACCTTGGCGGAGTTGGACGGGATCGCCGCGGCGACCCTGGCGGTGAAGCACTGATTACGGCAGGCTTTCTGGGAGGCAACGAACCTGGTGCCAGGCCCTGAAACTTGCTGAGCGAATGGTTGCAGTCGCCGTAGGGCTGCTGCAGCCACCGTGAACGCAAGCCCGTGGCCCCTACAATGAAGGATTTGCCGGCGAAGCTCCCAGCGATACGAAAACCGGAAGCACCCGCGGCCACGCCGGGCAGGCGCAGTGTTCGGTGAACCATGCTTGCACTAGGGGACTTCGTCACTGGAGTCAAACGGGCCACAGTCAACTGGGTTGACGGGGATTCTGGCTCCAAAACTGTCCTTCTCCACCCCTCCCAGCCGCGTGCCAATCCCCCCATAGCCCCACCCGAACCACACCGTTACCTCCCCGTAGCACCTCTGATTCCGAATCAGAGGTGCTACGGGGAGGTAACGGCGAGGATACGGGGATGCACGCGCTCCCAACCCGTGGCGGGGCAGTAGCTTAAGCCATTTTCAGCCTGGAGTTTGGGCTTCGTTCCGGGTTTCGGGCTCCGGAGTTCGGATTCTCGACCCCAGGAACCCGTGGAAACGGTCAAATCCGGCCCCACCCGTGGGGACGGAGAGTGTCTTTACGCGGCTGGGGCGAGGACGCGGGCGCGGACCTCTTTCGGGACATCTATCCAGCCGTCAATCTGCTGGCAGGTGCGAATCCAGATGGCTGTTCCAACCTCGGGCACGCCATACCGGGCCACGTACAGCTCGGTGATGTCGCTCCAGCCGTCTTCCGGCGGCGGCAGCAACCCCAGGAACGGGAAGTGGTGGACGTAGCGGACACCACTTCTGACGGGCGCGGCGCCATACACAAGGGTGTGCTGGGCCGCCGGGCCTGAGACACGGAGCTTGAGGGTGAACTTGCCTCCCGTGAAGGTAGCGACCAATTCGTCCACGGGGTTTTGGCTGAAGACAGGCTCAGCCGGTGGGACATCGAACTGGGGCAGGCCCAGGTCGGCGCGCCGGGTGTTCAAGCTCACAAAGAAGTTGTAGCCGTTCAGGCGCAACCGGCGGCCCTCTTCGTTCACGAAGTATTTGTTGGCTGCGAATGCGCACCATGCCGCGCGTTGTTCCAACGTCAGAGTGTGCCATCGACCCGAGACCACGCGGATGTTGCGGCGGTGGTCCTGTTGCTGGGCCGTGCGCGGATTGCGCGGGGGCACGTACGCGCGCGCGACCTTGCCGTGACGCGTCTCGGAATAGATCACGGAGCCCTTCCGGCCCCGCTTGGGAATGGATTTGATTTTCATGTCATTCCAGGCACCCGGCTTCCAAGGTGCTGGTTCACCCGCCTGCAATGGGGTGGGTGCTGCAACCGTAGCCAAACCGGGCCCAGTGAGGCCAGAAGAATCATGCTTGAGTTTTCGCCAGATGAGCTAGAAAGCGTGAGGTGCCGAAGTGGGGCTTCAAGTTATACACATGGCGGCTGGCGGAAACCCGTTTCCGCCTCTACAGAGCAGGGCTTGGCCGCAAGCGTATGCTTCCAAAGTTTTCTTTCACGGTGCTCAGCGTGTTTCTCGTTCGCCTGCGCGTAAAGGGGAGAATGGCGGATACCATTGACCGCCTGGCCAAAGCAGACTATTCGTAGGGCTATGAAGAAGACGTTGCTGGGACGCTACATTGTCAGCGATCCGAAGATTTGCCATGGGCAGCCCACCTTTCGCGGGACTCGGATTCTTGTGGCCGACGTGCTCGAACAGGTGGCCAGTGGCATGGCCTGGGAAAGCATTGTGGCAGAGTGGCGAGGCAGCATTAGCGAGGGGGCCATTGCCGAGGCAGTAAGGGCCGCCAGGGAAACCTTCCAGGAACATGCGCAGGAGTTGGCGCCGAAGCGCGTGGCGGCGTGAATGTCCTGGATGAGAACATCCTGGAAAGCCAGCGGCAGTGGCTGCAAAGCTGGCGCATTCCGGTCCGGCAGATCGGCCAGGAACTCGGCCACAAGGGCATGCAGGATGAGGAGATCATCCCATTGCTGCTTACCTTGCGCCGGCCAACGCTCTTCACACGCGACTTGGGTTTGTATGGCCGCTCTTTGTGTCACGCGCGCTATTCAGTGGTGGTCCTGGCTGTCGGACAATACGAGGTGGCGCACTTTATCCGCCGCTTCCTCCGCCACACTGCCTTCGCCACGCAGGCCGGACGAATGGGCGCCGCCGTGCGGGTCATGCATACCGGATTGGTCGCCTGGCGGCTGAAAGCAGGGCGCGAACTCCGGCTCGCTTGGACCTGACGAGGACGGCGAAGACATTCTGCCCCCAAAGACCTGCCGCAACCGTACGGTTGCGCCACTGCACCCGCCGGCCCGTTTCGGTTACGAGGTGCCAACAGCCACGCCAGCAGCGTTAACTCTTCCCGGGCGTCAGAACAGATTCCCCTGATTTCGGCTTGGGTCACGGCTTGCAGTGAAGGCTTCACGCAGGGCGGCAAGCTTCTCCGGTGTATAGTTGCGCCGAACCTTCACAATTTCGGCGGCAGCCAGTTGGTCGCATCGTTCGTTATCCGGGTGCCCGACATGGCCTTTGAGCCACTGCCAGGTGACACGGTTGCGCCCGGTGGCTTCTTCGAGCTGTCGCCATAGATCATCGTGCTTCACTGCCTTCCGGTCGGCGGTGCGCCAGTGGTTGGCTTTCCACCGCGGCAACCACTCGGTGATGCCCCCGCGCAAATATTCCAAATCAGTGAACAGTGTGACCTCGCACAGTTCTTTGAGGCTCTTAAGAGCAGAGATGGCGGCTTGCAGCTCCATGCGATTGTTGGTGGTGGCAGGCTCCCCACCCGTCAGCTCGCGCACGTGATCGCCATATCGAAGCAGCGCAGCCCAACTGCCAGGTCCGGGGTTTCCATCGCATGCCCCGTCAGTGTGGATCGTTATCTTTTTCCAACTGCCACTTTCTGCCACGCTCAAAATCTCTGTTGTCCTTTTTAGTCAGTCGAGCAATTTCGCAGCGGTGCGTCAGCACCCAAAGGGAAACTGTAGCCGGACATACCAGCCCGCTGGCAGCGCCCTCAGCTCACGTCGCGGAACCAGCGGGGTCTCATGGTGACGCCCAAAACTCCCGGCCGGACGCTACACCGTTGGGCTCGCGCTGAGATTGCTGAACTCGTTCGTCCCCTGGTTGCGGCCGTCGCAGGTGAGCACAGTTTGGCTAAATCAGCCCGAAGACGCGCATTTCCGCGAACCGCAGCGCGTCGCTGAGAGATTCGACGTCTCTTCGCTGGATATGCACGTCAATTTCTTTGGTGAGGAGCTTCAAGGCATCTTCGTGAAGCAGGTCGGCTAGGCGTATTGCTGCCGCACGCGCGAGGAGTCCGTAACCGTGCCCAGAGAGACGAGCCAGCAAGCTAGCATCTTGGACCCTTGCTGCCCCGATTATTCCATATCCTGCAAGGCGCACGAAGAGCGCGCGATTGCTAGGATTCTTGATTGGCAGAAGGTCCTCTTGCGAGGCGCTTTTCCGTTCTTTCCAGGGCAGGTACGTCCAAAACTCCTTTCGCCTGATCGCGTCCTGGAGGGTGTTTGGAATACTATCCGCCCGCCTCGCCGTCAATTCCGCTGCCCGATGGCCGAGTTCGGTGTGATTCCAGAACTTAACTCCGTAGTCGGCCCCCGCGATCTTACCGAGAAGGTTCTCTAAGTCTGATGCAGATCCATGAGTCAGTAACGTCAGCACAACCGGCCGCATCGCTGGGGCAAGGCTGAGCGATTCGACGCAGCGGCGGAGCTGAGGTAGGTGATGACTCGTGCTGACTCGAGCGACCGCTTCGGCAAGAGCTAATCCCTTGCGAGAAGTTGATAAAACTTTACCAACGACTTGGCGCAGTGAAGATACCACACACGGTGCGTCCTATCATGGCCATTGTGAATCCGAAAACCGTAGAGTTTCTTGAGCATCTTGACCCACTGGAATCCAAATACTTTCGCGAGGCAAGAGCCTCTGAGCGCAGGCGAGTGCCCCCACTTCCAATTACAGCCAAGCCGCGCCGTCTGGCCAATAACGGTTTTGAACCCGTAACATGAGAGATATAAACACAACAACCACCTTGGGTTTGTCGGCACGGGCTTGGCGATTTTTTCAAAAAACCTGGCGGGGGGCCACAACGGGAAAGTCTTACAGGAATCTCGCCAATCACTTGTTTAATATACTTCATTGAATGGTGAAGGACAACTGTTGACACAATACCAAGGTGTGGGCGGCGGGTGGCTTAAGTCTCACTGGCAAACCGCCGTTTTGAGTGTCGTTTCGGGTGGTGCTGGTGGTCATGCCTTGGGCCGCAAGTTCCAAAACTTGTCGGCCTCGCTCTTGGGAACCAAAGCCTTGTAGTGACGATGCACAATTTCGACTGAATTTCCCATCTGGTGTGCTGTGTCATCGGAACTGCGAAACATGGCGAAATGATAGGAGCCGAAGGAGTGCCGTAGCCCGTTGGCTGGCCATTCCTGAATCTCTGCGGCTTCAAGCAAAAGTTCTTTGTTCTTTCGGAACCTGCCTTGGTCAACAATCTCGCCGCCATTTTGCAGTTTCTCCCTGCACGGTTCTAACCACGCCAAGAGGGCAGGTTGCATGTCAACGATACGCTGTGAACGTTTCTTGGCGGCATCCGCACCGATTGTAATTGTCTTTTGCCCGAAGTTGAAGTTCCTGCCGTCCAGTCGTACCATTTCAGCGGAGCGGACACCAGCAAGAAGCCCTGTCGCAATATAGGGCAGCAAGTCAAATTCCTGAGCGTGAGTGAGCAACCGCTCAGCTTGTTCTACGGTGAAAATCTCTGGTGCTGTTTCATCTACGGCGGGTCTGTCAATATGTTCTGTCAGATTGGAGTCAACCCACTTGTGCCGTAATGCGTAGCCGTAAAGCTGTGAGATTTTTGTCAGAAAGTTGACCCGTGTCCGCATCCCCCATTCATCGTCCTGAACCCATTCCTTCAATTCATCCAAGGTAATGTCACTGAGTCTCGACTCGCCAAAATCATCCGCAAAGCAGGTAAGGCGGTGCTTCAAATCCCCAATTGTGCGGGGGCGCAAGTTTCTGTTCACGCTATCGTCAATATACTTGTGGACAATTTCCTTAACCGTGGGGGCGGTTTTGTAAGCGAGGACATGCTTTTGATAATACTTCGCCGCTTCCAAGATTGTTACGCTGTGGGGTGCAAGCACTTGGTTTGCCTTCGCTGCGTCAAGCCGAATGTCCATTGGCAGGGAGAAAGCCGCCGTCCCCTCATTGGCTCTGGCAACTCTGGCTTGTTCAGCGTAGGTCTGCGCTTCCTGTTTTGTGGGGAAGCTGGGTCGCTTGCGCTTACCCTCAACAATTCCTAAATCCACAACATAAGAGGGTTGACCGCTGCGATTGGTTTGCGTATAGATGTGGGGCCGTTGTTTGGCGCGTTTTGTTTTGCTCATAAGTGTGCGCCAAATGTCATGCAAACGTCATGCAATGTCAAACAGAAAAATGGCAGAAATGACGTAAGTGCCTGCAAATAGGCAGTTCGGAGAGATGGCCGAGTGGCTGAAGGCGGCGGTTTGCTAAACCGTTGTACGGTCAAAAGCCGTACCGGGGGTTCGAATCCCCCTCTCTCCGCCATTTTGATTCTTCCTGACCCGCAGTGACAG
>Ga0326727_10016857_pt1 | contig 15307 bp, 9 predicted proteins | sample MB2enrmetagenome_FD_207643 | JGI IMG/M metagenome (GOLD analysis project Ga0326727, IMG submission 207643) | Lab enriched peat soil microbial communities from McLean, Ithaca, NY, United States - MB29MY | ecosystem: Environmental > Terrestrial > Soil > Wetlands > Peat | place: USA: New York... | reverse complement strand
GTCTTCCCCGTTCTGTAAGCCAAACGTTTCTGTTCGGGTCGACAAAGACGAACGGACGGTCCTCGAGGTGTCCGGTAAACGACGTCACCAGCTTGGAGGTTGTTCCCTTGTGCCAGGTTACGGCATGGGTCTCGGCGCCGGCGCTCCACAGGCAGTAAACCGCGCCTTCCGGTCCGCGAGCCAGAGCCAGTGCGGAGCTGCCTGGAACCCCGCTCACGGCGACGGACTTCCACGTGTTATCCTCCCAGCGGTAAAGGCCTAAGTCCTCGGAGTAGGCGGCTCCCCACACCTGCCCTGTCGAGTCTTGCACCGCATCCGTAATCTTGGTCGTGTTCACTCGCCACTGCTGAGCGGCGAGGCTGGTGGCGAGACAAATGAGGCAAAGGAATAAGCGTTGCAACGTGCGCATGGTATTCCCCTCACCACGTGTATTGCGGATTGCGCAGAGCGCAGCTCTGCGATTGGCGTCCATCTCCAGCGCTAAAACGCAGAGCTACGCTCTGATGCGCAATCCGGAAAAATATGCGGCGGCGATTCAGTTTCGTGGGTTTAGCCACCAGCAGCGTATGTTTTGTTGTCTTTGCTGGTGCTTGGATTGTGCTGAACCGTTTTCGCCGCGAATACTATGAATCCGCTGTTGAGGGGCCCTTTGCTGCTGAATCCCCCTACTGGACAGTAATCCATATACAAAGTTATTTGGTTTGGCCAATCATCGTCTCGTTTTGGTCTGCTGTCGTGATGCTACTGTTTGAGTTTGCTCACTTTATCGTAGTCATATTCACCAGGAAAACGAAGGCTAAGCATGACTGATTCTCATACAGGGATTGGCGTCCATCTCCCGCGCCAAAACGCAGATCTGTGCTCTGCGCAATCCGGGGTGGCGTCTTGGCGTGAGTCTGTTTATTTTTTCACCGCTTCAGTACCCCGTGGGAATAAACCAGTACGATCCCTGGAAAGTCTTCCCCGGCGCGAGAGTACGCAGATTGGGAATTTTCCCTTCGTGGTACAGGTTGAAGGCGTTGGTGGGTCCCGTCTGGGGCTCGATGCAGACGTATTGCCACTGAAGGGGAGCGAAGCAAACGGCGGTGGTGAATTCCGGGCCGAAGACAACTTCCACCTTGCGCGTGGCGCCGGCCACCCAGAAGCGCGCCAGTCCATCCTTATCCCGCACCAGTTCCGTGAATCCCGCGTCAATGTAAGCGTTACCCAAAGTCAGCGTTCCCGTGCAGGCGGGCAGATACTTCTCGGAGGGTTCCAACTCGCCCGTGGGAATCAGTTCCGGCGGCACCATCCAATGTTGCTTCGCCGCCACGTGCAGCGTCCATTGCTCGCGGGGGCCGTCCGGCACAAAATACGGGTGGTAGCCGAAGTGGATCGGCATGTTGGAATTACCAACATTGGTTATCTTCGTCGCACACTCCAGTTTCCCCCCCTTCAGCCGGTAGGTAACCTCGTGAATGTGGGCGAAGGGAAACTGCGCCATCAGGTCGGGATATTTGTAGAAGTCCATTCGCGAGGTAATCGCCGCGCCGGTGGAGTCGGACGCGGTCGTCTTCACCACTTCCCATCGCTTATCGTAGGAGAGCAGGCCGTGAATGGGAAAGTTGGTGGGCGAGGTGCGCAGGAAGTTTCCCAAATCGCCATTCAGAAGATATTTCTTGCCTTCGAAATAGTAATAGTCCCGATCGATGCGGTTGGCGAAGGGCGCCATCAGCGGATTGCCGCTGCCCAGGCTGCGATCCCTGATGTATTGCTCCAGCGAAGCGGGCGCGTGGAAAACCTCATTCCCGTTGACCTTCAGGCTGTAACCCCAGTTGCCGATGTCCGGGACAAGACTGAAATCCATCTTCAGTTTGCAGTCGCGCAGAAGGTAAATCGTGTGACCTTCCACTTTTTTCTTGGTAACAAAAAACTTGTGCATGATGAAGTCCCCCTCGGAACTAGGATTGGTTTCTATTGGCGGCGAAATCGGTCAGCGGATTATAAGGGCCCGTCTCCAGCGGTTCGTAATTCCAATTCGGCGCGACCCCATCGCCCTTGACGGAACGAATCATCATCCGGTCCTGCTGATTTTGCATCACCGCCTTCTTAAGCGCGGGTCCGTCCCAGTCTTTCTCGGCCAGCATGCGGAGGTGCGCTTCCGCCTGGGAATGCTCGGCACGCCCGGCCACATTCGCACTTTCATTGGGATCGTTGTGAAGGTCGTAAAGCTGCGGCGGATAGCCGTTGACGGTGATGTATTTGTACTGATTCCACCGAACCATCCGGATCGGCTCGATGGTTCCCTCGCCGAGATACTCCGCGATGACAGGATGGTCCTGGCTGCTTTCCTGCCCGCTGAGCAACGGCAAAAGGCTGCGACCGTCCACCTCCGTTTCCACCTTCTCGTGGGCCAGATCGGCAAACGTGGGGAACAAATCGATGAGTGAAACCGGCGGGCCGACGCGCTTTCCTGCCGGCAAGATCCCGGGGGCGCTGACTATCAAGGGCACGCGGCATGACCATTCCAGCATCAAACGCTTGGACCACTGGTGATGTTCGCCGAGCATTTCGCCGTGATCACTGGTGAAGACGACGGCAACGTTTTTGTCCAATTCCAGGCGCCGAAGCTCCGCCAGAAGCTTTCCGATTCGGTCGTCGACCCAGGAAACCATGCCCAGATAATTGCGCCGCGCCTCCTGGATTCGCGCCGGCGTCAGCTTCACCCGGCCAATTCCGTGATGAATCTCGAACCAGTCGTAGGTGGGGCTGAGCCGCCGGATATCGCCATAATCCTGGGGCAAGGGGATTTCCACGTTCTTGTAAAGGTGGAGGAATTCCTGGGTGGTGGTGAAAGGATCATGGGGCTGGGTGAATGATACATAGAGGAAGAACGGTTTGCGTGCTTTCGGGCGAATCGCGTATTCCCCCAGCCAGGCCATCGCCCGGTCAAACGTCATCTGGTCGTACCCAAGTTGCTGGGTCCATTTTGAGGGCCCCAGCATTTGCAATTGCGCGCCGACGGAGGTGCCCTCGTTAAAGACCGGCCCCAGCCGCCAGTCGGGAAGCATGGAGAAACCTGCGGGAAAGATGTCAGGCGTAAACCGCTCGTCAAAGCCGTGCTTCTGGTCGGGGCCCACAAAGTGGCACTTGCCTCCCCCTGCCGTCCGGTAACCGGCGCGCTTTAAATAATGCAGGAAGGTGGGCAGGTGCGCGTCAAATTCCGAGGCATTATCATAGCCGGCGGTTTTGTGCGGCAAGCGGCTGGTGAGCATCGCGATTCGGCTGGGCACGCAGAGTGGGCTGGCGCAGTAGGCGGAATCAAAAACCGTGCCGGCGGCCGCCAGTTGGTCGAGATTCGGCGTGCGGGCAACCTTCTGGCCGTAAGGACCCAGCATGAAGGGCGTCACCTGGTCGGCCATGATGAAAAGAATGTTGGGCGGCGGCTCCGCCACTCCGCTGCGCACCTCGGCGGGCTGGCCCTGCAACAGGCTGGCGGCCAACGCGCCCTGCACCGGGGTCTTCATGAATTCTCGTCGGTCCACGCCTGGCTCCTCTTCAATCCTTGGCCACCGCCGCCAGGATTTCCTGCGGCGATGCCGTGCCCGTACCTTTTTTCATCACCGTAATTGAGGCCACGATATTGCCGAAGCTCGCAGCCTCCACGGGGTCGTGGGTAACGGCCATGGTCAGCGCCGTTCCCGCGGCAAAGCTGTCGCCGGCCCCGCAAATATCCACGGGTTTCTCCACCGGCCGCGGCTTGGACCACGTTTCCTTGCCTTCCTCAAACACCAGCGCGCCCTTCGGTCCGTGCGTCAAGAAGAGCGCCTTGGCTCCCAAAGTTTCGCGCAGCCGCTTGAAGTCCACGCTTCCGAAAAGAGCGTTGCACGCGGCCTCCGCCTCACTGTGGTTCGGCTTCACCATCAGGTTGCGGAACAGGTGGAGGCGCCGGCGCGAATCCGCCAGAAAGACTTTCTCCGGATGCTTTGCGGCCAGGGCGATCAGCGATTCGCGCACCGCCGGCGTTACGACTCCGCCGGCCGAGGTTTCCGCCTGATCGGCCACCAGCACGGCGTCAAATCCATCGATCGCGGAGGCAAGGTTGGCAAGAATTTTCAGCTCCGCCTCCGAGGGCAGCGGCTTGGTGTTGATGAAGTCGGCGCGCGGCTGGTCTTCAACGCCGGTTTCGCTGTTCAAAAGCTTCGTGTAGGTAAAGGTTTGCCAGTGCTTGACGCCCACCATCAGGCTGGTGTCAATGCCGCGCTCCGCCAGGGCGCGGTCCAGTTCAAAGCCAAATCCGTCGTCGCCGCGGACCCCCAGCACCGCCACCTTGGCCGGTTGCAGCGCCGCCAGATTGTTGGCCACCGTGCCGCCGCCCCCGGGCGTAACCTCCGAGGCTACAATTCCCAGGCGGGGGATGCCGGTTTCCGCCGAGGGCTCCGAGGTGGCGGGATCGTAAGTGCACCAGCGGTCCAGGCAGATGTCTCCCACCACCAGGGCGCGCTGCTTCTTGATGCCTTCGAGAATTTCAGGAATGGTCATGGTTGCAGCTCCAATAGGGCGCGCCGCAGGGCAGGCACGGTCGCGCGGTGATCTCCACAAAAATAAAAACTCTCTCCCCCGTCCGCCACGGTCCTAACCAGGATCGTTTTGTGCGGGCGGAAATAATAACCCGGATCGGTCTTGGGCAACTCGTGGTGAATGTCCCCTTGAATCGGCACCAGATCGAACACGGCGGTGGTGAAGTTCTTGATCACCTGCCCGCGCTGGTGCGCCACGTTGCGAACCATGGAAAGCGCCTTCAGATAAACCTCCGGGCCCATGATGGCGGACCCGAAGTTTAACATGATGCCGCCCTCCAACTTTTCCATGGTTTTGGTAAAGATCAGGAAATCATGGTAGCTGGCGGCGCCCAGCGCCTGGCCGTCACAGTTGGGGTGCTCGTGAATAATGTCGTAACCGATGCCCACGTGGACGGTGGCAGGGACAAAATGTCGGTATGCCGCCCCGAGGATGCTGACCCCCTCGTAGGCCAAAGTACCCCTTGAGCAATGGCGTCCCACGGCTTCGCCCAATCCCAGTGAATTTTCCGCAGCTTCGCGAATGATGTCGTTTAATTCACCGGTTTCGCGCCAGAGACCAAATTCACCGCTGCGGATGTAACGCGCCACGCTTTCCGTGGAGGCGCCGATGCGCGCCAGCTCGTAATCGTGGATCGCGCCCGCGCCATTCATGGCGACGTGCGTAATGAAGCCGCGCTCGATGAGGTCGATCACGTGGCGGCTGGCTCCGGCTTTGATGACGTGCGCTCCCATCATCAGAATGCGGGCCGCGCCTTTGTCCTTGGCCGCAAGTAGGCGCTGCGCCATACCCTTCAACTTCGGGTGAGAGAATTCGGGCGCCGGCTCATCGAGCTTCAAGATGTAATCGAGCCCCATGTCGTGCTTGCGCTCGCTCAAGGGCTTGATGAGCAGTTGCGAACGGTCGAAGGTTTCGTATTTTGATTTCATAACGCCTCATGAATTGGGGAACAATTTCTGCAAGAGCTCCTCGCGCGGGAGGAAATTGGGGACGATGAAGTCCGCGCCGACACTCACCAGCCGTTGGCGTTTCCACTGGTCCACCACCTGGCACTCCGGCTCTGCGGTGGCGAGTCCCACGGCAGTCCCCCCCACGTCCTTCACATTCTTGATCTCCACAAAACCATCACCGAACCCGACGAGTTCGTCTCCTTTGCATTCGAGTCCGGAAATCATGCGCCGAATGAGAATCTCTTTGGAAAAACTCTTGTAGTCGTCCTGCGCGCCGTAAATGCCGCCCTGGAAGTATTGCCGAACCTCCAGCAGGTCGGCTTCTTCCAGAGTGTAGACCTCATCGGTGCCGCTGGCGCAATACAATTTCAGGCCGCGATCGCGCAAGGATTCCAGAAAGGCTCGCGCGCCCGGCACCAGATACTTCTCCGGCGGCACAGCGCCCCGCCGAAGATCCTGGCGGCGATATTCGATGTTGGCCATCAGTTTGTCATGATACATCCGCTTGTAAGTGAGGGGTTCGAGGGGTTTGCCACCGCGCAGTTCCACTTGGTGGGCAAGCTCCATCATCTGGTAGATCGTTTGTTCGCCGGTCAGGCGCGCCACAAAATCCTCCACCAGCGTGCGTAATGCGGCCTCGCTCTCGCCGGTGTGAAGTTCCATGAGAATTTCCACCATCATCGGCACCATGATCTCGACCCAGCCCGAGCGGATGAGGGAGATGGTGCCGTCGAAATCAAAAAGGCCCACGCGCGCGTGGGCAGCAGAAGCATTGGGATGCAGGCATTCAACCGTGTTATTCAAAATGTTTTTTACTCCGTGTATGAGATTTGTTCACTTGCCGTGGGCCTCCGCGCCCTCGGAGAAAGAAGGCGGTGTGTCCTCCGGCCTGGTTCCCCACTCCTTGTTGGGAGTATTCGCGAGTTTGAATTGCAAGGTCGCGCCCTGGCCCCAGGCGTCATAACCGACCCAGGTGTGTTGGAAAGGCTTGCCGTTCAGCGTGACGCTCTGGATGTAGAGATTTTTCGCCGAGGCATTTTCACCTTCGATCTTTATGGTTTTTCCGTTTCCGAGATGAATCGTTGCGCTGGGGAAAAGCGGACTGTCGATCGCGAATCCTCCCACCGCCGGGATGGCCGGATACATGCCCAACGCCGCGAAGACATACCAAGCGGACATGGCCCCCAAGTCGTCGTTGCCGGGTTCGCCGTCCGGACTGGGGGTAAAGAGTTCAGTTTCGACCTGCCGAACTACGGCCTGGGTGCGCCAGGGTGCTCCGACATAATCATAGGCCCAAGGCACGGAAAAAACGGGCTCATTCCCGACCCAGAAATAGGGGGCATCTTCACCGGCGTTCAATTCCGTGAAAAAGTTGTCAAGCCTTTGCACTACTTTGGAGTTGCCGCCCATCAGGTCGAAAACCGCCCGCAGGTTGTAAGGGATCATCCAACTGTACTGGGCGGGGTTCCCTTCAACGAAATGGGTGTGCATAAACGGGTCCACAGGGATGAACGAGCCATCCTTCAGACGGGGTTCAATATAACCGATCTGGGTATCAAAGGTATTTTGCCAGAACTGCGCCCTGTGCATGAAGGTCTGGTAGGTGGCCTTGTCCCCCAGGGCGCGGGCGAGTTGGGCGATGGAAAAATCCGCGGTGGTGAACTCGAGAGTTTGCGACGGCCCGCTGTGCGGCCGTCGGCCGGGAGTGTCTGGGCCCAGATAGCCGTACTTCAAGTAAGTATCGAGGCTGTCCCATTCCAGGCAGCGATTACAACGCACACCAGGTTCTGTAGCGCCTTTCAGCATCGCTGCCAGCGCCGCCTTGGTATCAAAACTGCGAGCGCCGAAGGCATAGGCGTCGGCGATGATGGGGCACGAGGGGCTGCCCACCATTTGGCACGCGTCGTCATTGGCGGCGGGCCAAACAGGGAGCGCGCCGCCTTGTTGTGCATCCACCACCAAGGATTGCGCCATGTCACTGGCTTCCTTGGGCACCAGCATGGCCAGCAATTGAATTTCGGTGCGGTAGATGTCCCACCCGGAGTAATTTGTGTATTGCGTGGAGCCGTGGGTCAAGTGAAGTTTCTTATCAAAGCCGATGTATTCGCCGTTGGCGTCGTTAAAAGTATTCGGATGCAGAAAGGTGTGGTAGAGGGCGGTATAAAACACACGCCTTTCGCTGTCGGTGCCACCGCTGACGGAGATTCGCTGCAACTCGCGGTTCCACCTGTTGTGTGCGGCTTGGCGCACCGCACTGAAATCCCAGCCGGGAATCTCCGCCTCCAGATTCTTCCAGGCGTTGGCGACGCTGACGTACGAGAGGGCAATCCTCATCACCACGTCGTGGTTCTGGGTGGTGTCGAACCCCACCCAACCGCCCGTGTGCGTCCCCCTCACGGAGCGTTGTCCCTTGTTTACAGCGGGCCCGTCCCACGTCCCGAAACTTGTGAAGGGCCGATTGAACTCTGCGGCGAAATAGATCGTGTAGCGATGGTTGGCGTGGCAGTATGCGCCGCTGGTGACGCTGCCGGAAACCTTGCGCGGCCCATCGATGGCCATCGTGGCGTCGAAGACCTCTGTGGCATTGCGGCCTAAATCGAAGAGCAAGTCAGAATCAGCGGAAGCGGGGAACCCAAAACTGCCGATACCGGCGCGAAGCGTTGCGGCCAGTTGAACTTTGATCCCGTTATCGAAGCCCACGGAATAATAACCGGGGGAAGCCTCTTCATGAGCGTGGGAAAACTTTGCTCGATAGATCGCTGGGTTCGTAGCGGGTGATACTTTTATTTCCCCCAGCACCGGCTGGATAGGAATATCGCCTGCCATCGGGCAGCCGGGGCCGCTCAGGTGGGTGAGACTGAAGCCCCGGATTATGTGGTCATCGTAAATGTAGCTGCCCACATTCTTGCGCGTAAAACCATTGGAAGTATCGGGACTCCATTGGATCATGCCGAAGGGCAACGACGCTCCGGGATAGGTGCTCCCCGCGTCCGGCCCGGCGGTTCCCACAAAGGTGTTTACGTAATCGGCAGGCCCCAATCCCGTGCGGACATTCGCACCGGCTCGCCCTGACTGCGATTCAGCGTTGAAGGACAACAGCATCACAGCAAGCAAAAGGAAAACCGGCAGGGATGATGGCATCAGCTTACGCATCGTGAACTCCTGATTTCATTTGCCGGAGGCCTCCATGCCTTCCGCAAAGGACGGGGGCGAATCCTCGGGCTTGGTTCCCCACTGCTTGTTGGGAGTATTTCCGAGCTTGAACTGCAAAATCGCACCTTGGCTTAGGGTACTGTAGGGAAGCCAGGTTGTCTCGGAAGGCTTGCCATTCACGCGCAGACTCTGGACGTAAGGATTCGACGCGGAGGCATTTTCGCCTTCGATCTTTATGGTTTTTCCATTCCCCAGATGGATTGTTGCGCTGGGGAGGAGAGGGCTGTTCAGGGCCAATCCCCCCACGCCGGGAATGGCCGGATACAAGCCCAGCGCGGCGAAGACGTACCAAGCGGACGTCGCTCCCAGGTCGTCGTTCCCAGGCTCACCGTCAGGCTGAGGCGTAAAGAGTTCCACCTCGACGCGCCGGGTAACGGACTGCGCGCCCCAAGGGGCTCCGGCATAATCGTAGGCCCAGGGGACAGCAAAGACCGGCTCATTCCCGATCCAAAAATACGGCTTGTTATCGCCCGCATTCAATTCCGTGAAAAATTTATCGAGTCTTTCCACCACTTTGGCGTTTCCACCCATCAGGTCCAATAAGGCCCGCATGTTGTAAGGTACCATCCAACTGTATTGCGCGGCGTTTCCTTCCACATATTCTGCTTGATGTCCATCGAAGTTATACCGGCGCGCCCCAGGGTCCACCCGGATAAAGGAGCCGTCCTTCCTCCGTGGCTCGATATAGCCGGTTTGCGTATCAAAAATGTTTCTCCAGAATTGCGCCCTCTTCATGAAGGTCTGGTACGTGTTCTTATTCCCAATCGCTTGCGCAAACTGGGCGATGGAAAAATCCGTGGTGGTAAACTCCAACGTATGAGCGGGGCCGCTGGAGCGATGATGCCAGCGAATGGTGTCCGGGCCCAGGTATCCGTATTTCAAATAGTCCTCGAGATTGTCCCATTCCGGGCAAAACACCGCCTTGGCATTGGGATCGGTGGCGCCTTTGAGCATGGCCGCCAGCGCCGCCTTGGTGTCAAAGCTCCGGGCGCCGAAGGCATAGGCGTCCGCGATGATTGGCGGCGATGGGTTGCCGACCATTTGGCAAGCTTCGTCATTGGCCACGGGCCAAAGCGGCAGGCCACCTCCCTGTTGTTCATCCATGACTAAGGATTGCACCATGTCACTTGCTATTTTGGGGAAGAGCATCGCCACCAGTTGAATTTCGCAGCGATAGATGTCCCAGCCGGAGTAGTTTGCGTATTGAATGAAGCCCTTGGCCAGGTGGATCCTATCGTCAAAACCGATGTATTCATTGTTGACATCGCTGAAAGTATTGGGGTGCAACAGGGCGTGATAGAGGGCCGTGTAAAACACCCGCCTCTCGTCGTCGGTGCCGCCATTCACCGTGATCAAGCCCAGATCATGATTCCACCGGTTGTGGGCCGCCTGACGCACCGCGTCAAAATTCCAACCCGGAATTTCCTTCGCAAGATTCATCCGCGCGTTCGCCTCGCTGACGTAAGAGAGGGCAATCTTCATCACCACGCCGTGGTCTTTCGTCGTGTCGAATCCCACCCAACCGCCCGTGCCTGGACCCGTTACGGATCGCTGGCCCTTGTTCACGCTCGGTCCATTCCAGGTTCCGAAGCTCGTGAACGGACGGCTGAACTCGGCAGCGAAGTACACGGTGTATTTGTCCTCGGTGACACTGCAAAAGTGGCCGGTGGAAACGCTTCCGGCGATTCTCCTGTCGCCCGTGATTTCAATTGAGGCGCTGCTCACGCTGGTGGCGTCACGCCCCACATCAAAGAGGATGCTGGAGTCGGTGGAAGCGGGAAAGGTGAAATTACCGATGCCCGCTCGTGTCGTTACAGCAAGTTGGACCTTTGTCCCGTTGTCGAAACCCACGGAGTAGAATCCGGGTGAAGCCGCTTCATTGGTGTGGGAGAATTTTGCCAAATAGGCGGTGGCGCTGGTGGCGGGCGACGTTGCCACCTCGCCCACGGTCGGCTGGATCAGAACATCCCCCATGATTGGGCAGCCGGGGCCGCTCAGATGGGTAAGGCTGAACCCTCGAATGCCATCATCATTGTATATGTAACTTCCGGAATGCGTGATGAAGCCCGTCGTGGTTTCCGGACTCCACTGGATCATCCCAAAGGGTAGCGCCGCTCCGGGATAGGTGTTTCCCATGTCAGGTCCGGCGGTTCCGACGAAAGTGCTCACATAATCGGCAGGGCCGGTGGGACTGGCCGCCCGCGCGCTCGACTGCCCTGACCTAGACTCAACGTTAACGGAACACAACATCAGAGAAAGGAGGAGAAGTACCGGGAGGGAGGATTTCAACGCTTTGCGCATCATGAACTCCTAAATGCAAGAATGATTCTGGCCAGCCGCAGGCTGGTCTTTATTCTGATTGCGAGGAGGTGGAACGCACACTTCTCCACAGGCTGCTCCTGCCGGTGGCTGTGAAAAGTCGGTTCGTTTACACCCTCACGCGCCGCTCGCAATAAGTCGGCGGAGGGAAATGATACACCCGAGCGTGCCTGGAATCACCTGCGCGCAGAGCTTCTCTCCGCGTGCCGGTTGAACCGCCTTCTGGTTTCGCTACGGTTTCGTCACTCCGCCTGCGGCCTTCGCAAACTCCGCTTTCACCGTGACGATTTCGTAGGGATGGATGGTCAACGTTGTTTCCTTTCCGCCGTCCGCGAGCACCAGTGGCGCATCCTGCTTTTCCATCAAGTTGACCTGCGCGGCTTGCGTCGCGGCTTCCGGGAAGCGGAGCCGCACCGCGCTGGTTTTTCCCTCAAACTCGAAGAAGCGGAACACCAGCGCGTTGCTGTCTTCGGCTTTTTTCATCACCGTCAGAATCACGTTCCCCGGTTCGATCTGCACCAGGGACTGGGAAGCGGGCAAAATCCCTGTGTGCGGCACGGTGGTAACGGGGATCAAAGGGAAGTTGAGTTCGTAGCCGCGGCGCTCGGTTTCTCCGGCCTTCCAATCGCCCACGTGCGGATAAAGGGCGTAGGTGAATTCGTGGAAGCCCTGGTCGGCTTGGGGGTCAGGGGAAGTAGGCGAGCGCAGCAGGGAGAGGCGAATGACGTTGCCCTTCGTGTCGTAGCCGTACTTGCAATCGTTCAGAATACTGAGGCCGTGCTGCGAATCCGACAAGTCTCCCCACTGGAGCGCCGGAACCTCAAACATCGCCTTCTCTTCAGGAGTATTGCGAGTGGTAGGGCGCTGAATGTTTCCGTAAGGAATTTCATAGGTGGCAAACTTGCTCTCCACGCTCACCGGGAACGCGACTTTCAGCAGGATGTGCTGTTCATGCCAGTCGACCTGCATGTGCACATCCACGCGCGGTACGCCGGGGTACATGCAAATATCCTGGATGAACGATGAACTCTGAAACTTCTTCTTTACCCGGATGACGGCGCGCAGGGGAGTGTTTTCGACGAGCTTGACTTCCTCGGCGTCCGTCAGGCTCCACATCTGCTTTTCAAAATCCCAATCGATATTCCATGCGTCGCTGCTCCGGGGCTTGTCCACAAAAGTCTGGAGCAGGTTGCCGCAGGCGCCCGGCGCGAGCTCTTCCCGCCCATCCTGCTTGTTAACCAGGCTGGTGATGCAACCGGTTTGGGAATTCACCTTGATGCGCAGAAATTCATTTTCCATGCCGTTAATGCTCGCCGCGAGCGCGGTTTTGGACGGCATATACGGGGAACCGGACACGAGGTAAATGACGGAATAACCCATTCCCGGCACGTTCTTGGCCAGCAGCCGGACCTTTACCGTATTTGTCGCACTGTCGCGGGCGATGATGGTCGATGGCAACACCGCCCCGGAGGCATCAAGCGTCAGCACGCCCTCGACCGGGAAGGGGAACTGCGCCTTGACCTCGATAATGTCCGTGCGGGTCCAGGAGAGAGGGTTGAAGAGGACCACGGGCACGCCGCCGCCCCGCGTGTTGATGCGCGCCGCCAGTGTGTCCAGCGATTGCGCCAGAATCTTGTGGCCCGAAAGACTGACTTCGTGCAAAGCCCGGGCCGCATCCACATAGTTAATAGTAATGCCCGAGCCCGGCAAGATGTCGTGGAACTGGTTGAACAGGACCTTCTGCCAAGCCTCCTCAAACTGCGGTTGGGGGTAGGGTTGCCCGTCGAGCATGGCCAGCGAAGAGAACTTTTCCGCGTTCAGCAGAAGCTCTTCGCTGTGCCGCATGCGCTTTTTGGTTTCGGCCTGGGTGGTGTAGGTCCCGCGATGGTGCTGGAAGTAAAGTTCATTTTGCCAAACCGGAATCTTGAGGTGATCCTGGTTCTTGATAACGTCATCGAAAAAGGACTGCGCGGTGCTGAAGGTCGCTTTGGGGTAAATATTCGGGCCCTTCTGCCAGCGCAGAATGGAATCGAGCACATTGCGGGTGGGGCCGCCCCCGTGGTCTCCGACCCCGTAACACAACATGATGTTCGTGAGGCCCGTGCGCTGGTGGTAATCGGCAACCTCATGGGAAACGCGCGCGGGATCAAAGTGGTCTCCCAAGGGGCGGGGGAAATAGGAAAGCACGCGGCTGCCATCGGGCGATTCCCACCAGAATAGTTTATAGGGGAACTGGGTGAATTCGTTCGAAGTGAGCTTCCAGGTCATGAAGTAATCGATTCCCGCGCGCTTGTAGATTTGCGGCAATTGCCAGGTGAACCCGAAGGAATCCGGGTTCCACCCGATTTTCACCTCCACTCCAAACTTGTCCTGGAAGTAGCGCTTCCCCAACACCACCTGCCGGACCAGCGACTCACCCGAAGGCAGGTTGCAATCGGGTTCCACCCACATACCGCCGACGAGTTCCCAGCGGCCTTCTTTCACGCGCTGTTGGATTTCCTGGAACAGGGCAGGGTATTTCTCTTCCATCCACACGAAGGCGGCGGCGGAGGATTGGGTGTAATAGAAATCCGGGTATTGCCGCATGAGTTGCAGGGTGGAGTTGAAGGTGTTGCGGACCACCTCCACCGTCTCGGTCCAGGGCCACAGCCACGCCATATCGATGTGCGATTGTCCCACCGCGAAAACGTTGAACTGTCTGGCCCAATCGCCCAGGGGGTTCAGTTTTTCCTGCGCGGTTTGAAGGGATTTCTCGAAGGCGGGCTCGTCGCTACGGTCGAGGGCGGAAAAATCTATAGCTTTAACTGCGGCGTCGAGTTGCTCCCGGCGCGGCGATTCGCCCTCGGGGCTGGCGCTGATCAAGTAATGTGCCGACCGAATCTCGCCGGCAATCAGTCCGGGATCGGGCCGGCCCTCGGGGTAGTCCACCAGCAGCGCGGCGGTATCAATCCACGTCGCCCCGGAGGCCGCCGGGTTATTTACGGCAACAAGGATTTTGGTGCCTGGCTCGGCCTTGTCCGTGACAGGGATCGGTTGCTCGGTGTTATCGTCTTGAGTCATCTCCACCAGCGAGCCATTAAAGTAAACTCGAATCTGTGCCGATCCTGCACCGCCCGCGTGCAAATCCAGGCGAATTCTTGCCCCGCGAATGTCGTACCCGCCCGCGGTGGGAGGAATCTCTATCCATCGGCGGAACCAGGAAGGGCCGTGGCCCCAGCGGTCCCGGACGTGAACTGGCGCCCAGGCGGAATCATCGAGTGCGGGATCTTCCCCGTGCGCGACCTCATCGTAATGCCCTTTCCAGTCAGAAAGCGGCACGACCGACATCGCCTCGAGACGCGTCAAAACCGCCTCGTAGGGGGTTGGAGGCAGTTGTCTTTGCGCCCGGAGTGGCACGATTCCGGTTAAAAAGGCCACGCCGAAAGCTAGGAAGAAGCGGGATATGATGCGCCCGCGGGCGACCCGGCAAATTCCCCATCGATTTGCTGCAGTGGAATGCCGCATCCACATAATGAAATCCGTCGGGTTTAGGGTGTTTATCATGGGTCACATCCTTATAGAACGCATGAAACGCCGGGATCCGGCGTTTACGTGAGTTGACTTCGCGGCGCGGCTGATTCAAGATACACCCAAGCGCCATGGAACTACGTGAAATTCAGAGCTTCGTTCTCCTCGCCAGGACACACAGCATCCTGGAAGTGGCTCGCGAGCTGGGGCGCACACCGGGGGCAGTGCACAAACACCTGAAGACCCTGGAGGCAGAACTGGGTGTGCGGCTCTACGAAAAACGTGATGGGGCGCTCCGCTTGACGGTTGCGGGCGAGGCGGCCATACCCCATTTTCAGGAGATTGTAGCCCGCCGGGACTCCCTGATTATGGCCATTGCCGATTGGAAGCAGCAAACCGGCGGCTTGGTGCGGGTGGGAGCGGGCCCCAACTTCAGCAGCTACATGCTCCCCCGGATCATTTCCAAGTTCCAACACAAGTATCCGAAGGTCGAGATCTTCATTGAGACCGGAAACGCCAAGCTCTTGACGGAATCCCTGGAAAACGGCTCGTTGGATCTCATCTTTGAGGTGGCTTTCCCGGATGAGGAGCGTCACGAATTTATTCCCATGGCCTTGTGGGAATCCCATGTGGGCATTGTCTCGGCGCGCGCGGAACTGCCTTCCCATTGCTCGATGGGGCGCCTGGCCAGTGTCCCGTTCATTCTCTTCCAGAAGGGCTCGCGTATGCAGAATATGATCGACGCCCACTTTCAGCGT
>Ga0326727_10016855_pt1 | contig 15312 bp, 10 predicted proteins | sample MB2enrmetagenome_FD_207643 | JGI IMG/M metagenome (GOLD analysis project Ga0326727, IMG submission 207643) | Lab enriched peat soil microbial communities from McLean, Ithaca, NY, United States - MB29MY | ecosystem: Environmental > Terrestrial > Soil > Wetlands > Peat | place: USA: New York... | reverse complement strand
ACCTGCGGGTTGCGATCGACTATGCCCGGGGCCTGCCGCAGGTGGATGCGACGCGGGTGATTGCGGCCGGCGTCTCGACGGGCGGATTCACGACTGTTGCTCTCACTGCCGATGCGCCGCCCGGCCTGGTGGCAGCGATTAATTTCGCCGGGGGACGCGGCTCCAAGGCCGACCACGACGTGTGCAATCCCGGCGACCTGGTGGATGCCTACAAGGATTTCGGAAAGACTTCGCGGGTGCCGATGCTGTGGATTTATGCGCAGAACGACAAGTATTTCTGGCCGGAGCTGGCGGAGAAGTTCGATGCGGCCTTCCGGTCGAAGGGTGGGCAGGATCAGTTTGTGCTGGCGCCAGCTTTCGGAGAGGACGGGCATAGGCTGTTCCGACATCCCGACGCCTGGAGCGCCACGGTGGACGAATTCCTGAAGGCGCAGAATCTGACGCCGCTGAAGGAACCGCTGCCGGAATTGAAGCCGCCCGATCTTCCGGCTCCTGCCGGGCTGAGCGAGGCGGGGGTGCAGGCTTTTGAGAGCTACCTGCTGTTGGGGCCGCATCGCGCCTTCGCCACCTCGGCGCATCACTACGGGTTTTCGTCGGCAAACATGACCGTTGATGAGGCGCGGGCGAAGGCGCTGGAACAGTGCAGGCAGGCTGGGCAAAAGAAGGAGGCTTGCACGGTGGTGTATGTCGACGATAAGCAGGTGCAGCCGTGAGAACGGGGGGATTTGGACAAGAACTAAAGTACATAAGGAACCGTAGAGAAGCAAAAACTGTAGATAGGTGAAACTATCCCAGCTTAGGCACGATGGTGCTGTGCCGAAGGTCGGGCACCCGGCGCGGAGCGTGGGCGCTGCTGGATGAAAATGCGCAGGTCATTTTGGGGTATGAACTTCGGATTCAGAACAGCAGTGAGCGCAATCAGCCGGGCGCTCAGAAATTGGCGTAGATTCCTCCCGGCGATCCAATCGGGACCAGTTGGCACACTTCGCCGCCCGGACTCACCAGGTAAGCCCAGGGCCGAATCACGCTGTGCGCGGCTCCTTCAGAAAACATCTCGCTTATCCTGAAGGCACTCGCATTCTCTTTGGCCTGCTGCTGGGTGTGTCCGTCGCAGGCGATATTGGGCGCATCGGAGTCAGTCTCGCCGATCATTGCAATGTCCTCTTCTGTGTTTCGATGCGCGACCACAAACTGCCAGACTGCGTTATAGGCGGCTTCGGCAGTGCTCTTCACGTTTGCGCTAAGTTCGCAGCCATTCGCGCCACTGACGCAGGCATAAACATGAAAGTCGAAGGTCCCGGGTTTCCAATCCGCGGGTTGCCTGGGGATGGTAATCATTCCGGAGTTCGAGCCGCCGCACAGCAGACCGCCATTGGCCTCCGAGACAGGGTTGGGAAAGTCGCCCATGCCTCCGATGTATCCGCCGGTCTCGGCAGCCAGCAGCAGCGAGCCCCAGATCGCATAACCGGAATCACCGAACATCGAATCGCAGGTCGCTCCAGGGGTTGACACCTGCGGCGTCTGGACCGAGAAGGTCGCGGCGCTGGATTTGAAACCATGCATCTGTAACGCGCCGCCTACGCGGGCCAGCACGGGTGTCTCTGTGATGGGGTCATAAACCTCGCGCGCTTCATTGGTAAAATTCCATAAGTCGAGCTCATTCTCGACGTCCCATTCCTCAATATCGATTCCCACTTTTTCGGCCTGCGCGGCGACATCACCCACAAGGGAAATAAACGGCGACCAGCCCCAGAAGACAGGGTTTTTCGGGGAGCAATAGTAGGCCTCGTTATCCTCCTTGTCGGCCGGATTATAGCCGTCGGCCGGGTCGAGCCCATACGGCAGCCAGGGGAAAAACGCGAGCGTCTCGCTCCCGGTATTCGCGCACTGCGGCCCTTTTCGGTAGGGGACGGTCATGGTCTTGAGGCTGATGCCCGACGCGGAACCGGACCACACCTGGTTGAGCGTTGACGTCGGAGTCACATTTTCGATGCCGGCGGCTTTCATATCCGCGAAGAATGCCTTGAGATTTTCGAGCCACGCCTGGCTTATGTTTCCCCTGGCATCGAACGGCGTGCTGCCCGCGCCTCCGCCGAGGGCGAATTGAAACCGGATACCTCGCACGCCTTGCTTTGCATAATAGGAGAGAAAATTCTGCATGCACTTGCGGACGCTCAGGTTCGCGGAGCAAGCCGGATAGATGGAGCGATCCGTGTTCAGAACTTTGTAGGTGTACTGGTCAACCCAGAGCGGGCCGATGTTGACTTCGAGGCTTGGGCGCACCACGCCCGATGAAGAGTGCACCCATGGGGTCAAAGCCGCAACACCAAGGAGGAAGGGAGCGAAATGACGCCAGAATCTGTCGCGCATGGCCGGCCTCTTTCCATGCCGCGATCTCCGCGGCGTTTTTCACGGCAAAGACCGTGGGACCAAATTCAGCAGTAATCAACCGGACTGCCCATCTTCCGTGCCTGGCCACCAGAGAATATATCTCCGAGTGCCCGGTTCGCCAAGTATTTCGCATTCGTTCTGAAGCCGCAGGTCCAACCTGTCAACGGCCACGACTTGATTCTCTTCGGCAGCTTCAGTCGCCGGCATCCGGAATGCCTCACTGTATCGCACACCACGGTTCGACGCCTGCAGCTCCTTTCACTGCATAGTGAAGCACTCCTGACTGTCTCAGCATGGTGATCCGCGTGACAAAAAAGGGCGGGCCGAAGCCCGCCCGTTCAGTATGCGCAGGCGATGTGAAGACTCTAAAAAACGCCTGCCATATAAACTTCCGACTGCTGTGGTTTGCTGCTGCGAGCGCCGCCCTCGGCCAGCAGGACCGGGGACATGGTGATGACCGGGCAGTGCGAATGGGCCAGCACCTTGTAGACGATGCCATGGCGGGTGATGGCGGCGAAGGCGGATGCGCCGTGGGCGCCGAGCACGATGAGGTCGGCCTGCTGAGCCTTGGCCTGATAGAGCAGCTCTTCGGTGGGGTCGCCGGGGACCACGATGGTTTGCACGGCGATCTTTTCCTGCAACTCGATGGGCACCAGGGAGAGCAGGTCAGCCTCCATCTCGTCGATGGTGCGGCCGGCAAAGACTTCGGCGCGCTCCTGGGGCCGGACCACATGCTGCAGGATGAGGCCGGCGTTGTGCTGGGCAGCCAGCTCAGCGGCAAAGCTCACCACCAGGTAGCTGGTCTCCTGCATGCTGACGGCGCAAAGAACGGTGCGGGTGGCGAAGTTGCGATAGGCGCCGTCGACCACGTCGGGACCCACGATGTAGACCGGGACGTTGGCGGTGCGAAGGACGGCCTCGGCAACGGAGCCCACCAGGAGCTTGCCGATGGGTCCGGGGGAATGCGTACCCATGACGACGCGGTCGATCTCGCGCTCGCGCAGGAAGGCGAGAATCTGGTCGGCGGGCAAGCCGGGCCGGACGACAATCTCGCAGCGGAGGCCGGCGGCGCGGGCGCGTTGGGCCAGGGGCTCAAGCTCCTTCATCTCAGCGCGCGCGGCCGCGGCGTAGTCGTAGTAGCGGATTCCGGACGTCTCAGATGCGGCAACTACCAGCGTGTCGTAGGCGTGGAACAGGATAAGATCGGCGCCAAACTCGACGGCCTGCGCAAAGGCAAAGGAGAAGGCCTTTTCATTGGCGGGGATCTCGGAGGCGAAGAGGATGGTGGAGGGTTTGCTCCAACCAGCCTTGATGACGTTGGCCATGGAACCTCCTAAAGGTGCGGAGATACTATCGCAGACTTGCAGGAAGATTGCAGTGTTTTACGTCACACCAGGCCGAAAATCGATCATCCCGAAGCGGGAAGCTCGGTTCTATATGGTGAGACGCACTACGGAGCCGGAACGATGCCTGAGAATCGAGATTCGCTCGGTCTTCGCCGGAGTTTCTCCGCAGGGACGGCCAGGACAGCTCGAAGGACTGCAATCAAGTGATCTCAATCACAGCGGGGCGAGCGAAGGGGGTGCTCTTCTAGTACGGAATCGTGGCGCACCAGAGCGCTTCTTCCCTTGATGGGACTTTGCGGGTACCGTGCAACGGATCTTTCGGAAGAGGACCGAGCACGTTATCGGCGGGAGTTCGATTCCCGAGAGCGAAGGATCGTTCAATCCCCGGCGCACGGCCCCTCCTCCGGGCCACGCCCGCCGCGCTTCAACTGGAGGTTGTATGCATCCGATGCACAATATTCCCGCCCGTGGCGGATTGAACTTCGATGAAACGCCGTTCCTGGCCATCTGGGAGGTTACCCAGTCCTGCGATCTGGCGTGCAAGCACTGCCGGGCTGCGGCCCAGCCCATCCCTCACCCTGACGAGTTGACCACCAGCGAAGGGAAGGCGCTGATCGACCAGATCGCCGACATGCATGTGCCGATCTTTGTGTTTACCGGCGGCGATCCGCTGAAGCGCAAGGATGTTTTTGAACTGATCCGCTATGCCGCGGACAAGGGCGTGCAGGTGGCGGTGACGCCAAGCGCGACGCCGCTGCTGACGCGGGAGGCCATGTTCAAGCTGAAGGAGGCGGGCCTGGTGCGGCTGGGCATCTCGCTGGATGGCTCGACGCCCGCGATTCACGATGCGTTCCGCGGGCTTCCGGGCGCGTGGGCGCGCACGATTCAAGCCATTGAGTGGGCTAACGAGGCGGGGATTCCGATCCAGGTGCACTCCACCATCAGCCGCCACAACGTGGACGATCTGGATAACCTGTGCGCGCTGTTTGAGAAGCTGGCCATCGTGATGTGGAACGTATTTTTCCTGGTGCCGGTGGGACGCGGGCAGATGGCCGACCTTCTGACGGGCGAGGAATTCGAGCAGGTGTTCGGGAAGATTTACGAGCTGTCGCAGCGGGTGACCTTCCAGATCAAGACCACCGAGGCGATGCACTACCGGCGCTACCTGCTGCAGCACAACCTGGAGGAGCGGCGCATGGGGCACGGACATCCGCGTCCGGCAGCCGCAGCCGCCTACGAGCCGGGCGCGCCAACTGCCGATGCGCAGACGCGCACAGCGGGCTGGGCTACGCGGAGGGTGAACGACGGCAAGGGATTCCTGTTTGTGTCGCACGTGGGCAATGTGTATCCCAGCGGGTTTTTGCCCATGCACGCGGGCAATGTGAAGCAGACGCCGCTCAGCGATATCTACCGCAATTCGTCGATTTTCAAGGCGCTGCGCAACACCAGCCGCCTGGAAGGCAAGTGCGGGGCGTGCGAGTACAAGGAGATCTGCGGCGGCTCGCGGGCGCGGGCCTATGCCGTAACCGGCGATCCGCTGGCCGAGGAGCCCTGCTGCATCTATCAGCCGAAGAACTGGGTTTCGCGGGACGTGGAGGAGCCGGTGGCTGTGTGACGGACGGATGCATGGCCGCTGATTAGACTGAGCATCGCGAGAGGGCTACTGCTTCAAAGCCGGGTATGTCGACAGAATCCAGTTTTCAACCAATGCCAGAAACGACCTGGCGTGCAGGAGGAGTTCGTCGGCTTCGGTTCTGGTGGCGATGGCCGCTCCGGTATAGTCGATTTCGTTCCGCTTGCGACGACAGGCATCGAAATAGTCAGCCAAGCTGGCAGCGGATTTGCCGACGGCCAGCTTGACCGCCTCGAAGTTCAGGCGGTGATGACCAGGAACGCTGGCCACGCGGTATCCTGCGCAGGCGATGGCCATTTTCGCGGTCTGGAGAGCCGCGTTATAGGCGGTGGCGAAGCGACGGTCTTCAGAGAGCGCCACAAGCGACGCGTCAGCGAGATCACGCGCCACTAGGCGGCGAAGTTCGGTTAGCTCCTGCCGGCTGGTCTGGTGCCGATGGACTTTCTTGTCTTGCAGCAGCTTCTTCCAACTCATCGAGCCTGCCCTTCAGAGGTACGATCCTGGTTCTCAATACGGAACGCAGGAAGTGGTTCCGCTCAGCCAGTTTGCGGCGGAACTCCTGCGGGGAATACAGGATGACATTGACCTCGCGGAGGAAGCGGGCCTCGAGTTTCCGCAAGGCGGGGAGCAGGTCGATCTGCTTCACTGTGCCGACAATTAGTATATCCACGTCGCTGCCTGCACGCACTTCTCCGCTCGCGACGGATCCATACAGAATCGCCAGTTCAATGCGTGCGCCAAACTGCTTGAGCGTATCCTTGAGCGCAGGCACGATGCCGACGGTTTTCTCAATCAAGCCGTGCATCTCGGGAAAGACAGGCGATTCAGAATTTGCCTTGAAGTAGGCGCGCCGACCTTCCTGACGGCGTTGAAGCAGTCCGGCCGCGACCAGGGAATCGAGTTCGCGCTGGAGACTGGACGGTCGTTTGCCCAGGCGCCGGGCTAACTCCGACATATACCACCACCGTTCCGGCTGCATCAGAATGACGGAGAACAGGGCTGCCCTCACGGAAGGGAAAAGAGCGTCGAGAACGGCTGGATTACGCATAATGCGTAATTATAAACGCAAGATGCGTAAATATCCCACCCTGCAGCGGAATCGGACGGACTGCAAAGCCGATGCAGAGAGCAAAAAGGTGTTCCGGGTGGCTCTGCGCAGAATCTGCCGGCATTCGAAGTCATTTCAGGTGATATAAATCACATGCAACGCGCGGTTGCCGCGTTGATTCTAAGTCTGTGAGTGGATACTCCCGGCATGGAGGAGGTTTGCTCCCTTCGTGTGCTGCCGGGGTTCACTCCTCTAAAATGGTGTGGGGTTGACGATGCGGACGGCGATCATTGGCGGGGGGATAGCGGGCTTGGCCGCCGCCTATGAACTGGAGAAATCGCGGGCTGCGGGCGCGGCGGTGGAGTACACGCTGTTTGAGGCGAGCCCCCGGCTGGGCGGCTCGCTGGCCTCGGAGATTGTGGGCGGCGCGGTGCTGGAGCGGGGCCCCGATTCCTTTCTGACGGAGAAGCCGGCGGCGGCCGAGCTGTGCCGCGAACTGGGGCTGGGCGGCGATCTCATCCCTTCCAACGACGCATCGCGCAAGACTTACATTGTGGTTCATAACCGGCTGGTGGCGCTGCCCGACGGGCTGATGTTCCTGGTGCCCACAAAGCTGATTCCGACGGCAATGACAAGGCTGTTCAGTCCGCTAACCAAGGCGCGGATGGCGCTGGAGTTGCTGCACCCGCCGCGGCGCAACGGCGACGAAGACGAGTCGGTAGCGGCGCTGGTGGAGCGGCACTTTGGCGCGGAGGCCGTGGACCGGCTGGCCGATCCGCTGCTCTCGGGGATCTATGGCGGCGACGCGGCGCAACTGAGCGCGCGGACAGTCTTGCCGCGGCTGGTGGAGATGGAGAGCGAGTTTGGCTCGCTGACGCTGGGCATGCTAGCGGCGCACCGCAAGATGCGGGCCAAGGCGAAGACGGCGGCCAACGGGAACGGCAAGGCGCCTCCTGCACCCCGGGCCATTTTTACGACTTTGCGTGGAGGGATGCAGCAGCTGGTTAACGCGCTGACGGCGCGGATCGATCCGGCCGCGGTGAGGCTTTCGACGGCGGTGAGCGCGCTGGACAGGGTGGAGGGCGGCTGGACCGTCACGGCCGGCGGCACATCGGAGACGTACGACGCAGTGATTGTGGCTTCGCCTTCGTGGGCGGCGGGCGTGCTGCTGGGGCCCGTGGATGCGGTGCTGGGCGAAGAGTTGAGCGGCATTCCCTATTCGTCGTCTATCACGGTAAACCTGGTGTACGACGAGTCGCGCCTGGGGCCGTTGCCGGAGGGGTTCGGTTTCCTGGTTCCGGCCAGTGAGGGGCGGGCGATGCTGGCCTGCACGTTTGTTCATCGCAAGTTTCTGGGGCGGACGCCGGCGGGCAAGGCCGTGTTGCGCGCCTTTATGGGCGGGATGAAGAACGAGGCGCTGCTGGCAGAGACGGATGCCGCGCTGGTGGCGACCGTGCGCCGGGAGCTGAGCGAGATTCTGGGCGAGGCGGTTGTTGGCCTGGACGTGGAGCCGGAACATACGCAGGTATCGCGGTGGCGGCGGGCGATGGCCCAGTACGCGGTGGGGCACCAGGAGCGCAAGGCGCGGATCGCGGATCGCGTGGCGGGGATGCAGGGACTCCGGCTGGCGGGGAATGCTTACGACGGGATTGGGATATCGGACTGTATACGGCTGGGGCGGCAGGCGGCGCGGGAGCTGGTGGCGCTGATTCCGAGCCACGCATAGAGCGATGCTTTTGGGGTTCGTGGTTTCCCACCCATTCGCCAGAAAGAAGCGAATGGATGGGGCACCCGGCTTTTGGGGTTCGTGGTTTCCCACCCATTCGCCAGAAAGAAGCGAATGGATGGGGCACCCGGCTGATTCCGAGGCGCGCATAGAGCGATGCTGTGGGGGTTCGTGGTTTCCCACCCATTCGCCAGAAAGAAGCGAATGGATGGGGCACCCGGCTGATTCCGAGCCACGCATAGAGCGATGCTGTGGGGGTTCGTGGTTTCCCACCCATTCGCCAGAAAGAAGCGAATGGATGGGGCACCCGGCTTTTGGGGTTCGTGGTTTCCCACCCATTCGCCGGAAATAAGCGAATGGATGGGGCACCCGGCTTTCAGCTTCAGGTTTCAGCCGTTAACGCGGCACGACTGGCAGCACCAGGGCGCTGGGATGGGCGCTGTCGTGCAGGATGGTGTTGGTGGCTTTCACTATGGTTGCGTCGGTGGCGGCGTCTTTGCCGGTGTTGAGGTTGCGGTCGAAGCGGGGGAAGTTGCTGCTGCTGACTTCGAGGCGGATTCTGTGGCCTTTGAGGAAGACGTTGCTGGTGGACCACATGTCGATCTTGTACTCGTAGACTTTGCCGGGCGCGATCGGCATGGCTTCGCTGGTTGATTCGCGATAGCGGGCGCGGAGAATGCCTTCAGTGAGATTTTGCGCGAAGCCGTCGGGAGCTACGTCGACCAGCTTGGCGGTGAAGTCAGTGTCAACGGCGGACGAGCTGGCAAAGAGGTCGAGCGACACCGGGCCGGTGACCTCGAAGTCCTGATCGAGGGGCGGCGTGGAGTAAACCAACACATCGGGGCGGGTCTCGACGTCGCGCTGGTCGCGCGGACCGGCGGGCTCGTGGACGGCGTCGCAGCACAAAGGGCCACCGGTGGTGGGCACGGGATTTGCCGGGTCGTAGATGAACTTGTCGGCTGCATCGGACTGCGCCGCCGCCGTTGAGAGCGATCCGTCGCCGGCGGCGGTGTTGGCCTTTCCGGTGGAATGCAGGTAGTAGCGCGTGTCCCTGGCGCGAGCGAGCGGCCAGTCGTCTTCATCGCGCCACTTGTTTTCGCCCATGACGAAGATGCGGACCGGCTTTCCGGTGGCGAACGCGTTCTGCTTGCCCTGGAGCAGATAGTCGTACCACTCCAGGATTACGGCATTTTCGGTGACCGCGACATCTTCCGCCGCGGGGCCGAAGTCGATGGCGCCGATCTTGCGGCCGCCTCCGGCATGGCCGCCGATAACGATCAGCAGGCGCTGGCCTGCGCGCGCAGCCTCGCTGCCGCCATGCGCCTTGATGCCCATGTAGTTGCGCAGCGAGCCACCCTGGAAGATGTCGTACCATGCGGCGACGGTGAGCGCGGGGACCTGGATGGAAGAGAACTGCTCCTCGATGGACCACTGCTTCCAGTAGCTGTCGTACGTGGGATGGTCGAGCCAGTCGAGGAAATAGGGCGCGAGGGTGCGCGTGAGCCCAACCGCGCTGGGAGCGCCGTTGAAATTGAAGACCGGGTACTGGTTCAGCGGCAGCACCGGGGCGCCAATCAACGCGTTCGTGTCATGGCGGATTTCGCGGTCGAGCGTGTCCTGGGCGAGGCCCGAGGTCCACGACTCGTTGAACCACTGCTCGAATGCGCCGCCCTGGTAGGTCCAGTTTTCGTGGTAGTTGCTGGCGGTGACGACGGGGCAGATGCCGGCCAGGTGGGGCGGATGGCCGATGGCGGTGAGCATCTGTGTGGCGCCCACATACGAGCCGCCAAACATGCCCACTTTGCCGTTGGCGTGGGGCAGGGCGGCGGCCCATTCCACGGTGTCGAAACCGTCGTCGGTCTCGTGCTTGAACGGATACCACTCGCCCTCGGAGGTGTAGCGGCCGCGCACGTCCTGGATCACGACCAGGTAGCCGCGCAGGGCGGCCTTGCGGCCAAACTCATCGCCATTTTTCTTGTCGTAGGGGGTGCGCTGGAGCAGGACGGGGAAGGCGCCTTCGCCGGCGGGGCGGTAGATGTCGGCGCGCAGGGTGACGCCGTCGCGGGTCTTCATGGCGACGCCGCGCTCGATCACGACGTCAGCGGCGGTTTGAGCCAGTGCGGAGCCGACAGGCAACAGCGAAACGGCGAAGGCGAGCAGGCAGAGATTCTTCTTCAGCATGGGTCTGTCCATTTCTGGCGGCGAAGGCCACGACCATTGTAAGGGCCTGTGCGCGGCGAGTGCGCTGCTCACTGCGTCTTTTGCGCCGCGGGCTGGCGCGCCCTGGCGACGAGAGCCTCGAAGCGCGGGTCGCCTCGCAAGGACTTAAGGTCCGGGTCTTTCTCCATTTCCAAGACATCTTTGCGAGGCAGCCCATATTCCACGGCCTCGCGCAAGAGAGAAAGCGCCTCATCTCGCTTGTTCTGCCGGGCCAGGATGCAACCAAGGTTATATGCCGCGAGAGCAGTCTCCGGGTAATCCGTCCCAAAGACGCGGCGGTCGATGTCGAGCTCTTCTCGATACAACTTTTCTGCCTCGGCGTATTGGCCTTCGGCCGTGAGATCATCCGCCAGGTTGTTCATCGATTCTAACGTGCCCGGATATTCCCGCCCGAGGGTTCGTCCGCGGATGTCGAGCGTCTCCCGATCGAGCTTCTCGGCTTCGGCGTGGCGGCCTTCGGCCGATAGATCGCTCGCCAAGCTGCTCATCGAGCTTAGCGTGTCGGAATGCTCCGGCCCCAGAACGCGGCGGAAGATGTCAAGCGCTTCCCGATCCAACTTCTCCGCTTCGGCGTGGCGGCCCTGGCTTCTGAGATCATTCGCCAGGTTGCTCATCGATTCAAGCGTTTCCCGATGTTCCGGCCCGAGAATCCGTCCGCGGAGGTCGAGCGTTTCCCGATCCAATTTCTCCGCTTCGGTGTTTTGGCCTTCCATGCGGAGAGTGTCGGCCAGATTGCTTGCCGATGTAAGTGTGTCCAGATGTTCCGGCCCGAGGACACGCCGCTCGATGTCGAGTGTTTCCCGTAGCAGCTTCTCGGCTTCGGCGTAGTGACCCTCGCTCGAGAGATCATTCGCCAAGTTGTTCATCGAACCTAATGTGACCGGAAGGTCCGGCCCGAAAATCCGGCGGCGGCTGGCGAGGATTTCCCGATCCATCTTCTCCGCTTCGGCGAAGTGGCCTTCGCTCCTGAGATCATTGGCCGAGTCACTCATCGAATTCAGGGTGTCAGGATGCTCCGGTCCGAGGATGCGGCGCCGGATGTCGAGCGTTTCGCGATTCAACTTCTCCGATTCGGCGTAGTGGCCTTCGCGCGAGAGGTCGTTGGCCAAGCCCGTCATCGAACGGAGTGTGTCCGGATGCTCCGGCCCGAGAACACGACGGCGAATATCGAGCGTTTTCCGATCATACTTCTCCGCTTCGGGATAGTGGCCTTCGTCCCGGAGATCGAGCGCCAGGCTATGCATTGACTGTAGTGTTTCTGGATGTTCCGGCCCGAGGACTCGCCGCTGAATCTCGATTGCCCGTTCAATGAGCGGCCGCGAGCGAGCGGGGAGCCCCAAGGTTTCAAAGGTAATCCCCATCGTGTACATCATCTTGGCCTGCAGCTCCGGGTCATTGCTCAGGCCGGTTTCGATGTCCTTCGACGCTTTGTCGAGGATTTCTCGCGCGGTGACCGAGTTACCCCGCGCTTCGCTGGGGTCGGAGACCTTGAACATGCCGGTCATGAACTCGGTGATGCGGTCGGCGCGGTCGCGCTCGCGGGTGATGCGGCGCAGGGCGACCGTCTGCGCGATGGCAAATCCAACCAGCAACAGCAGCATCGCGGATGCCATCGCGACTCCCAGCCAATGGCGCCGCACATACTTGCCGGCGCGATAACCAATGCTGGGCGCGTGCGCGGTCACCGGCTCGTGGCGCAGGCAGCGCCCGATATCCGCGGCCAGCTCGGACGGCGAGCTGTAGCGGCGTTTGCGATCCTTCTCAAGAGCTTTGAGCGTGATGGCGTCAGGATCGCCGCGCAGTTGGCGCGTGAGCGTGGCTGGATCGGCGCCGCGATTCTTGGCGGCAGCGGCCGATTCGCCGCCCATGGTGCGCAGCTTGGTACTGGGCCGCGGCGCATCCTCTTCGCGCAGCACGCGCAGGAACTCGTTATACGCCACCTTGCGGAAGTCCAGCGGCAGCGCGCCGACCAGCAGCTCGTAGAGCACCACGCCAAGGGAATACACGTCGGTGCGGGTGTCGATGTCTTCGCCGCCGGAGTCGGCCTGCTCGGGGCTCATGTAGCCCATGGTGCCGATCATCGATCCCAGCTGCGTATACACGGTGTCGGCGCCAAGCCGCTGCGAGGTTGCCTTGGCCACGCCAAAGTCGATGATGCGCGGCATGGGCTTGCCGTCGATCTCGCTGACCAGGATGTTGGAGGGCTTGAGGTCACGATGGATGATGGCTTTCTGGTGGGCGTGCTGCACGCCGTCGCAGACCAGCATGAACAGTTCGAGGCGCTGACGCGTGGTGAGCTTGTGCTTGTCGGCGTAGGCTGTGATCGGCAGGCCGGCGACATACTCCATCACGAAGTAGGGACGGCCATGCAGCGTGGAGCCGGCGTCGAAGACCTTGGCGATGGCGGGGTGATCCATCAACGCAAGCGCCTGGCGTTCCGACTGAAAGCGCGCCACGACTTCGCGCGTGTCCATGCCGGCCTTGATGAGCTTGATGGCGACTCGGCGGCGGACCGGCTCGCGCTGCTCGGCCAGCCACACCTGGCCCATGCCGCCTTCGCCGATCAGCTCCAGCAGACGATAGGGCCCGATGATGCTGCCGACGCGCGATTCGCTGGGCTCGGGCGCGCGGGTGGCGGCCTCATGGTCGTCAGGTGGATTGGCCGGTGGGAATTCGTCTTGCGCCATGGAGGGTGTGCCTCCTCATGCACCGGAGCACCATCATGGTCATAGGGTCGGGGTGCAAGGGAATCCGCGGGATTGCCTGGTGGAATTAGAACATATCCGGGGGTGAGTTCAATCCAGGCTTCTGTGCCAGGCGACACGGCGCGGGTCTTCGATGAAGCGGGCGGTGGCGACGCCGAAGAGGAAGCCGCCGACGTGGGCGAGGTAGGCTACGCCGCCGTGCTGCACCTGGGCCACTGAGCCGGCATCAATGAGCTGGATGATGAACCAGAAGCCGATGAGCAGCGCGGCGGGGATGAAGGTGATCCGGAAAAAAATGAAGAGGAAGAGAAGCGTACGGATGCGGTCGCGCGGGTAGGTGACGAGAAACGCGCCCATGACGGCAGCGATGGCTCCGCTGGCGCCGAGGTTGGGCAACCTGGAGTAAGGATTGCTCAGCACCTGGGCCAACATGGCCACCATGCCGCCGGCGAAGTAGAAGAGGAGATAGCGGAAGCGGCCCATGGCGTCCTCGATTTCGGGGCCGAAGGACCACAGGAAGACCATGTTCCCAATGATGTGCATCCAGCTTCCGTGCAGGAACATGGAGGTGAAGAGGGTGCTCCAGCGATGGCCGGAGACGATCGCGGCGGGGATGGCGGACCAGCGAGCCACGAACAGGTCGCCGTCCTGCAATTCCAACAGAAAGACATAGACATTCGCAACGATGAGCAGCGTGGTGACGACGGGAACGCGGTTTGTGCGCCGCGAAGCATCGCCGAGCGGGATCAGGCCACCCACTAGACTCCGCCTTTACCGAGCAGGATGCCGATGCCATAGGTGACGGCGCCTTCTACAGCGCCCACGACGGTCATTTCAAGGCCAGAGGACCACCAGGAGCGGACGGTGATGAGGGACTTGGCTGCGCCGACAGCAAAATGGGCGGCGAGCGAGATTACGGCGGCGGCGATGACCGCCTCAACGCCGGTCATGAAGAAGAACGGGATGATGGGGATGGTGGCACCGACGGCCGTGGAAAGCGCGCCGGAGCTGGCCGAAACGAGCGGGTTTTTCAGCGCCTCCTCCGACGAGCCGAGGCGCTCAGAGGCCAGGGCGCGCAACAGTTGCTCGGGGTCGCGGGCGAGGTGGTCGACCACGCGGGCGGCGTCTGGCTCGGGCAGGCCTTTTACCTGGTAGTAGAGGGAGAGAAGCTCGCGGGCCTCGGGGCCGTTCATCTGGATGGCCTCGCGCTCGCGGGCCACTTCGGCGTCGTAGATTTCGCGTTCGCTCTTGGCGGCGAGGTAAGCGCCGGAGCCCATGGAAAGGGCGCTGGCGATCATGCCGGAGAGGCCGGCGAGGAGCACATATTTGCTGTCGCCGGCGGTAGCGCCGGAGACGCCGGAGACGATGCCGAAGATGGCGCCCAGGCCGTCGTTGACGCCGTAGATGGCGTCGCCGATCCATGCGCCGGCCTGCTTGCGCCCCTGGTTGCGCCTGGCCAGCATCTCATCGAGAACCGCCTTGGGGTCGACGGCCGGAGCGCCTGCCGGGGCGACGTAGTGGCCGCGCAACAGGCCGCCCAGCTCGCGGTGGTGCTCCTTTTCGTCTTCGATGACGTGTTCCAGGATGGCGATGGAGCCGTCGTCGCCCAGTTCCTTCAACTGGGTTCCGTAGTTGGCGATGTGACGGCTTTCCTCAATCTCAAGGCGGCGCAGGGCCATGACCGGGCCGCCGGCGCGGCTGGCCAGCGAGTCGGCATCGCCGCCGGGCCTGCCTTCGTAGACGGGCTCGGGGCCGTCCAGTTCGCGGATGCGGCCGGCCCACAGGTTAGCGTGTTCCAGCTCATCGGAGGCCAAGTGGCGCAGCACGTGGGCGCGAATCACATCGGTTTCGCGATCAGCCAGGGCGAGGTAGGTATGGTAGCCCTCCATCTCGGCTTGCCAGTTGCCTTCGAGGGCAGCCAAAACCTTCTTGACCTTGGCGGGATTCAGGACTGCATTGGCCACGCATCGCTCCTTAGCGCTCTCTAGCTTTCTGTTGAGGATAGCCGAAAACGCCGCGGTTCCGGTAGAGAGGATATCCGCCGCGGCGCCGGCAGGTTTCCCATCCCCGCGGTCTGCCGTATAGTGTTGTGTGCAGCAAAAAGCCCGAATCTGGATGGACCGAAACCAACCGGCCGCCGATCCGGGAGTGTCCTGAACCTGAGGATGCGCGACCCAGCCCTAACCGGGCGAACATTTAGAGGAAGCGGGGAACAAACCCAAATGGCAACACAATCAAAGCAA